>Ga0105249_10002890_pt1 | contig 14817 bp, 12 predicted proteins | sample KBSS44metaG_FD_81522 | JGI IMG/M metagenome (GOLD analysis project Ga0105249, IMG submission 81522) | Switchgrass rhizosphere microbial communities from Kellogg Biological Station, Michigan, USA - KBS S4-4 metaG | ecosystem: Host-associated > Plants > Roots > Rhizosphere > Soil | place... | reverse complement strand
TCGATGCCGGCACGCTTCGAGTATAAGATCTTTCCGGTCAGGTCAGTCAGTTGCACGGCCATGGAAATTGCACCGGTTGAGCCCCAGAAATTCGCGTCCCGCGGCATCCCATAGCCCTGCGCAAAGACCGACCGGGAAACCCCATCCCATTGCACCAGCCCTTTGTAATCGAAACGCACCTTCACAGTCGGAAAGGAGACATACAAGAGTCCGTCGACGTGCTGTTCCTGTCGAAGAGCACGGATCTGTATTTCCCGTGCCCTCGCAAGCTTCTCCTGGACAACAGTCCCCCAGATAGGGTCGTAGGGACCGCCAACCTGCTCAGCCGCGTCCTTGGCGGCGCGTTCCGTCGCCCAACGCGAAACAACATCGTACCCGGCGGCTTGCAGGCTTCCCGCCAGGCGATTGTGATAGATGGCCTGAATCGATTCCTCGTGGGAGCTGCGGTTCAAATCGATGGAAACGATGGCGATCGTCTTGACCGTCTTTTGAATTTCGGTGCGCGTACTGCCGGTCGCCGGTTCATCGCCGCGCGCCTCTGCTGGCGCTGCAGTCAAGAGACTGCCAATGCTCACCGGGCGGGCGGGTGTCTCTGCGGCAGCGCTCTGTGTGCCTAACGGACGCAGCGCGATGTCTGCCGCCTGGGTCAGTCGAACCGTGTCTCCCAGTAAACTCGACACATCCACCGGCACAAACTGTTTTTTCGCAAGAACGCTCCGGGCGCCGACTCCTCCCGCGCCGAAATACAGGAGCCCGCCCTGCGTATCGTATAGGCCGACGCGGAGCGTCAGTACCGAGAATTGGCCGGTGTCGAGAAGACCTACCGCGTGATTGATGGACGCGATCAGGCTTTCACTGGCAACAATATTCTCCTCTACACCATCCCAGCGGACATGCTTTTCATCCAGGTACTTCAGAGGTACTTCGTCGATCCGCGCTCGCAGGAATGCATCGGCCTTGTAACGGGACTGGTAGAGGTGCATCGCGCGCTTCATGATCGCAGTCTCCTTGTTCCGGTCCACCCGACCCGTGAAGGGATCGAACCATCCGCCGTCCTCCTTGCGGATCTGCGCCTCCGTATCCCGGTAGTTGCCTGCGTCCCAGACTTCGAAGCCCGCCGCACGCAGGATCTCCGCCAATCTCCGGTCTACCGCTGCCACCGCAGACTCAGCGCCGCTCACACCGTCAATTACCGGCAGAATTCCAATGACACGTACCTTGGCAACCAACTCCTCCTTCGGGATTTTGAAAGGCTCGGCATCGCTGGTGAAGGGCAAACACAGCATCGCCGCCAACAGCAGCGTCCGTCGCAATTCTGGCATCGTCCTCAACCCTTCCCGATGTGATGTTTGTCGAGCCTATTGTGGCTCTTTGACGCAGGCTATACGAAAATGGGTCGCGGCGTGCCCCCATTAAACAATGTCTGACTGTAGTCCGCTCAATGCCAAAGCCAACTGACGCCGCTGAAGGAAGCGCCGGACCGCAGGATCGCGTTCGAGTCCGATGGCGATTTCGTAAGCGCGGCGGGCCTCGCAGTAGGCACCGGTCTTCGCGAGAAGCTCGGCGCGTGCGGCCCAATAGGGTTGATATTCAGTTAGGCGAACGTCGGCAGCTACGTCGTCCATTGCTTTCAGAGCAGCGCCGCTACCCTCCGTCTCCGCGATGGCGAGGGCGCGATTGATTGCGACCACCGGTGAGCCGGAAAGCGTCCATAACGCGTCATACAGCTGTACCACTGCGGTCCAGTTGGCTTGACCCGTGCGGCGTCGATAGACATGCGCGGACTGCAAAGCGCCCTCGAGTTGATAACGGCCGATGGAACCGAGCGCGTTAGCATGCAGAAGCAGCTTTTCGGCGACGTCGATCATCTGTGAATCCCAAAGCGTCGGGTCCTGCTCGGCAAGGGGCACGTACTCGCCCTGTGTATTTCGCCGTGCGCGGCGCCGGGCTTCCGCATGAAGCATGAGTGCCAGGAGGCCCAGCGCCTCCGGTTCTTCCGGCAACAGCTCAGTGACCAGCCGGCCCAGGAAAAGCGCCTCCTCGGGTAGATCGCGGCGGGCGACGTCTGTCCCACCCGGATCAGCCCATCCCTCCGCAAAGGCTGCATATATGGCATCCAGTACCGCCCCAAGTCTCCCGGGAAGCTCTTCACGGTCCGGGATGCGAAACGGAATGCCCGCTTGGCGGATCTTGTCCTTGGCGCGCACCAGCCGCTGACCCATCGTCGTAGGGGACATGAGGAACGCGGAGGCAATCATCGATGCGTCGAGCCCGAGCACCACCTGAAGAATCAACGGTGCTCGAATCCCGGCATCGATGGCCGGATGTGCGCAGGCAAACATCAGTGCCAACCGTTGGTCCGGCACCTCGAAGTCCTTGGCTACGTCGGCCGCCGTGGCATCGAGCTCATCGGCCAGGACCTGCAATTGCGCGGCCGCAACTTCGCCGCTGCGCCGCCGCCTGCCGACATCGATCATCTTTCGCCGTGCGACAGTCAGCAACCACGCTTCCGGACTGGCGGGGCATCCAGTCAGCGGCCAATTCTTCAGCGCAGAAGCGAAGGCCTCCGACAGTGCGTCTTCAGCGGCGGCCACATCCCGTGTGCGTGCCGCAAGAAACGCAACAAGCTTGCCGTAACTGCGACGCGCAACCGCGTCCGCGGTGTTCCGCGCTTGAACGTCGCTTTCACGGGAGCTCATATGCTCACACTTGCCCGAAACTACGTCTGCATAGGCCAGACCGGACGCACCTCAATGATGCCGTGACTGGAGCCGGGGCAGCGAGCCGCCCACGAGATCGCAGCATCGAGATCAGGAACGTCGATCAGGTAGTAGCCGCCAAGCTGCTCTTTCGTGTCGGCGTAGGGCCCATTCAACACCTGGGTCTTGCCATTCGCGACGCGCACGGTTGTGGCCGTCGAGATCGGCCGAAGACGGTTCGTGCCCGCGAGCACGCCGGCCTTCGTCAGCGCCTCCGTGTATGCGTGATAGGCACCCATGGCCTGTTCCTGTTCGGCTGGCGACATCTTCGACCAACCGGATTCCTCTGAATACAGCATAAGAAGGTATTGCATGTGAAATCTCCGTTACGGCTAGGGCAGGCGCCATGCTCTGCCAGCACAATGACGGGTGAGTTCCGCCCATTTCGACAGGAGCGGAAAGACTAGTCCCCGAATAGGGCGTCCGCGAGCTCGCCGAGCGGGCGGAGCCTAAACTGGGTCTAGCAAGCGAAGGTTTTGAAGGGAGGTGGGCACTGGTGGGTCACCGACGGTGCGCGGTCGTCGGTGCCACCAGGAATGCACAACAAGCCACGTTCAGCCGTGGGATACGCGGGAGGCGTGTACGAGGGCAAGGTGCGGATTGTTCACTTGCCGCACGGCCTGAGCAACCGCATTAGCCCGGCAACGGTCACTTGCGGCCACGACATTCAGCTCGCGTGAGTGCTCGTCAGGGCATACGGCGCGGGCGGCGCTCGCAATTCGGCGATAGAGGGCTTCCACTCCGACGGGAGTCGCGAGGTTGAGATCGTCGTAACGTACAGTGATCGACGGCGCACCGTCGTTCAACGAGGCGGCAGAGGCGGTCGCGGTGACCGCAAGCGCGGCGAACGCACCCGCCACGGCGAGCGAGCGGCGGAAGGTTGTCAGTTTCGTTGCTGCGGTGATCATCGGTCTCTCCTGAATGCGTGAAGGTTTGTTTGCGATCGTCGCCGTAGCCAGGCGATGTGTGTATGAGACTCCATCCGCGGCCCCGCGTCAGCGGGCTGCGATCGAGTTGGTCCCGACTTCCAACGAGTTCGTACCAACGGCCATGGGCAGCCCAACATGACAGAGAAATGACGGCAACACGTGGTTGGAACGGGAGGCTTCGGAAAGTCGTCCGCCGCGGCACCGGGTTCGTCCCTGCCGGCAACGAAATCGTCCCGGATAGCACGCTTTTTGGAGCTTTGGGGCTGCCCTGGAGTACCCTATGCATAATGCAGGAGACATTTCGATGAATGCCGTCACCTCGAATCGGGCGATGCTGGCGCCTGGCCACGCAGCAGCGGGCCTGGCCGCGGGCCTGCGCGAGTCAGTGAACGCCGGCCTGAGGTTCTGGCCCCTGTTGGCGATCCTGACCACGTTCTGGGTCTACGTAGCTCTGTCCAACGTGCTGTATGCAACGAGCATGCAGGCGAGCCTGGCCAGTATGGCGCCCGGACACTACTTCGCACCCTCCGATCAGCGCGTGCTGCAACACCTGCTGCTCTATCCCGTGCTGGTCGTTTGCGTGCTTACATCGCTGCGCCTCGGATGGACGCCGATGTGGCGTACGCTGCCGGCGCAACTGGGGTTGGGCCTTCTGTTTGCAGGCCTGGGCTCGCCGGCGATGATGTGCGCCGAATTGCTGATCGGCAACCTGCATCACGGGAAACAAACCGACCCGATGACGTGGTCGGAATTCTTCCAGGGGCCGGATTCTGCGATGTGGCTCGCGAGCGGTACCAACTTCTTTCTGACTTACGGATTCGGGCTGGCGCTGATTACCGGCTTTGCGCTGTATCAGCGCGTGCGGGACTCGCAATTGAGGTCGGCGGCGCTCGAGCGCGCCCTGACATCCGCGCACCTGGCTGCGCTGCGCATGCAGCTTTCACCGCACACTCTCTTCAACCTGCTGCACACCATCCGGGGGCAGATCGGCTGGGACCCGGCCACGGCACAGTCCATGGTTGTCCAACTCGGTGACCTGCTGCGGCGGCTGCTGAATGCGGGGGAGCGCGATTTCTCGCTGTTGACGGACGAGCTGCGTTTCGTGCGGTTGTACCTCGAGCTGCAGCAGAAGCGATTTGCCGATCGACTCACCATCTGGATGGCGGACCTGGATGGCATACCGGCGCTGTGGGTACCAAGCCTGATTCTGCAGCCGCTCATTGAGAATGCGGTGGTCCATGGGCTCGCCGGTCACAACGGCGCCGTGGAGATCCGGGTTGAAGTCAGTGTGTGCGGCGAGAACCTGGTGCTGCGCGTGATCAACACGATCGCACCGAACTCGATCGTCGGCCGCGATGGTATCGGGCTGCGCAACGTGCGCGAGCGCCTGGCTGTGCAGTTCGCGGAACGCGCCACATTCACCGCGGAGGCTGCGGGCGCGGGCGACTGGATTGCGCAGATCCGTATGCCTCTGTTGCGTGACGGGCCGGAACTCGCGGCGGCGTAAAGATGCCTGAGACTCTGGATGTCATCATCGTAGATGACGAGCCGACAGCGCGCCGTACGCTGCGGGAGTGTTGTGCCCGCGAGCCTGACCTGCGGATCATCGGAGAGTACGGTGATAGCCGCTCGGCGCTCGAAGGCATTCGAAGGCAACCGCCACACCTGTTGTTCCTCGATATCCAGATCGATTCGTTGAACGGAGTGGGCATTGCCCGCTCGCTGGATCCGCAGAAGTTGCCACTGATCGTCTTCGTGACGGCGTACGATCAATATGCGCTCGAAGCTTTCGAGGTGAGCGCTGTTGACTACCTGTTGAAGCCATTCGATGACGATCGCTTCCGCAAGACGATCGAGCGCGTGCGGCGCCGGCGGGACGCGGAAGGCGTCGGTGAGCGGCAGGCGGCACTGGCCTCCGTACTCGCTCAAATTGAGCGAAGCGTACGGGCTCCCGTGGAGAGCCGCCCGCGAATACTCGCGGAATCCGGCAGCCGCATGCACATGCTCGATGTCGCTCAGATAGAGTTGCTGGAAGCCGACAGGAATTACGTCAAGTTGACCGTCGGGCGCGAGATCTTTCTGGCGCGGAGCACTTTGCAATCGGCGGAGAAGTCGCTGCAGTCGCAGCCGATGCTGCGCATCAGCCGCTCTTGCGTTGTGAACACGAATCACATACGCGAGATCAGCCGTACGCCACGAGGCGATTTCATACTGGTGCTGGCCGGTGGGACCACTGTGACCAGCAGCGAGGGGTACCGCGACGTTGTGCGGGACTATCTGGAGGGGCTGAAGATCGGTCCGCAATAAAGTGGACCACATACACGGGTGCCGTGTATGTTTCGCGGCCCATGGCTCCCTCGCCCCACCCCGCCCGTCTGTTCGTCATTGCTGCACCTTCGGGTGCCGGCAAGACTTCGCTCGTGAAAGCCCTACTGCAGCGCAAGCCCGAGCTGCACGTATCGATTTCCTATACGACACGGAAGATGCGGCCGACCGAAGAGGATGGCCGCGAGTATCACTTCATTTCCGTAGCGGACTTCCAGCGGCTCGTCGACCAGGGTCTGCTGCTCGAATACGCGCAGGTATTCGACAATCACTACGGAACTGGGCGGCGTCCGGTGGAGACGGAGCTGGCGCAGGGGAACAACGTCGTCCTGGAAATCGACTGGCAGGGCGCGCAGCAGGTGCGCCGGGCGCTGCCCGAGTGCGTAACCGTCTTCATCCTCCCGCCCTCCCGCCAATCTCTGGAGGAGCGCTTGAGGAACCGCCGCACGGATTCCGAAGAGGTGATCGCCCGCCGGCTACGGGACGCCGTGGGGGACATGTCTCACTGGAACGAGTTCGACTACGTCGTCGTCAATGACGACTTCACGAAGGCCGTCAATGATCTGATCAGCATCATTGAGGGCCGGGGCGAGCACCTGAGCGCGCGGCGGCCTGAGCTGCAGGGGCTGCTGGCTGACCTGCTGGCCTGAACCCCCCCGTTTCCCTTATACTGACTGACCTTCTGCGCGCTATGAAAGCCATAGCGGCGCTCCATAACCCTTTATTCAGCGTGGCAAAATCGTAAACATGGCCAGAATCACTGTCGAAGATTGTCTGGGCAACGTCGAAAATCTGTTCCAGCTCGTGCTCCTCGCGGCGCAGCGAGCCCGTCGCCTGGCGAATGGCTCCGAGCCAACGGTGGCGTGGGAAAATGACAAGCCGACCGTGGTCGCCCTGCGGGAAATCGCGGCTGGTAACGTAACCGTGGAAATGCTGCGCGAGCCGGAGCCCCCGGTCGAATCCGCGGTACCGGAGCTGGATGCCCAGTCCACTTTCCGCGCTCCACAGTTCGGCCTCGGAGACTGACCCAACCGGACCTTGTGAGCCATGGACTACGCGTCTTCGCTCCTGGGACTTCTTCCCGGCGGAAGGCGCACCCCGGGGCTGAAAGAGTTGCTCGCCTCGGTGGGGACCTACCTTCCCGCAGAGCAGGTTGCTCGAATCCGCGAGGCGGCGGAATTTGGCGCTTCGGCCCATAAGGGCCAGAAGCGCCTCTCGGGCGAACCCTACATAGCGCATCCGGTCGCGGCAGCCGCCATCCTCGCGGATCTGCGGCTGGACGGGGACACCATTGTCGCCGCGATCCTCCATGACGTCATCGAGGACACCCCGACCCCCAAGGATCAACTGGCGACTCGATTCGGCGCAGCCGTTGCCGAGCTCGTGGACGCCGTCACCAAGCTCGATCAGATCAAGTTCAAGAGCCGCGAGGAAGCGCAGGCGGAATCGTTCCGCAAGATGCTGCTCGCGATGGTGCGTGATCTGCGCGTGATCCTGGTGAAGCTCGCCGATCGGATGCATAACATGCGGACGATCGAGGCGATGTCCACGCCAAGACGCCGGGCGGTTGCGCGCGAGACCCTGGAGATCTACGCGCCCATCGCTGAACGCCTCGGGCTATACAACATGAAGTTGGAGCTCGAGGACCTTGGGTTCAAGGCGCTGTATCCGCGCCGGTATCTCGTGCTCGAGCGTGCGCTGAAGAAAGCGCGCGGCAATCAAAAGGAGTTCCTCAAGAAGATCGAGCAGCAGTTGAATGCTGCGCTGGTCAAGAACGAGATTGCCGCCAAGGTGGAGACTCGCGAGAAGCATCTGTACAGCATCTACAAGAAGATGCGCCGCAAGCGGGCCATTCTCAACGAGATCGTGGATGTGTATGGGCTGCGGATTGTGGTTGACCGGTCAGACACGTGCTATCGGGCGCTCGGCATCGTACATTCAGTGTTCAAACCGATGCCCGGGCGGTTCAAGGACTACATCGCCATCCCACGTGTGAACGGCTATCAGTCGCTTCACACGACCCTGTTTGGACCGAACGGGGTACCCATCGAGGCGCAGATCCGCACCGAAGACATGCACCGCGTCGCCGAAGCGGGCATCGCCGCACATTGGAAGTACAAGGCCGGCGAGGGTGCCGGGTCAACCCAGCAGGAGCGCACGCGCGAGTGGATATCCAACCTCGTCGAGCTGCAGGAAGACGGCTCGTCGGAGGAATTCCTCGAGAGCGTCAAGGTGGACCTGTTTCCCGACAAGGTGTACGTGTTTACGCCGAAGGGCGAGATTCTGCGGCTGCCGAGTGGGGCAACGGTTGTTGACTTCGCTTATTCGGTGCACACCGATATCGGCAACCGCTGCGTCGCGGCCAAGGTAGACCGCAGGCTCACTCCATTGCGCACCGTGCTGCGCAATGGGCAGACAGTCGAGATCATCACCGCGAAGGGCGCGATGCCGAATCCCTCGTGGGTCAACTTCGTCGTGACCGCCAAGGCGCGCAGTGCAATCCGCCACTATCTCAAGAGTTTGCGCCGTACCGAGGCGATCGCGCTCGGCCAGCGGCTGCTCAACCAGGCGCTCGGCGAGTTCAGGGTATCGCTCGATGATGTGACACCCGAGTCGCAATCGGCGGCGCTGGGCGAGCTCGGGATGAAAGATCTGGATGAGCTGTATGAGAATATCGGGCTGGGCGAGCGGCTCGCGCCGTTGGTGGCAAGGCGGTTACTGCCCGGAACTCACGCGGAGGATGGCTCGAGTGCGCTCGCTCCGCTGTCGATTGCCGGAACCGAGGGCCTGCTCGTCACCTATGCGCGGTGTTGCTTTCCGATTCCGGGAGACGCGATTTTCGCGTTCCTGTCCACCGGCCGCGGCGTGGTGATTCATCGCGAGAACTGTGTAAACGTCGAGGATTACCGCAAGCATCCGGAGAAGTGGCTGCCGGTGACCTGGCAGCCGGCGTCCGACCGGCTCTTCAGCTCCGAGATCCGCGTGTATGTCGTCAATCGCACCGGAATGCTGGCAGCCGTCGCGGCTGCCATCGCGAATCTCGAAACCAACATTGACCGGGTCGCCATCGAAGAGCATGGCAGTGATGCGGTCATATTGACATTCGAGCTGCGGGTGCGGGACCGGAAGCATCTCGCCCGGATCGTGCGTGTCATCCGCCGCATGCCCGATGCGGTGCGCGTCACCCGCTCGCTCGCCGCGCACGCGCGCGATGAGCGCGACGAGCAGGAAGAGACGGACGAGGTCGATGACCAGGATGATACTGACAAGTAGTACATACCCATTGGAGATTATTATGGGCCGGCAGATCATTCAAACCAACCGTGCGCCGCAGGCCATCGGTCCCTATTCACAGGCAGTCCGCGCGGGTGACACCGTGTACCTGTCGGGTCAGATTCCTCTTGACCCGGAGACGATGCAACTCGTCACCGGTGACATCGAGGCCGAGATCCGCCGTGTATTCGAGAACCTGAAAGCCGTCGCCGAGGCTGCGGGCGGCTCGCTCGCCAATGCGGTGAAGGTCAACGTATTTCTGACCGACCTGTCGCACTTCGCGAAAGTGAATGACATCATGGCGACGTACTGCACGCAGCCTTATCCGGCACGCGCTGCGGTCGGAGTTGCGCAGTTGCCTCGTGGCGCCCGCGTCGAGATCGAATGCGTTCTCTACCTGGGTTGAGGTGTTGAGGACGGACTCCTGCAAACGGGTCGGTTGACGTGGCGGCAAATGCTTCAAAGACGACCGGGGCCGGTCAAGCTCGAGGCGAGCAGAGGCCGGTTACCGCGATGCGCGGGGTTGGTTCGGCGTTGGCCGAACGTCTGTCGAAGCTCGGCGTCACGCAGGTACAGGACCTGTTGTTCGTTTTGCCGCTGCGTTACGAGGATCGTACTCACGTTGAATCCATCGGCGCACTGATACCGGGCACACGGGTTGTCGTCGAAGGGGAAATCCAACTCACCGAGATTACCTTTCGACGCCGACGTCAGTTGCTGTGCCGCATCTCGGATGGTTCGGGCTTCCTGACGCTGCGTTTCTTCTACTTCTCGGCTGCCCAACAGAATGGGTTGACGCGCGGCACGCGGATCCGTTGCTTCGGCGACGTGCGACGCGGGCCCGTGGGGCTGGAGATCGTACATCCTGAGTATCGCCGGGTGGCCGACGAGCCGGCTCCATTGGACGAAACGCTGACACCTGTTTACTCGAGCACTGAGGGTATTGCGCAGACTCGGCTGCGTGCGCTGATTGCTCAGGCGTTGCAGGACCTGGATACTTCAGGTTCGGCTGTGCGCGACTGGATTCCCACTGATGTGGTGAAGTCGCTCGGGTTGCCACCGCTGAAGGAAGCTCTCGAGTACGTTCACAATCCTCCTCGCGAGGCCGAGATCGCGGTGTTGGCCGCCGGCCGTCATCCGGCGCAACGCCGCCTGGCATTCGAGGAGCTGCTCGCGCATCACTTGAGCCTCAAGCTCATCAAGCACGAAGCCAAGACGGAACCGGCCTGGCCGCTGGATGATCGCGAGAACCTGGCGCCGCAGTTCGTCACCTCGCTGCCGTTTCCGCTGACTAACGCGCAGTCGCGGGCCTTACGGGACGTCAACGCCGATCTGTCCCTGAGCCGACCCATGGTCCGGCTGGTACAAGGCGACGTTGGCTGCGGAAAGACTGTAGTGGCTGCCGCTGCGGCTGCCCGCGCGGCGGGCAGTGGGCTTCAGGTCGCGTTGATGGCACCGACCGAGCTCCTGGCGGAGCAGCACTTTCGCAACTTCCAGGAGTGGTTCAGGCCGCTGGGACTACCGATTGCATTGGTCTCAGGGTCGGTAGGCGCACGCACACGGCGTTCTGCATTGGAGGCGATTGCTTCCGGAGAGGTTCGGATTGCCGTCGGGACTCATGCTCTGTTCCAGGAAGGAATGGACTTCAAACATCTGGCACTGGTTATCGTAGACGAGCAGCACCGCTTCGGCGTCCAACAGCGGCTTCGCCTCCAGGAGAAGGGGCGCAAGAATGGACGATTCCCCCACCAGCTCATCATGACGGCTACGCCTATACCGCGAACGCTAGCGATGACGGCTTATGCGGACCTGGATATCTCAGTCATCGATGAACTGCCTCCTGGCCGTACGCCTATTCAGACGGTCGTCATTCCCGAGCAGAAGCGAGACGCGGTCGTCGCGCGTATCGTCCAAGCTTGTCGCGAGGGCCGCCAGGCATACTGGGTGTGCCCCCTGATTGAAGAGTCAGAAGAGCTTCGCTCGCAGGCTGCGGAGGAGACGGCGGCCGCTCTTGCGGAAGCACTCCCTGGGCTACGCGTAGGACTGGTCCACGGACGGATGCCGTCCGCGAAGAAGGACGAGGCCATGCTCGCCTTCAAGGATGGAAAGATCCACCTGCTCGTAGCAACAACCGTAATTGAGGTCGGCGTGGATGTTCCGAACGCGACTCTAATGGTTATCGAGAACGCGGAACGTATGGGGCTGGCACAGCTTCACCAGCTACGCGGGCGTGTCGGCCGCGGAACCAGCGCGAGCACCTGTGTGCTTCTGTACCGAGGTCCTTTGTCGCAGCTTGCGAGAGAGAGACTAAGAGCCATTCGTGAGACCAATGATGGCTTTGAGATTGCTCGCCGGGATCTGGAGTTGCGCGGGCCTGGCGAGTTGCTCGGCACCCGTCAGACGGGACTCGCGCAGCTGCGCGTGGCCGATCTGATGCGGGACGCGGACCTGCTGCCACGCGTACAGGAGACGGCGGAGCTGTTGCTGGCGTCCTACCCGGATAATATTGCCGCGCTCGCGGTCCGCTGGATCGGCACGGCCGAGCGGTATGGTCGCGTCGGCTAGCGATCGCCTCCCCACCGAGATAAAAACTGGATATCTGATGGCTGCGGTATCACCAGATCTTTCCCTGAACCCGCCGAAGACGCGGGACGCGCCGTTCCTGCACCGTCTTTCGCGGCGGATTGAGGAGTACTGGGAGCTGGCGCGTTTCAATCGGCCGGTGGGAACCTGGTTGCTCCTGTGGCCGGCACTTTGGGCGCTGTGGATCGCGGGCGAAGGACATCCCAATCAGAGGGTACTGATTGTGTTTGTGCTGGGCGTAATCGTGATGAGGGCGGCCGGCTGCGTCATCAATGACTTTGCAGATCGGGATATCGATCCGCACGTCCGACGCACGCGCGATCGACCCATTGCCGCCCGGCGCGTTTCGCCTGTCGAAGCATTGGTGCTGTTTACGGCACTTCTGCTGATCGCGCTCTTTCTCGTTACGTTTCTCGACTTGCTCACCATCAAATTGGCTTTCATCGGCGCGGCGCTGACGGTCTCGTACCCGTTCGTCAAACGAATCTTCCCGATGCCGCAGTTGTATCTCGGGATTTCGTTCGGTGGCTGGAGCGTGCCGATGGCATTCGCGGCTGAAACCGGCAAGCTGCCTCGGGTTGCATGGGTGCTCTACATCGCCGCAGTCATCTGGGCCGCGATCTACGACACCGTCTACGCGATGATCGACCGCGAGGATGACCTGAAGATCGGTGTGAAATCGAGCGCAATCCTGTTCGCCGACATGGACAAGGCCCTCATCTTCGTAATGCAGGCCATGATGATTTTCGCCCTGGTGCTCGCAGGGCAGAACATGCACTTCGGGCGCTGGTACCACGCTGGATTGATCGCGGCCGGCCTGCTGTTTCTCTACCAGCAGTGGCTGATCCGGGATCGCAACCCGGCCGGCTGTCTGCGCGCCTTCCTGAACAACCAGTATGTGGGCATGGTGATCTTCGTAGGGATTTTGCTCGAATACATCTATGCGCACTGACCGGGCCGGGCGTGGTCAAATATTGATCAATTGTTGACTAATGGGCCGGGTGCGGGTTGACAGAGATAGTGCCTGCCCATGAACATTCCATCCGCTTACCCAGCGGCGCGTACGCGCCGCGGTAGCCGCCGTCAAAATTCCCTGGTCTCACCTCGAGGGATTGCATGAATCCACCTGTGTCCGGCTCTATTCGCCACGATTGGTCGCTTCCCGAGGTGCAGGCGCTGTTCGCTCTGCCCTTCATGGACCTGATCTTTCAGGCCCAGCGCGTACATCGCGAGCATCACGTCCCGAACACCGTGCAGATGAGCACGCTTTTGTCGATCAAGACCGGGGCGTGCCCTGAGGACTGCGCTTACTGCCCTCAGAGCGTTCACTACGACACAGGACTCGACCGCGAAACGCTGCTGGAGGTTGCGGCAGTTCGGGAGGCCGCTGAACGGGCGAAGGCGGCTGGTGCGACGCGGTTCTGCATGGGAGCCGCGTACCGCGCACCCAAGGCGAAGGACATTGCGATCATCTCCGAAATGATTCGCGAGGTACGTGCCACGGGGCTCGAGACGTGCGCGACGCTGGGCATGCTAAAGCCTGATCAAGCGCAGCAGCTCAAAGACGCAGGTTTGGACTTTTACAATCACAACCTTGATACGTCGCCCGAGTACTACGGCGAGATTATTACGACGCGAACGTACCAGGATCGGCTGGACACCCTCGACGCTGTGCGAGTGGCCGGGCTGAAGGTGTGTTGCGGTGGAATTATTGGAATGGGTGAGTCCCTCACGGATCGCGCGCAACTGCTGCGCACGCTGGCAAATCTCCCTGAGCATCCAGAGAGCGTGCCAATCAACCAGCTCGTGCAAGTCCCCGGGACGCCGCTGCATGGGCGGGCGGGCGTCGATCCCTTCGACTTCGTCCGCACCATCGCAGTCGCGCGATTGCTGATGCCGGCAGCTTACGTCCGCCTGTCTGCGGGCCGCGAGGGAATGAGTGATGAAGTTCAGGCGCTGTGCTTCCTGGCTGGCGCCAATTCTATTTTCTACGGTGAGAAGTTGTTGACGACTGGCAATCCCGATGTGCTGCGGGATCAGCAGTTGTTTGCGCGGCTGGGACTGAAGGCGAAAGGCCAGGTCGCCCGAGCTGACGGCAACGAGGGACGAAGCAGTGGCCCCCCGGGGCTGGACCCGGCTGCGTGTGCAGCCCCCCGGCTCAAGGACGCAGGTGAAGCGCAGGTCGTCTGAGCTGGGGAGTGCCCTCGCGGAGCTCGATCGTGAGCATCTGCGTCGCACGCGACGAACGATTGATGGATTCGTCGAGCCTGGGAGTCGCATAACTACGGTCGTCGATGGGCGAGAGCTCATCGATTTCTCCAGCAATGACTACCTGGGCCTTGCACGGCATCCGGCTGTTGCGGCCGCAATGGCGGAATGCGCTGGACGCTGTGGCGCGGGTAGCGGAGCTTCGCATCTGGTTACCGGGCACGGTGCTGAACACAGCCGCCTGGAGGAAGATCTTGCCGCGTTCACGGGCCGTGAACGAGCGCTGCTGTTTTCCACCGGCTACATGGCGAACCTGGCCGTGATGACCACGTTGGCCGGGCGTGGTGAAACGGTGTTGCTGGATCGGTTGAGTCATGCATCTTTGATAGATGGCGGACTTTTGTCGGGCGCGGCCTTCAAACGATACGCGCATTCGGATGCGGTAGCGCTTGAGTCGGCATTGGCAGCGCATGCCCAGACGGCGACTGTTGTTGCAACGGACGGCGTGTTCAGCATGGACGGTGATGTTGGGCCGCTTGATGCGCTGGCTCGCTCTAGTCGGGCGCATGATGCGTGGTTGGTGGTGGACGATGCCCATGGTCTGGGTGTTGTCGGTGCGAGCGGTCGGGGCGCCGTGGAGTATTTCGGGTTGGACTCGGATGCGGTGCCGGTGCTCGTGGGGACGTTAGGGAAGGCCTTCGGTTCTTTTGGCGCTTTCGTTGCTGGGTCCGAGGAGTTGA
>Ga0105249_10002885_pt1 | contig 14839 bp, 13 predicted proteins | sample KBSS44metaG_FD_81522 | JGI IMG/M metagenome (GOLD analysis project Ga0105249, IMG submission 81522) | Switchgrass rhizosphere microbial communities from Kellogg Biological Station, Michigan, USA - KBS S4-4 metaG | ecosystem: Host-associated > Plants > Roots > Rhizosphere > Soil | place... | reverse complement strand
GGAATTAAAAAAACAGGTGTGATGTTGGAGCGAGTGGTCCAAAACAATGATTTTTACTTTGCAGCTTTTGCACCAAGACATAATTTTAAAAACCATTGGGTGGACCTTTCAATTAATTTGAGTAAAAACTTTTTTTACAAACGGTTTGTTTTTGATGCCAATATTGCAATTGTCAGATCGTTAAATTATCATTGGACTAATATCAATCCTGACTCTGGAAACAACAATAAGACTGATGTTACTAATGTGCTTGCAAATATTTCAGTGCTTTACCAGTTTTAATTTTTACACGTTTACGAATTAAGTCCTCCAGATTTGGCAGTCTGATTTTTACTTAGATTTTATTTTTAAACACGTTTGGTTTATGCCGACGAAACAGATAGAAAAGGAACAACACTCTTACTCTTTTCTTTTTTCCATTTGTTCCATTGTGACTAATATGCGAGAGTACGGGGAAATGAAGCAAAGTTTTGAAAAATGTGGTTTTACGGAAAATTGTGAATACCTGATCGCTGACAATACTGCCGGCAACAATTTTTCAGCTTATGAAGCCATTGCTACTTTTATAAAACGGGCATCTGCTCATTACCTTATCGTCGTTCATCAGGATGTTCGTTGTATAGATAATCAGGAGCATCTAATTGAATGTTTGAAAAATTTAACCGGCATAGATAATAAATGGGCGGTATGCGGCAATGCCGGCAGCATGGGTTATCATGAAGAAAGATTTTATCTGGACGATGTCGGCAAAGAAATAAAAACACAAGGATTGCCGGCCGAAGTAACCAGCCTGGATGAAAATCTCCTTATTATCAACCGGGATACTAATCTTACATTATCTGCTGATCTTACGGGGTTTCATTTGTACGGAACCGATCTCTGCCTCGTGGCCGATTTTTTGGGGTATACCACTTATGTTATTCCTTTTATGGTAAAACATCTGAGCCCAGGCAATATGGAAGAGTTGATGGCCTATAAGAACACCTTTATCCGGCAATACGGCAAAAAACTAAGGGGCCGGTTTGTAGAAACTACCTGTACGAAACTTTATTTATCTAATTCTGAAAGGAAGAACATATTATTCAATGGGTGGCCGTTTTTTTCCTTCATTAAATTATTGCAGCGAATCAGATTTCGCTGGCGACACATGGTGTCAAAAAACCATTCTCACAAAACAGTAAAAAGAAAAGCCAACACTTTTCAGAATTTGATTTAGTCTAAGTTTCCCCAAAAAATCTATGAATCAACTCTGCTTACAATTATAGAAGCAACTTTACTGACCGATTTTTTATATCCTATTAAATCGGCCATTCTTCATCTGCTAGTATAGAAATTATAACGTTCAAGAGGCAAGACTTTTCTCACTCTTTTTACATAAAAGAGCAATGATGCCTGAAAATATTCCTATACAAATACCCCCAAGAATATCTGTTAAAAAATGTTGGGATAAATAAACCCTTGAATAACCAGCAAGGCCTGCGAGTATGATCAGTATGACAGACCAGGATTTTTTATTTATCATGTGAGACATAATCAGCGCCATAGTAAATGCTGTCGTTGTATGCCCTGAAGGAAAACTGTGAATTTTCCTTATAGGAACACCATCTATTAAATGCACGGGAAAATTTTCTGATAAATAACTAAAAGGCCTTAATTCATCTGGATAGACAACACGTTTTAAAAACTGGGCCAATAACGTTGAGATGATTGCTCCCGCCAGCACTGCGATAAAGTATTTCCTTTTAAAAAAAAAGCTGAATAAACCTAAAGCAGCCCACATCACTCCATCCCCATAATGAGTAAAATATTTAAAAATCTGGTCAGCTATTTCATTGTGGTTGCTATTGATGAGTTGAAATGATCCGTTTTTGCCAAGCACAAGAATTAATACACCTGTGCCGACAGCAATCATGATGGCTAAAATAAAAGCGATGCCGAAATTATTTGGCGGTCTTTCCTTGAGCAAGGATGGAATTTTTACAAAAGTAATACGAGTTCAGCAGCTCTCATAATGTGACGCCGGCCAACTCAAGACTTTTCTTCTTTAACTTCCGTATTTCTACATCTTCAATTATTGGTTCGGGCGAAAGGATCAACGATACATTATTTTCTTTCCACCATTTTGAACCTTTAAGTTCTGAGAACGGCACTACTCCAACCAGATAATTGCGATTCAGATCTGCGTGCCATTCTTCGATCCACTCAAATTTATCTTTTGGAATGTAAGCGCCATTGTCAAAGCTGATATACACTTTCAAATAAAAGTCATCTGTGAGCTGATTAGGCTGATGATGATAAAGTTTTTTGTACTCATAATGATAATCGTACCGCAAAGCAGAAATATCACTTAGAACTGCGGATCCTGTTGGAAAACTTCCGGCGCCTTTACCATAAAAGAATTGCTTATCCGAAAAGCCACTTTCGATCACTACGCCATTGTATTCATTTTTTACAAAGGCAAGCTGGTCTTGCTGGTTCACAAATTGGGGTAAAACGAACGCAGCTACTCCGCCATTATTAAGTTTTTTTGCCTGTGCAACTAATTTTATTTCATAATGTTTTTCTCTTGCAACCGCCGCATCATTTTGATTTATGTTTTGTATGCCTGTAAAAACAATGTTTTCCGGTCTTTCAACAATTCCATAAGAATGATTCAACAGAATTGTCCATTTATTCAATGCATCATAGCCTTCCACATCAAGAGTGGGATCTGTTTCTGCAAAACCGGCTTGCTGTGCCAGCAGCAATGCTTGCTTGAATTCTAATTTATCTTCAAACATTTTTGTAAGAATAAAATTTGTCGTGCCATTTGCAATAGCTTTTACTGATTGCACGAGATCATTATCATAATATTCTTCAAGATTTCTAATAATGGGTATCGAAGCACAAGCTGCTGCTTCATATAAAACAGCGAGTTTTGTTGCCTTTTGAAGACCTAAAAGCTCTGGCATATTTTCAGCCAGCATTTTTTTACTGGAGCTGACCACATCTTTCCCATTTTTTAAAGCGGTGGTAACAATTTCAAAAGCCGCTTCTGTTTCGTTGATCACTTCAACGATCACATTTATTTCCGGATCAAAAAGCAATTCATTTTTATCTGTTGTAAATAATTCAGCCGGGGCACTTCTTTTTTTATCCGGATGCTTAATGCAAATTTTCTTTATCGTAGTTTTTAATGAAGGCGTTTGATTGAGGATACGATAAAGACCCTCGCCAACAACCCCAAAGCCAAATAAGCCGATCGTAAGATTTTTGTGATAACTCATTTTCTATTTTTTATAAATTAAATATTTTGATCTTGAATATTACTAAAACAAAAAGCTCACCCGATAAATCAGGTGAGCTTTGAATATTTTGAAAATTATTTTTAAGCTAGAACGCTGACTTATCTATCCCGACTTGTCGGGTTGGAATTGGCACCTTTCCTTACTTCGCCTAAAACAAAAAGTGAGCAAAGCAGGTAGGTTGTCAAGGCTTCATCGGGCCATGTCCCTCAGCCTTTCTTGATAAGCATCCTGGTAAGTATTTTTAAGAGCTGGCACAAAGATATGTGAGAATAAGTAAAGATTCAAAAATCAAAAAATTTCTAAAATACCAAACACTTGTTTGATTCTAAGCAACGCCAACACATTATTGTTACTATCTTCGTTCCCCTTTTTACTATGGCAAAATCAAAGGATAACGGGATCACGGTTGAGGAAATAAATCATGAGGCGATTGAGGTTCACGGAGCAAGAGTGCATAATCTCAAGAACATTGATATTTCTATCCCTAAAAACAAATTAGTCGTTATTACAGGAATTAGTGGTAGTGGAAAATCATCGCTTGCCTTTGATACGATTTATGCAGAAGGCCAGCGTCGTTATATGGAAACCTTCGGCGCTTATGCACGGCAGTTTATTGGTGATATGGAAAGACCTGATGTAGATAAGATCACGGGGCTTTCGCCGGTTATTTCAATTGAACAAAAAACAACAAATAAAAATCCAAGATCAACGGTTGGTACGGTTACAGAGATATATGATTTTCTGCGACTATTATTTGCAAGAGTAGGAGAGGCCTATTCCTATAACACAGGTAAGCCGATGGTAAAATGGAGTGAAGAAGAAATTGTAGAAAATATTTTTAAGAAATATAAGAATAAAAAGATCTCATTACTGGCGCCATTGGTAAGAGGAAGAAAAGGACATTACCGCGAATTATTTGAAGACGTTCGTAAAAAAGGTTATCTGAAAGTAAGAGTGGATGGCGAAGTAAAGGACCTGGTTCCTAAAATGCAAGTTGATCGTTATAAGATCCATGATATAGAATTGGTGGTGGATCGTTTGCAAGTAACTGATGATCTAAAGGCAAGACTAAGTCAAAGTGTTCAGCAAACATTAAAGCTTGGAAAAGATCTGATGTTTTTATTGGTAGATGAAAAGCAGCTTGTACAATATAGTAAACAATTGATGTGTGAAGACACTGGCATCAGTTATGAAGAACCATCACCTAATTCATTTTCATTTAACTCGCCCTATGGCGCATGCCCAACCTGTAAAGGACTTGGAAATATTTTTACGATTGATTTAGATTTGGTGCTGCCAGATAAAACACTCAGTGTAAAAGAAGGAGGTATTTCACCATTAGGAGAAGAAAGAGATGCCAGTGTGTTTCAGCAAGTGGTGGAGTTTTCGAGAAAATATAAAATAAAATTAGATACACCTGTAGGTAAGTTGCCAAAGCAGCAATTGGATCTCCTTTTATTTGGTGATAAGAGCCTTAGTTCATCAATGGAAGTAGATGCGACAGACGATACCGTGCCGCATGAATATACCGGGAGTTATGAAGGAATAGTGCCGATGCTGAAAAGATGGTTCGTTTCAACAAGCAGCACTGAGTTTTTAAGAGATTGGGTACAGCAATTCACAACACTAAAGACATGCAGCAGTTGCAATGGAGCAAGACTAAAAAAGGAAAGCCTTTGGTTTAAAATTCTTGGAAGAAATATTTCACAGCTTGGTGAAATGAATCTTGATAATCTTGCCGCATGGTTTGATGGCATTGAACTAAGAATTACAGATAAGCAAAAAAATATAGCAAAAGACGTTTTAAAAGAAATAAGAGAACGACTTCAATTTCTTTTAGATGTTGGGTTAACTTATCTTACACTCAACCGTGCATCAAAATCATTAAGCGGTGGCGAATCACAAAGAATACGGTTGGCAACACAGATAGGTTCACAACTTCAGGGAATTACCTACATTCTTGATGAACCTTCTATCGGCTTACATCAACGGGATAATCACCGATTAATCGATGCGTTAAAAAATCTTCGTGACATTGGTAACAGCGTTTTAGTTGTAGAACATGATAAGGATATCATGCTTTCAGCTGATCATTTAATTGACATTGGGCCAAAAGCGGGTTTTCATGGAGGAAGAATTGTTGCCCAGGGTGTGCCTAATGATATGCTCAAACTTGATACACTCACTGCTAATTACCTCAACGGTCATCATAAAATTGCGGTACCGGCTGAAAGAAGAAAAGGAAATGGAAAATTCATAGAGTTGAAAGGAGCAAAAGGAAATAATCTTCAAAATCTTGATGTCAAATTTCCTTTGGGAAAATTTATTGTCGTTACAGGAGTAAGTGGCAGCGGTAAATCAACATTGATCAATGAAACACTCTATCCAATTCTCTCAACACATGCTTATGGTTCAAGAGTATCACCCCATGAATATAAAAATGTAAAAGGCCTTGAACATATTGATAAAGTGATCGAGATAGATCAATCGCCGATTGGCCGTACACCAAGAAGCAATCCTGCTACTTATTGTGGTTTTTTTACAGATATAAGAACCTTATTTGCATCTATTCCTGAAGCCAAAATCAGGGGATATAATGCAGGACGTTTTTCATTTAATGTAAAAAGCGGTAGGTGTGATGTGTGTGAAGGTGGAGGTATGCGGGTAATCGAAATGAATTTTCTTCCTGATGTTTATGTGCACTGTGAAAAATGTAATGGTAAAAGATATAACAGGGAAACACTTGAGATCCGTTACAAAGGAAAATCAATTGCTGATGTACTTGACATGACTGTTGAAGAAGCAGTAGAGTTTTTTCAGAACATTCCTTATATCTATCGTAAAATAAAAGTGCTGGAAGAAGTAGGGCTTGGTTATATCACACTTGGGCAAAGTGCAGTTACATTAAGTGGCGGTGAAGCACAAAGAGTGAAGCTTTCTACAGAGCTTGGAAAAAAAGATACTGGTAAAACATTTTATATACTGGATGAACCTACAACTGGTTTACATTTTGAAGACATTCAGCATTTGCTTTCTGTTCTCAATAAATTAGTGGATCGAGGCAACACTGTGCTTGTTATCGAACACAACATGGATGTTATAAAAGTTGGCGATCATATAATTGATCTCGGCCCTGAAGGTGGTGATGGGGGTGGAAAGATCTTATTTGAAGGAACGCCTGAAAGTTTAATAACCTGTAAAGCCAGTTATACTGCCGAATTTCTTGCGCAAGAAATAAAATAAAAAACCCGCAGCTTTTTCAGGAGGGATAAGGAATAATCGTTTTCAATGAATGTCGTTAACCAACGGACTTTCATTTAGGGAGTATAGATTAAACTTCTCCTGACTGCGGGAGTTTTTTGATGGTAAAAAAAGGGTAAGGTAATAGGTGTCCAATAAGTATGGCAGCAGGTGTTCAATAAAATTTTAATACATACAATGAGAGTAACAAATAGAGAACGGATCAGGTTTTAGTCAACCAGGGTATTGTATTTTAAAGAGCCCGCTGCCCTTATTGGAACTGCCTTAAATATTGTAAAGAACTATTTAATAATGATCTTTCCAGACTCACTCATTTCATCATTCTTAAAAACCTGGTAAGTATATGCTCCTTTTTCCAGGCCATTGATTTTCCTATGATCCTTTTCATTCATTTTATAATGAACCATGATCGTACCCTGCGAATCAAATACAAAGAAGTCGATCATTGTAGTTTCCACATTTTTTACATGCGTTATTTTTTTTAGGAAGTCAGGGTAAATTTTTACATCTCTTTCTTTTCTTGATATTCTTGTTTTTTTGCTGTCAGTTGCATTTGTATTTTCAGTAACTGAGCACGACTGGGTAAAACAAACCAGGGTTACCAGGCCAAAGAGAAAAGACGAATTTTTTAAGTAGGATAGAGTAGAGTTTGTTTTCATATAGGTTCGGATTCGTGACGGATTAAAAGTAAAGCGGACATCGCATCTGTCGCAAAGCTCTTTTGTTTGGCGAATTGTTTCCATTTAACCTCCAACCGAAACGGATTATAGTTGAGAAATAGGAATCCATTTCTTTTGAATCACCACGTTGTTTGCCAGTAGTAGGTCTTGTGATATTTCGGAAAGGCTCACGATTATACAATTGATAGGCAATAGGGACATCTGCGGGTGCCAGATATTGAGAAAAATAAATAGGATCAATATATTTTGTACTTACATCATCAATATAATCTGTAAATGTTTTACGATGCAATACTTCTAAACCGATATAAACATTTTCCTTAATAAAAAATTTAAATCCTGCACCCATAGGAATTTCAAGCTGTGTTAATTTATATTCTTTCCTGTCAGGATATTGTGACATGCCCTGCCCTTCAAGGCGAAGCGGCTTTAGTTCTACCAGTTGTTTTGAATTCAGATTAGTTGGATCGGGATAATAATAACCTTTGGGGTTAAAATGGAAAGCACCAACACCCGCAATGCCATAAGGCCTGAATTTTCCCGCCAAACCATCATAATTTTCTAAAAAAACAGTTGGATAAAGCTCAAAGCCTAGATAAGCTTCTGTGATTTTTGACTGGAAGTATTGATTGCGGCGCCATCTTGAAAACTCACGGCCCCCTGAAAGATTCACCTCGTCATCGCTTCCTTCAAGAAATGATTGATTGACTGCAAGTCTTATCCCAAACCATTCAGAAGGATATACATTAAAATAAAGTCCTTTTGAAAATTTTGTTAGTGGGACGTCCAGGTCAGCGATAAATGGTTTACCAACTCCATGGGATCCGCCAAGATCTCCGAGAAAGAATGACGGGCCTAGACCGAGACCCAGTTCATATTTTCCATCTGCAAATGAAATGGATTGTGAATTGGACCACAAAGACAGAAGTAATAAAAAAGCCGTAACAGATGTACGGACATAGTGTACAGTTGCTCTCATAGATACCAGATTTGTGTTTTTCGCCGGAACTTTTAAATTCCGAAATCAGGATTTGGACTTGGTGACTAAAGTAGAAAATAAATCTCTACCAATCAATGACGAATAGCGGGTATTTTTATTGCAATAGCAATAAGAACTTTTTTTACCGGGGCTTTTACTAAGAAGGTTTTCTTTTCATATCAATGTGTGGTATTCCATCATCTAAATACTCGTCACCAATCGCAGTAAAGCCAAGTGATTCATAGAAATTTTTCAGGTAAACTTGCGCACCTAATGTTATCGATATTTTGCCAAAAAGTTTTTCGCAAGCTTCAATTGATAGTTTCATCAGTTCTCTTCCCAATCCCGATCTTCTTTTTGATGAAGAAGTGACAACACGGCCAATTGCAGGATCGCTGTATGAAACTCCGGGAGGAAGAATTCTTGTATATGCGACTAGTTTATTATCCTCGACTGCCATTAAATGCCATGCTGATTGATCTTTTCCGTCGGGGTCGTTATAAACACAATTCTGTTCAACAATAAATACTTCATTTCTTAGTTGGAGTATACTATATAGCTCCTCTAAAGTTAATTCGTTGAATTTTTTTATTGTCCAATTGATCATATTTCTTTTTTATCTCCCTGCGGGAACAGGTAATACGGGTAAACCTTCATTGCCGTCGACGCTTACAGACTGCACAGCAAAAAAATAATTATCCTTTGAATAAGGCAGATCCATTTTTGTATCTGTTGTAAAAAATTTTTTCTGCCACACCGGGCTCGTTGTTTCTCTCATTAATAGAATATAACCCTTAATTTTTCCTGAAGCAGGTACTTTCCATGTCAGGTTTGTAAAATTGGTAAGCTTTCTTGTTTCTACTTTTACTTCCTGCGGCATAGAAGGTGATTTGGCAAGATTGGCAAGGTTACAAAGGTTCATGGCTGTATTCTTTTTCAGGTATTCGAAATCCATGAACTCAGGCAAGTCACCAAATTGAACACCATTTTCAATTCTTACATCCTGGTGCTGGTGATTATAATTCTCATTCATTTCAGTAATACGCACCGCAGCAAAACCACGCTGCACGTAAGGTGTATGATCCCCGCCACGCAGGAAACGGTCATTACGATAGATCATGACGATCTTAAGGTTCTTGACATAGCGTTCACCAATTTCTTTTACATATCGTGCAAGTTGTCTTGCCTTGCCATCATTTTCTAAACCAAGATTCCTGATCGTTGTCGCTATTCTTCCTGTATCTAAAACAGAAAGCCCTTCGCTAAAAACTCTTACCTGGTTGTTACTGGCCTTGTTTGTTTCGTTTTGATTATTACCGCCCATGATATCATTATTCAACACGGCTTCGATATTCCAATTTTCTTTTTTAGCTTTTTCAGACATATAAGTTGAGCCAAGCAACCCTTGTTCTTCACCGCTTACTGCTACAAATATGATCGTTGCAGGAAAAGAATGCCTACTCATTATTCTTGCACATTCCATTACGGCAGCTACACCGCTTGCATCATCATTGGCGCCGGGAGCATCTCCTGTTCTATCCATTACGCTGCTACGCATATTATCTAAATGCCCGCTGATAATAAATATCCTTTTGTCAGTTGGATCAGTGCCTTTTAAGGTTGCCATTACATTGCCTAGTAAAAGAGTGGTATCAACTCTTCGACCATCTTTTTGTAAAGTGGTAGTGTCAATTATTGCAGTTAGCCTTCCTCCGGATTGATTTGCAAATTCATTGAAACGGCTCAATACCCAATTGCGGGCCGCGCCAATACCACGTTTTGGATCTGTTTGAGTGCTTAATGTATTTCTTGTACCAAAACCTACCATTGTTCTGATATATGATTGCAATGAATCCTTAGACACTTCATTAACCATCTTTACGATCATTGGGTCTTTTTGATTTATCTGTGCGGGAAGTAAATTCCATGAAGCGATCAATGTCAGAGCGAAAAGCAGTTTTTTCATGCCGGAAAATTTAGAGTTAAAAATAAGAAATCAACCGTCATTGCATTCAAAACAGTAATTTTAAAAAAAGAATTTTATGGCGGTAAACGATCTTAGCAAGGTGCATAAGCTTGTCAGTGACCTGTTTCATTGGCCATCATCAAAAAGTGATTGGAAAAAATTTAAACTGACAGAAGAGCAAGTTTCATCCTTTAATGAAAATGGTTTTTTGTCAGGAATAAGAATGCTGGATGATGCACAGGTAAATTTTTTACGTAATGAGCTTTCAGAAGTTGCGGATGTTAATCACCCGTCTCATTCATTGTATTATGAATTTCATTCAAACGAATCTGCAGATCCTTCAACTATATTATTCCATGCATTAGGTGCCTGGCGTATTGGTCCCGGTTTTCATGATGTGTTATGGAATCCCCGCTTTCTTGTAGCAGCGAGTCAATTGTTGGGAAATGTTCCTGTCCGGTTCTGGCATGATCAGCTTTTTTGGAAACCCGCAAAAAAAGGTGGCGTAGTTGCATGGCACCAGGATTATTCTTATTGGACAAGAACAAAACCAGTTGCGCATCTTACCTGTTGGTGCGGATTAGATGATGCAACAAAGGAGAATGGTTGTCTTCAATACATTGCTGGCAGTCATCGTTGGGGTTTATTGCCAAAACCTGTGCTCGCAGGCGATATACAAGGCATAAGAGATTTTTTAAATGATGAACAGAAAGAACAGTTTGACCATCCGAAATATGCGGAAGTAAAAGCAGGCGAAGCAATCTTTCATCATTCATTGACCTTACATGGTTCGGGAGAAAATAAAAGTGATAAACCAAGAAGAGCTTTTGTTATAAATGCTTTTGCCGATGGTGTGATCTCTGATTCAAATGAACCTTTATTAGAAGGCGTTCCGATTGTGCCGAAAGGAGAGAAGATGCAGGGGCAATTTTTTCCATTACTCTACGAGTCAGTCCAAATGAATATCGAACAAGGAACAAGAAATATCGAATGATGAACTTTTTAGAAATCATTCAATGTTCATCATTCCTTGTTCCTTGTCCGATATTCTAATAACCATATTTATCCTTCCAAAGACTTCTTAAAAATTTTCTCAACTCTTCTTCTCTTGCATTTTTGCCGGGATCATAAAATTTTGTTCCGGATAATTCTTTGGGTAAATATTCCTGTGGTGAAAAATTATTATCGTAACTGTGTGAGTACTGGTAATCTTTTCCATAGTCAAGGTTCTTCATCAATCTTGTCGGTGCATTGCGTATATGAAGCGGTACCGAAAGATCGCCATGTTGCTTGACTGCTGATTGTGCAGCGCCGATTGCGGCAACTGCTGCATTGCTTTTTGGTGAAGCAGCCAGGTAGGTGGCACATTGAGAAAGAATGATGCTTGATTCAGGGAAGCCAATTTTATTTACTGCTTCAAAAGCTGCATTTGCTAAAACCAATGCAGTGGGATTTGCATTTCCAATGTCTTCACTCGCCAATATCACCAACCTTCGTGCAATGAATTTTACATCTTCACCGCCTTCTATCATTCTTGCCAGCCAGTAAACAGCGGCATTGGGATCGCTGCCGCGAATTGATTTTATAAATGCTGAAATAATATCATAATGTTGTTCACCGCTTTTATCATATAAAGCAATTCGCTGTTGCGCAATTTCCATTACTTTTTTATCCGTCAATTCCTCGCCTTCTTTCATTACATCTGCACATAGTTCAATAAGATTCAAGATCTTTCTTGCATCACCGCCAGAAATAGTAAAGAGTGCTTCATACTCTTTAATGATGATATTTTTCTTCCTTAGCCAATCATCTTTTTCAATTGCATATTGAATAAGTTTGCGAAGATCATCCTCGCTAAGCGGTTTTAATACATAAACCTGGCAACGACTAAGCAGAGCGCCATTTACTTCGAAAGAAGGATTTTCAGTGGTGGCGCCGATCAACCTAATAATTCCTTTTTCAACGGCACCAAGCAAAGCATCCTGCTGGCCTTTGTTGAAACGATGAATTTCATCGATGAATAAAATTGCTCCCGGTTTTGTTTTCGACTCTTCAATTACTTCTCTTACATCTTTTACACCAGAACTAATCGCACTTAATTGAAAGAAAGGAACTTTTAATGTGTTGGCAATAATGTTGGCAATGGTTGTTTTTCCTGTGCCCGGTGGGCCCCATAAGATCATGGATGGTATTTTGCCATTTTCAATCGCAACCCTTAAAATACTTTTCTTGCCGGTCAGGTGCTCCTGGCCAACTAACTCATCTAATGATTTTGGACGAATTCTTTCTGCAAGATTAAAAGTGGACATTAGCGTAAGTTACTGCAAGTAATTTTTAATTGTCTATGGCTCCAAATTTTTTTATTTGATCTGCAAGCTGCTGTAAGTTTTCCCGGATTGCTTTGGTCAGCCGAAAGGATAATATAATTACTATAATACTGAGTATAGAAACAATAAATGAAGGAGCTGCTACATAAATCAAAACATTTGTCATCGGATTTGGCTTAATATTTATCCAGTCAATTGCGCTGGATAAAAAAGCAGAGATCATCAAAAAGATCATAAGTACAGCACAAATAGTAATTATTGCAAAGAAATACAGGAACCCTTCGATCTTATTTGAAATATAGTTACTGGGATATTTTGATCTTAGAAACAATTGAAAAAATAAAGTGGCTAAGAGGTAAACGACCAATGGGATGATAAAGTAATAGGAATATTTCTGAGTAAATGCAGTAGAAAGCTCTGATCTGATAAAATATAGTATAGAAATAAGAGAAGCTAGCGTAAAAACAATATTTGCGATGAGCAAACTGCTGTAAAGTCGAATTTTCGGATCCATACTGCTAATTTACATTAGCCGCAAGAAAAGCCTGTATCTTATTAAAGGAATCAATAAGATTTGCGCCAACCCATCCATGCCCCTCGTTAGGATAAAAAATATACTGATGCGTGACACCTGAAATAAACAATTTTGTATCCAGTGCAACAGATTGTGATGGAGGCACGACAATATCAATGCCACCATGAAGGATCATTGTTGGCGGTGATTGCGATGAAATGAAATTTATTGGGCTTGATTGAGTATAGAGTGTATTGTTTGTGGTTGGTGTGCTACCTGTAACGGAGATCAATAACGGTTGAGCAAGTGGATTTGGAGGATTGTTATATAGATCGAGCAGATCGGTGGGGCCAAAAAAATCGATAAGAGCTTTTGGTTTTATTGGTGTTGAATATTTATAACCTTGCAACAAGGCTAAATGTGCGCCGGCACTTGCACCTATCAGCACAAATTTGTCGGAGATCATATATTCTGATCTTTTATTATAAACAAATTCAACTGCGGTTCTTACATCCTGCTCCTGCGCCGGAAAAAGATCAGGTGTATTTGCAAGCCTGTAATTGATATTGAAAATTGCATAAGATGGTTCTCTTTTTTTAAGACTGTCAACATATTCATTAAAATCAGCTTTATCCCCGGTATTCCATCCGCCACCATGGATCATTATTATTGCTTTTGTATTTGTAGTGCTCCTGTTGGCCGGCAGATAAACATCCATCTTTTGCTGTGCATTGGTTCCATAAGATACATTCAGCATTGTCACAGACATATCTTGTTCGTTGCCCTCATCCTTTTTACAAGATGAAATAGCTGTGACGAAAAACAATAGCGATAAAAGACAACCACGCATTCGGTGAATTTTTGTAAAAATAGTTCACTTCATATTAAGTACTTGATCATTGCAGTTTTTTAACAGAAATCTTATTTGGAGCTTTCGGTATTGTTCCCAATAGAATCAATTAATGAATTCATTAAGGATGCATTTTTTTGTCTGAGGTATTTTCTTAAATTAAATTGACAAATAAGAACATACAATGAAGAAAGAACGAGAATTAACATAACTGCGAGGATGATCAGTAGCCCATTGAAAAAATCATCGTTCACTTCTGACAGTGCAGAAAAAAAAGCAATAACTAAACCAATAAGAGAAAGTAAATTTAAGACCAGAGAAAAAATATACCATCTCGTTTTATTTGGATTAAGTATTTTATCAGGAAATGTTTTCGACATTATAAAAATGTTGATCAAACTATGAGAGGTCATGAACAGGAAAATAAGCGTTACTAAAATTGAAAGGATTAGAAAATCCTGGTCAAAAGCGTTTATAATAAGACGAAAAAAATTCAGAGTAAGAATGATTCCACAACACAAAAGCAGGTAATTTAACACCCTATAAATTTTCCATTTTAATGGGATCATGAAATGAGAGCAATTGAAATTCTAAACTAACTATTCCCATCCTCAAAATCAAATTGCTTGCGGTTGGTATTATTGTTTATATGACTGCGAAGCCAATAAAGACCATATAAAATGCCGAAATGAAAAACCAGCGTAAGGATAGAAATAAAAAAATCGATAAAAAAAATTGAAGATGAAAGGCTGAATTTATCGGAAAGGACCACTGCCTGCTTATAATCCTTAAAAATAAAACCGAAAAGAAAAGAAATAAGCAGGACATTAATTAAAAATAACCGGTTGAAATTCTTTTTTAGTTTTCCTTGAATGGGTCTATCGGGATAATAATTATTGGAAATAATAAATGTAAATACAGGCAATGCTGCTATAAAAGCAAAAGAAATTGCTTGCAACAGGAATACAAATTCTC
>Ga0105249_10002881_pt1 | contig 14850 bp, 6 predicted proteins | sample KBSS44metaG_FD_81522 | JGI IMG/M metagenome (GOLD analysis project Ga0105249, IMG submission 81522) | Switchgrass rhizosphere microbial communities from Kellogg Biological Station, Michigan, USA - KBS S4-4 metaG | ecosystem: Host-associated > Plants > Roots > Rhizosphere > Soil | place... | reverse complement strand
TCAAAGATTATCCAACTGCTAATCTTTCAAGATGGGAGTTGCCGCATCGGGGTGATATTACACAGGAAACAAGAAAAAACAATCCACTTATCAGCAAAGCGGCAGGCTATGATGAATCAACACAACATTTTTTTGTAAAAGATGCTGATCATCCTTACATACAGGAAAAACCTTTTGATTGGGTTCGTGGTTACCAGGTAGGCGGCAAATCATTAACATGGGGCCGTGCTTGTGCAAGATGGAGTGAATTTGATTTTACAGCGCCAAAACGCTATGGTTATGGCGAATCTTTTCCAATTACATACAATGATATCAAAGACTGGTACAGTCATGTAGAAAAATTCATTGGCGTTTGCGGCAACAAAGAAGGAATTCCTTCAATGCCTGATGGAGAATTTTTAACAGCTTATGAATTGAATGTTGTGGAGCAACACCTGCAAAAAGTGATCAAAGAAAAATTTAATCGTCATTATGTTTCCGGGCGATGGGCGCATATCACCGATCCGCAACCAATTCATATTGAACAAAACCGCACGCAATGCATGAACAGGAATGCCTGTATGCGAGGTTGCCCATTGGGCGGCTATTTCAGTTCGGTGAGCAGTACATTACCGTGGGCAAAAAAAACAGGAAACCTAACCATACGTCCGCATTCTGTTGTGCATTCCATTATTTATGATGAGCAAAAACAAAAAGCGATTGGTATACGAGTGATCGATGCGAATACAAAAGAAGCAACTGAATTTTTTGCCCGTATCATTTTTGTCAATGCATCGGCGCTGAATAGCAATTTAATTTTATTGAATTCCACCTCCAAACGCTTTCCCAATGGATTAGGTAATGATAGCGGCGTATTGGGAAAATATATTTGTTTTCATAATTACCGTGCCGGTATGTGGGGCTATGTAGATGGATATGAAGATAAATACTACAAAGGATCAAAGCCGGTTGAATGTATTGTTGCAAATTTCAGAAATGTAGAAAAAAGAGATACTGATTTTTTTGGCGGCTATGTGATTTATTCCGGCGCAAGCAGGGAGCAGTTTAATCCAACAATTGAACCTGAAATAGGTGCAGCCTATAAAGATGCAATGAGTGAACCCGGCAAATGGAGTGTATATATGTATATGCAGGGTGAAACTATTGCAAAAGCAACCAATCATGTTCGCTTGAGCACAGATAAAAAAGATCAATGGGGAATTCCATTATTGATCACCTCTGTCGGCTATGATGACAATGATGATAAGATGGTAAAAGATTTTTTAGAACAGGGGAAAGCCATGCTGGAGGCAGGAGGAGTTAAAGAAGTAGATAGTTACGATAATCACCAGGCGCCGGGGTTAGATATTCACGAAATGGGTGGTGCTCGCATGGGTAGTGATCCAAAGACTTCAATGCTCAATGAATTTAATCAACTTCATCATTGCAAAAATGTTTTTGTAACCGATGGAGCCTGCATGACAAGCACCGGTAGTCAAAGCCCCTCTATTTTGTATATGGCATTTACTGCAAGAGCCGTGAGTCATGCAGTTGATGAAATGAAAAAAGGAAATTTATAGAACCAGGATTAATATGATTAAAAGGATTATGAAGAAAATAATGCTGATACCAGTCCCGATAGCTATCGGGATAACTCCGGTTAGACATCGTTGCGTCGCAATCCTTTCATCTTTATTAATTCTATTTAACAATAAAATGAAGTGGTTTTTAATTTTGAGTTTTGAGTTTTTACTTTTCACTTTCAATCTTTCTGCGCAACAAAAAACTTATTGCAATCCAATCAATATAGATTATGGCTACACTCCTATTCCGAATTTCAGTGAATGGGGAAGACATCGTGCTACAGCTGATCCAGTGATTGTTTTATACAAAAACGATTATTATTTATTCAGCACCAATCAATGGGGCTATTGGTGGAGCAGTGATATGTTGAATTGGAATTTTGTTTCAAAAAAATTTTTGCGACCATGGAATGCAGGAGTGTATGATGAACTCTGCGCTCCTGCAGTTGGCATTATTGGTGATACGATGATCGTATTTGGTTCTACTTATACCAGTAAGTTCACAATCTGGATGAGCACAAATCCAAAAGCCAATGAATGGAAACCACTGGTTGATTCATTTGAAATTGGCGGTTGGGATCCTGCATTTTTTACTGATGATGATGGCCGCCTATATATGTATAACGGAAGCAGTAATACATACCCTGTATATGGAATTGAATTAAACAGAAAAACATTTCAGCCAATTGGCACACGTATGCCGATGTATTTATTACAGCAATGGCGTTATGGCTGGCAACGGTTTGGTGAACATATGGATAATACATTTTTAGACCCTTTTATGGAAGGCTCATGGATGACAAAACATAATGGAAAATATTATTTTCAATATGGCGCCCCTGGTACTGAATTTAGTGGTTATGCGGATGGCGTAGTAGTCGGTAGTAAGCCGTTGTTTGATGGCATTGAAATATTTCCTCAGTCAGATCCATTAAGTATAAAATTGGGTGGCTTTGTTCGTGGTGCTGGTCATGGTGCCACCTTCCAGGACAGATATAAAAATTACTGGCATGTGTCCACTACAGTTATTTCTGTAAAAAATACTTTTGAACGAAGAATTGGTATATGGCCGGCAGGTTTTGATAAAGATGATATGATGTGGTGCAACACCACATTTGGCGATTATCCACATTATTTACCCGATGCTATTCCTGCAGATTCAGGTTATGGTAATGATGGCAAATCAAAATATTTTACGGGTTGGATGCTGCTTAATTATAATAAGCCTGTACAAGTATCTTCTACGTTGGGCGGATATCATGCAAATAATGCCGTAGATGAATTAATAAAAACTTATTGGAGTGCTACATCAGGTGACAAAGGAGAATGGATACAAACAGATCTTGGAAATGTTTCCACTGTAAATGCAATACAGATCAATTATGCCGACCAGGATGTAAGCTTTCCAAAAGAGATAGATACAATTTTTTTAGGAAAAACATTGGGGCTTTATCATCAGTACAAACTCTATTATTCAGTTGATGGAAAAAAATGGAATGTCCTGGTTGATAAAAGCAATAATCAAAAAGATGTACCACATGATTATATAGAATTGTCCCAACCTGTACAGGCAAGATTTATCAAGCTTGAGAACATTCATATGCCTACTGGCAAATTTGCTATTAGTGGTTTACGTGTATTTGGAAATGGCAATGGATCAAAGCCCGATGCAGTGCAAGGATTTATTGTGCTAAGAACAGAAAAAGATAAACGAAGTGCTTTTATAAAATGGAAACCAGTAGATAATGCATTTGCTTATAACATTTACTATGGCATAGATCCCGATAAACTTTATACAAGCATCATGATACATGCCAATAATGAATACTGGATGAAAGCAATGGATTCTCAAAAAACATATTATTACTGTATCGAAGCCATTAATGAAAATGGTGTGTCGGAACGATCTAAAATCATTGAAGTAAAATGAAATATTTTTTATACCTATTTATTTTCTTTTGTGTTGCATGCAGCACAAATAGTAAAAAGGACAGCAAACCAATAGCAGAGCCCCCTCCTTTTTGGAATGATATTCAGAATTTCAAAAAGCAAGACTCCGTTTCATTTCCACCAAAGAATGCTATTCTTTTTATTGGTAGCTCTTCTTTTACCAAATGGACAGATGTGCAGGATTATTTTCCCGGCTATACTATTATCAATCGCGGCTTTGGAGGTTCTACCCTCTTAGATCAGATACGTTATGAGAAGGATATTATTTTTACTTATCAGCCAAAGCAAATTGTGATTTACTGTGGAGAAAATGACCTTGCTTCTTCTGATACCGTAACTGCACAAACTGTTTTTGGGCGATTTAAAACTCTTTACACTGACATAAGAAATAGATTACCTGAAATCTCTATTGCTTTCATTTCTTTGAAACCAAGTCCAAGTCGCAGACATTTATTTTCTAAAATGAGGGAGGTCAATATGCAAATCAAAGCATTCATGAAATTTCAAGGTGATAGCTTTCTTGGTGACCCTGGTGAATCCAATTATATCGATGTTTATCAGAAAATGTTGAATCAACAAGGTCAACCAATGCCGGAAATATTTTTGGATGACAGCTTACATATGAATGCCAAAGGATATGCTATTTGGCAAAAAGAAATACAACCATATTTACTTAAAGACTAAAACTATACAGATGAAAAGAATTCTTTTGATCAACATTTTGCTTGTATCATTAACCACATTGGGACAAACACCGGATGCAAAGCCGATAGCTATCGGCTCCGATAGCTATCGGATGAAAACCTTTGTTGATGCATTGATGAAAAAAATGACATTGGATGAAAAGATCGGGCAGTTGAATTTACCCGGCTCTGGTGATATTGTAACGGGACAGGCATCTAACTCCGATATTGGTAAAAAGATCAAAGAAGGAAAAGTTGGAGGGTTGTTCAATATAAAATCACTGGAAAAAATAAAAGCTGTTCAAAAAGTAGCAGTAGAAGAAAGCAGGCTGAAGATTCCTTTGCTATTTGGCATGGATGTTATTCATGGATATGAAACTGTGTTTCCAATTCCACTTGCCTTAAGCTGCAGTTGGGATATGAAAGCAATTGAGCGCAGCGCACAGATCGCAGCATCGGAAGCAAGCGCCGATGGAATTAGCTGGACATTTTCACCGATGGTCGACATTGCCCGTGATCCGCGCTGGGGTCGCATTGCAGAAGGCAATGGTGAAGATGTTTATCTCGGTTCTCAAATTGCAAAAGCAATGGTAAAAGGTTACCAGGGAGATCTGTCAAAGAACACTAATATTATGGCCTGTGTAAAACATTATGCATTGTATGGCGCTTCTGAAGCCGGTCGTGATTATAATACTACCGATATGAGTTTAACAAGAATGTTCAATGAATATCTTCCACCATATAAAGCGGCTGTTGATGCAGGCGTGGGTTCAGTGATGGCTTCTTTTAATGATGTGAACGGGGTACCCGCCACCGCTAATAAATTTTTAATGACAGATGTATTGCGTAAGCAATGGGGATTTAAAGGTTTTGTGGTATCGGATTATACAGGTATCAATGAAATGACAGCACATGGGTTGGGTGATCTGAAGACAGTTTCTGCTTTAGCATTGAATGCCGGCGTCAACATGGATATGGTCGGTGAAGGTTTTCTGACAACTTTAAAAAAATCATTGAGCGAGGGAAAAGTTACACAACAACAAATTGAAAATGCATGTCGGTTGATCCTTGAAGCAAAATATAAATTAGGGTTGTTTGATAACCCTTATAAATATTGTGATGAGAATCGTTCTAAAACAGAAATATTTACTGACGCAAACAGAAAAGAAGCAAGACAAATTGCCGCTGATTGTTTTGTTTTATTAAAAAATCAAAGCAATGTACTACCGTTAAAAAAATCCGGAACAATTGCAGTCATTGGCCCATTAGCAGATAGTAAAGAAAACATGCCAGGTACCTGGAGCGTGGCTGCTAATTTTTCAAAAGCAACTTCAGTGCTTAAAGGTTTAAAAGAAGTGGCAGGTAATAACACTAAAATTCTTTACGCCAAAGGCTCTAACCTGGATGCAGACGTGGCTTTTGAACAAAGAGCTACTATGTTCGGAAAAACATTGCAAAGAGATAATCGTCCGGCTGCTGATATAATTGCCGAAGCAGTAAATATCGCCAATCAATCGGATGTCATCGTTGCTGCTTTGGGCGAAGCTGCTGAGATGACTGGTGAAGCATCAAGCCGCACTAATCTTGATATTCCTGAAGCACAGAAAGATTTGTTGAAAGCATTATTAAAAACCGGCAAACCTGTAGTGCTTGTTTTATTTACAGGAAGACCTTTAACGATCAAATGGGAAAACGATAATATACCTGCTATATTAAATGTATGGTTTGGTGGCAGCGAAGCCGGTTATGCAGTTGCCGATGTATTGTTTGGTGATGTGAACCCGTCTGGAAAATTGACAACAACATGGCCACAAAACGTGGGGCAGGTTCCTTTGTATTATAATCATAAAAACACCGGGCGACCCTTAAACGGACCATGGTTTCAAAAATTTCAAGGCAATTACCTGGACGTAAGCAACGATCCTGTATATCCATTTGGTTTTGGATTAAGCTATACATCTTTTTCTTACAGCGATATTAAATTGAGTTCTTCCTCTTTAAAAGGAAATCAAACATTAACGGCTAGTGTTACTGTCACAAACACCGGGAATAAAGATGGAAAAGAAGTTGTGCAATTATATATCCGTGATGTAGTAGGTATCAACTCAAGACCGGTAAAAGAATTAAAAGGGTTTCAGAAAATAGATTTAAAAGCGGGAGAGAGTAAAACAGTTTCTTTTAATATTACCACCGCTGATCTTAAGTATTACAATACAGACTTAAAATATGATTGGGAGCCGGGAGAGTTTGAAATCATGATTGGTCCCAATTCAAGAGATGTTAAAAAAGTAAAAATAAACTGGAGTAAATAATGCGAATAGTCTTTATCGGTTTTTATATACTGGTCTTTAGTGTTATTATCAATGCTCAAAAGAAAACAATTGATCAACGTGTAGATTCTGTTTTACGTTTAATGACATTGGATGAAAAAGTTGGCCAGATGAATCAATACAATGGTCCATGGGCAGCAACCGGTCCTTTGACAAATGATGATAATTTACTTACACAGATCAAAGACGGCAAAGTAGGCTCAATGCTGAATGTTACTGGTGTAGCAAGAACCCGTGAATTACAAAACCTGGCAATGCAAACCCGGTTAAAAATTCCGTTATTGTTTGGGCAGGATATTATACATGGTTACAGAGCAACTTTCCCAATACCATTAGGAGAAGCGGCGAGCTGGGATCTGGAAGCTATTGAAAGAAGTGCAAGAATAGCAGCCATTGAAGCAAGTGCTGCGGGTGTTCACTGGACTTTTGCGCCGATGGTTGATATTGCCCGTGATCCCCGATGGGGAAGAGTAATGGAAGGAGCTGGTGAAGATCCTTATTTAGGTTCCTTAATTGCAAAAGCAAGAGTAAAAGGTTTCCAGGGAAGAGGTTTAGGAAATACAGATGCAGTGATGGCTTGTGCGAAACATTTCGCTGCATATGGTGCCGCCGTTGGCGGCAGAGATTACAATAGCGTTGATATGAGTCTACGTCAATTACATGAAGTTTACCTGCCACCATTTAAAGCTGCATTGGATGCAGGTGCCGCAACATTTATGAATTCATTCAATGATTTCAATGGAATACCCGCCACAGCAAATAAATATTTGCAACGTGATATTCTAAAAGGGGAATGGAAGTTCAAAGGTTTTGTAGTCAGTGATTGGGGCAGTGTGGGTGAAATGATCAATCATGGCTATGCAAAAGATAATAAGGATGCCTCAATGCTTGCAACAAATGCCGGCAGTGATATGGATATGGAAAGTCGTAGCAATATTCAGAACCTGGCTCAGCTGGTAAAAGAAGGTAAGGTGAAATTGAGTTTGGTTGATGATGCTGTTCGAAGAATACTGCGTAAAAAATTTGAAATGGGCTTGTTTGATGATCCCTATAAATTTTGTAATGAGGCAAGAGAAAAAGAACAATGGAATAACCAGGCTCATTTGGATGCAGAAAAAGATATGGCAAGAAAAAGTATTGTGCTGTTAAAGAACGAAAGCCAATTGTTGCCTTTAAAAAAAGCAGATGGACAAAAAAAGATCGCATTGATAGGCCCATTAATAAGATCTATAAAAGAACATCTTGGTTTCTGGAGTTATGATTGGCCGGATGATTCGATCCGAATTACAAGCTTATGGGATGAAGTGCAAAAAAAAGTGGGAAATAATAAATTGGTATATGCAAAAGGATGCAATATTAATGACAGCTCTGAAGCCGGGTTTGCTGAAGCCATCTCAATTGCTAAAGATGCAGATATTGTTATCATGAGTGTTGGCGAGGCAAGAGATATGTCTGGGGAAGCAAAAAGCAAAAGTAATATTCATTTGCCCGGTGTACAGGAAGAATTGATCAAAGCAATAACAGCTACCGGCAAACCAGTTGTTGTCTTGATAAGCGCAGGTCGCCCATTGATATTTAACTGGACAGCTGACAATGTTCCTGCAATATTATACACCTGGTGGTTAGGTACAAAAGGAGCTGAAGCAATAGCAGATGTTTTGTTTGGAGATTATAATCCATCTGGTAAACTACCCATGAGTTTTCCGGGAACAGAGGGACAGATCCCGATTTATTATAATCATTACAACACCGGCAGGCCTGCTACAAGCGACAGCGATAGATTTTACCGCTCTGCCTATATTGATTTTTCTATTTATCCAAAATTTGCGTTTGGCTATGGGTTAAGTTATACCAATTTTAATTATAGCAATATCACTTTGAGCAGCACGTCATTAAAAGGCAATCAAAAATTAACGGCCAGTGTTATTGTTACCAATACAGGTAAATATGATGGCACTGAAGTTGTGCAATTATATATTCGTGATATGGTAGGCAGTGTTGTGAGACCGGTAAAAGAATTAAAGAGGTTTCAAAAAATTATATTGAAAGCCGGTGAAAGTAAAACAGTTTCTTTTACGATTACAACGGAGGATCTTAAATTCTATAATAATGATCTGAAATATGATTGGGAGACCGGGCAGTTTGAAATTATGATCGGTACCAATTCAAAGGATGTAAAAACAGCTAAACTAACCTGGAATAAATAAACTAATAAAATGAGGAGTGAAGAAATGAAGAAGCCTGTTATCGTTATTTTATTGTCATTTATAATCGTAAATGCATTTACACAGCCAGATCAAAGAGGGTTAATTGATTCTGCCCTGATACCTAAACCATTCCTTCATTATCAAAAAGAATACGATTTTGATAAAAGCATTGATCCTGGCAAATGGGAAATACAAAAAAACTTGCATGTTTCATTTGCTTCGACTGATGAAGCATACTTCAGAACCGAAGTTCCTGGTATTAATGAAACTAAATCCTGGACAGCTACAGGATGGAAGGGAGAACGTTTGAATATAATGATACTTATTTGGTCTGCTGATACGATCAGCCAGGTACGCATATCTCTGAATGATCTAAAATCTTTAAATGGAAATGTATTAGAAAAAAATAATTTGAGAGCACAATTAGTACGATATGTGATTTCCAATTATCCATATGCAGCCAGGGAAGTTACTTGTGGTGAAGGTCCGGTTGATAAAGCTCATTTAATGCCTGACAGGCTGGAAGCCTTTGATCGTATTGAATTACCAGGTAAGACAGTAAGACCTGTTTGGCTTTCACTTGATATCCCTCCTACCACTGCCGCTGGATCATATAGAGGTGAAATTGAAATAAGATCTGAAAAACAAAATTTTAAACTGCAGATTGCAATTAATGTGCAAAACCAATCATTACCCAAACCACATGATTGGACTTTCAGACTTGATCTCTGGCAAAATCCATGGGTGATAGCAGAATATTATAAAGTAAAACCATGGAGCGAGGAACATAAACTGCTTCTGAAAAAACATTTGAAGTTATATGCTGATGCCGGTGGAAAATTTATAACGACTTATTGTGTTCAATCTCCCTGGGCCGACAATTCTTATATGATCGAAGGAAACATGATCGAGTGGATCAGGAAAAAAAATGGACAATGGAAATTTGATTACAGCATTTTCGATCAGTATGTGCAACTGGCAATTGATGCAGGGATTGATAAAGCAATTACAATTTATACGCCTATTCCATGGGGGGATCGTTTTCGTTTTATTGATGAACCAACCGGTAATTATATTACAGAACAATGGCAGGCCACATCGGCAATTTTTAAAACCAACTGGAATATTTTCCTCACAGATCTGAAAAAACATTTGGAAAGTAAAGGGTGGATGAACAAAACATACCTCGGTGTTAACGAAAATGCAATGGAGCAAACATTGTCAGCCATCAAAGTGATCAGGGATCATTCAAAAGAATGGAAGATAACTTATGCCGGTGACTGGCATTCTGAGCTAACTGGTTTATTGGATGATTATTCTTGTGTATCCAATAAAGAACCTTCTGTAAAAGAAGTAAGTGATCGCTTTGCAAAAAAACAAACTTCAACTTTTTATATCTGTTGTACAACGGCTTTTCCTAATACGTTTGTTTTTTCTCCACCGGTTGAAGGTCGTTGGCTCGGATGGTACACGATGGCTTATGGTTATGATGGCATGCTGCGCTGGGCTTATGATGCATGGCCCGCAGATCCTGTTCGTGATGGGAGACATTTATTGTGGCCTGCCGGGGATTCCTATATGATCTATCCGGGAGCAGAATCAAGTATTCGTTTTGAAAAAATAAGAGAAGGCATCGCGGACTATGAAAAAATTAAACTACTTAAAGCAAAAGCAGCCAAATCTGCAGATCCTGCAATAAAAAGCCTTTTACAAAAATTGAACGAGCACCTGCAGGTCTTCACTGCTGAAAAAGAATTTAACAAAGAGAAATTAAAACAGGATGTTCAAAAAGGAAAAATGCTGGTAGATGAATTGAGTGAAAAATTAAAGAACTAATCCATTTCAAACATAATGCGAATAAAAATTTTTATAGTTTCGATCTTACATGCCTTTTTTATTGTATGCAATGCGCAGGTAGCTATTGAAAAACTTTCTGTCAAAGAATATGATGATTACATTCTTACACATTTATTGACACCTGCCGGCCCTGTTCCAACTGCATTTGATCCCAATGGTGTTTATCCATATATGAGTTATGCTGAAACTTCTAACAGGCCTGTTCCAAAAAAATACAGGTTTATTGTTTTACAAAATGATCATATAAAAGCGACGATTTGTCCCGATCTCGGCGGAAAAGTTTATTCATTAATTCATAAACCATCAGGTAAAGAAGTGTTGTATGTTCCGGATGTAATACGTTATACAAGAATTTTACCGCGATTTTATTTTATAGCAGGTGGTATTGAAGTCAGTTTCCCTATCTCACATTCTCCAAGTCAAAACGAAACTGTTCTTTATAAAATTGATAAAACAAAAGACAGGATCTATGTGACATGCGGCGAAAGGGAATTGCGGTTTGGAATGCAATGGTCGGTAGAATATTCTTTAGGTGTCAATGATAATTTTTTAACGCAAAGAGTAATATTTCATAATCCGGGTACTTCATCTTATCCATGGATGTCATGGTCAAATGCTGCATTGCCCTCGGCTTCAGATACACGATATGATTTTCCAAAAGGAAAAGTTCTATCTCATTCATCAAAAATTGATACGATCGATTGGGAAAAGCAAGGGCCAAGAACTGAATCCGCTATCAAAGAAATGACCGGTTATTTCTGGAAAACAAAAAATGCAAATGCCTTTGGCGCTTTTACTCCTTCTTCAGGAACAGGCTTGTATCATATTGCTGATGAAAAAATTGCTTCAGGAATAAAATTGTGGAGTTATGGAACTGCCAATGATAGTGCATGGTCTGTTTTAAGTACGGCAAAGCATCAAACTTATATCGAGATACAGGGTGGACCAATCGGCGATCAATCCATCAAACTGGAAATGCAGCCAAAGCAAACAAGATGGCATATTGAATATTGGTTTCCTACCAATAAAGAATTGAACATATATGATTTGAATGTTCCTGTTCTGAACCTGAGATCAACAAAAGAAATTCCATTATTTAGCTGGGCAAGAAAAGAAGATGTGAAGGATTGGGAAGCATTGATCAATATTTATAAATCTAAAAAAATAATGAATTGGAGTGCACCCGATATTTATAAATCAACCTGGCCTCCATCCGGAATGGAAAATTTAGATGCACCCTTTCAAATGGCAATCCAATATTCAACCGGGGAAAATAAAAACGAATGGAAATTTTATTATGGTACCTGGCTTGCAGGCAGAGGAAATTCTGAAGAAGCCATAAAAATCCTTTCACAAACAAATGTTGGGCTTGCAAAAGTTTTGCTCGCAAGATTACTGAAACTAAAAGGAGATATAGCAGGAGCCAAAAAAGCTTTTGATGCTATTGAAGAAAAGTGGTTGCAACTACATCCGCAGGTTATTGTAGAAAGGGATAAAGTTCTGCGGGCATTGGGCTCTTCATTTCTTGCTGAAAGAGAAAGTTGGCTTACAAAAGTTGAAGCATTAAAAGATGAATGGGTCATTGAACGAAGAGTTCAATTATTGATCGATAAGGGAGAATACGCGAAAGCTAAAGAACTATTGTTATCTACTTCATTTCAAAAAGTGCATCAAACATATACTCGTACGGGATTATGGATGCAAATCTGTGAAAAGTTAAATATTAATTGCGATCCTATTCCTGCACAATTAGGCGAAGACCGGCTTGCAAGATTCGGCGCATACCGGGAATACGAATAAGTACAAACTTTAATGCAGCTATTTATTAAACGGATCAGTAAGGGCATAAAAAAACGACCCCCCGAGTATACATAAGCAGTCAGAATAAATTTAGGGGTCGCTTTTATTTTCACCTTGCCTGCCCGATAAGAGTACCCGGCGGGCTCCCGACTTGGTCGGGATAAAACCAACTATGCAATCAAGACAACGCCATTTTTACTTTCGCTGCTTCAGCTTTCCAAGCCATACCGGTTTCCCCTGAATTTTTCTTACCAAAAACATGATTCCCACAAAAATAAAGAAGAAGGGACCCAGAAAACCAAGCAAGGCTACCCATTTGGTACCATAAAATTTTTCCATCGGCCTCTTTAACCTTTCTGCAATTATATACATGCTGGGTACCAGCAACAACGTCATAAAAAAGGCGAAAGCCAAACCAAAAATAATGGTCCATGAAAGCGGGCCCCAGAACACAACACTATCACCTCCAAAAAATATCCTTGGCTCAAAACTCTGGAACAATGAAACCCAGTTAATGTTGAACCCAACAGCTAATGGCAACAAACCAAGTATGGTGGCAAGTGCAGTAAGCATAACCGGAATAATACGGATCTTACCCGCTTTTACAGCCGCTTCTCTTGTACGCATACCGCGACCACGCAATTCATCCGTAAAATCAATCAAGAGAATTGCATTTTTAACAACAATACCTGCCAGTCCTACAATGCCAACCATTACCATGATCAGGGGCATGTTCATACCCGTGATTGCAAATCCGAGAAACACACCAATGATACTGAAGAAAATTTCACTGAGTACGATAAATGGTTTGCTGAGTGAATTGAATTGTAAAACAAGAATACCGAAGATCATCCCCAACGCAATAATAAGCGCTGTGCCAAGAAATCCAAGTGACTCTGCCTGCTCTTCCTGCTGACCCGTTTGCCTGATTGTAATATTATCCGGTTTATTTTTGAATTCAGCAATAGCCTTCCCTAAATCAAGATTTACTTTATTCGGATCTATATTTGGTGAAATAAGATTAGAATAAATTGTGATCAATCGTTTTAGGTTCTTTCTTTTTACTCCTCCTAATGAGCTGTTGTAATCAAACTTTACTACGCCACTGATCGGCACTTGCCTCACCTGGCCAGTATTGAAATCACGGTAAGTGATTTTCATATTCTGCAGGTCAGTAAGACTATTTCTTAGTTGATCAGTGTATCTCACCTGAATCTTGAACTCATCTTCACCTAATTTCAGTTTGCTTGCTTCACGACCAAACAAGGCAGTCCTTACTTCAAAACCTATCTGCTGGGTGCTTAATCCTTCTCTCCTTGCTCTTTCACGATCGATTGATAATGCAAGTTCAGGTTTACTAACATCCACATCCAATTTTAATTTTTCTACGCCAAATACATTAACGCTATCTAAAAATCTTTTAAGATCGATAGCAGTTTTTACAATGTCATCAAACTCTTCTCCTACCACTTCAATATTTACCGGCGCCCCTGATGCAGGACCATTTTGTGGTTGAGAAATACTTACTTCAGCACCAGGAATTTCTTTTATCTCCTGTCTGAGCTTATCTAAATATGGCGCAGTCTTTTCACCATGTCTTTTTTCATATTCAACAAATGATATTTGTATCCGGCCAAGATTTGGTTGAGTGCCCCTTTCTCCACCAAATGGGTCCGTAGCACCAACGGCAACATTTGAAATAATAGACTCAACGATAGGATTCTTTTCTCCCATTACTTTGAATACTTTGTTTTCAAGAACACGGATAACACTGTCGGTAGTCTCCGTTTTTGTACCAACAGGCATTTTTAAATAAACATAAATTATAGGAGGATCACCCACCGGGAAAAAGTCCGTTTTAATTCTTCCGGTTACAATATTTGCACCGAGAGCTATTGTTGAAATTATAAAGAGGGCAAAGACAGATGCAACAAGCCAGCCTGGTCTTTTACCTTTCAATGCCCAGCGTAAAGAATTTTCGTAACGATTCATTATGCGGGGAAGAAATCCTTCCTGGAATCTGTGAATCACATCTCGTAATACAAAACGATTGAAAACAACAAGCACAACCATTACCAGTATAAAATTGGCAAGACCATGAAACTGCACTAAATGAAATAACAAACCAATTACAACAAAAAACCAGAATGCAGGTTTTTTAAATAAAGCAACTTTAGGTTCTTTAGCGGGATAGTATTCCGGCTTCATGAATGAAACCGCGAACACTGGGTTGATCAGGAATGCAACGATCAATGATGCGGTCAATGTCAGGATCAGGATCGCTGGAAGGTAGATCATAAACTTGCCAATGATTCCTGGCCAGAATAACAGCGGGAAGAAAGGAGCAAGCGTTGTTACTGTTCCAGAGAGCACGGGAACAAATACTTCACCAGCTGCCATCTTCGCTGCTCTTTCTACAGGCATTTTTCCATTACCAAAAATCCTGTGTGTATTTTCAATT
>Ga0105249_10002880_pt1 | contig 14852 bp, 13 predicted proteins | sample KBSS44metaG_FD_81522 | JGI IMG/M metagenome (GOLD analysis project Ga0105249, IMG submission 81522) | Switchgrass rhizosphere microbial communities from Kellogg Biological Station, Michigan, USA - KBS S4-4 metaG | ecosystem: Host-associated > Plants > Roots > Rhizosphere > Soil | place... | reverse complement strand
GGACGACGGCGTCGGCGACCACCTCCGCCCCCTCGGCCCGGACCAGGGCGGCCCGCTCCATGTAGGCGTCGCCGGCGTCGAAGGAGGCCGAGCTGCAACAGACGACGAGGCGCTCGACCCGCTCGGGAGCGTGCGCCGCGACCCAGAGCGCGGTGGCGCCGCCGAGCGAGACGCCGCAGAGCGAGGCGCGCTCGATCCCCAGCCGGTCGAGCAGCGCGACGAGGTCGCCGCCGAGATCGGCGACCGAGTAGGGGCCGGGCGGCACCGGCGAGGCACCGTGGCCGCGGGCGTCGTAGCGGACCAGTCGGAAGTCCCCCTCGAACGCCGTCGCCTGCGGGTCCCACATCGTCAGCTCCGCACCGAGCGAGTTGAGCAAGACCAGGGGCGGCGCGTCGTCACGCCCCTCGACCTGGTGGCGAACCTCGCACGGCGCCATCAGCCGGCCCTCCTCTGGCGGTGGACGGCGAGGGCGCGGTCGATCAGCTCGTCGTTCGATCCGAGGTAGGCGGCCGGATCGAGCGCCGCGGCGATCCCCTCGCGACCGAGCGCCTCGACCGCTGCCGGGGTGTCTTCGAGCGCCTCGCGCAGGCCGCTGCCCCGCTCGAGCGCCCGCTGCAGCTCAGTCCTGACGAGGTCGTGCGCCGCTGCCCGGCCGAGTGTCGGGGTCAGCGCGCTCACCACCGCCTCGCTCATGACCAGATCGCCACCGGCGTCGAGGTTGGCGCGCATCCGCTGCGGGAAGACCTCGAGCCCTTCGAGCAGCGAGCGGACCGCGGCGACGGCGCCGCCCGTAACCCGCAACAGCTCCGAGAGCGCCTCGGGCTCTGCCTGCCAGGCGCCGGCGGCGCGCTCGTGCTCGCCGCGCATTGCCCCGAGCATCGTCGCGACCAGACCGGGCGCCCGCTCGGCGCAGGCGACCGCGATCACTGCGGCGACCGGGTTGTGCTTGTGAGGGAGGGTCGAGGAGCCCCCTCCCCCTCCTCCTTCAGCGACCTCGCCGATCTCGGTCTGGGCGAGCAGGGCGACGTCGGTCCCGACCTTGCCGGCGGCGCCGGCGGCGGCCCCGAGCGCGCCGGCGAGGAGCGCCGCGCGGACCCGGTCGCCGTGCCAGGGCAGCGCCGGCCCCGCAAGCTGCAGCCGACCCGCCAGCGCGGTGGCTACCCGATCGCCCTCGCCGTCGAGCGCGGCGAGGTTGCCGACGGCGCCGCCGAGCTGGATAGCCAGCCCGTGCTCGCGGACCTCTTCCAGTCGAGCCGCGGCAGCGTCGAGCCCCCCGAGCCAGCCCGCTGCCTTCAACCCGAAAGTGGTCGGCCCGGCATGCTGCAGAAGCGTTCGCGCCGCGATCAGGGTGCCGCGGTGATGGTCGGCGAGGGCTGCCGCCGCGTCGCCGGCGGCGTCGAGGTCGTCGAGCAGGGGCCCGAGGGCGCGGCGGGCGACCAGCATCGCCGCAGTGTCGAGGGCGTCCTGGCTGGTGGCGCCGCGGTGCAGCTGTCCGGCCGCCTCGGGGGAGAGCCGCCCGCGCAGCGCCGCCAGCAGGGCCGGGACCGGGGTGCCGTCACGCCGCGTTCCGGCGCCGAGCTCGTCGACGTCGAGCTCGATCCCCGCGCAGAGCGCCTCGATCTCCTCCGCCGCGCTCCGCGGCGCCAGGTCGGCGTCCGCGAGCGCTCCGGCCAAGGCCGACTCGAAGTCGAGCATCGCCCGCGCCCAGGCGGCATCGTCGACCTGGGCGTCAACCTCAGATCGCGAAGAAAAGAGTCTCATCATCGCCCTGGAGCCGAATGTCGAAACGGTAACCGCCCGCGACCGGCTCGGCCAGCAGGGTGTGACCGGCGCCCTCGCCACCAGGCAGGGCCAAGAGGACCGGGTCGGTGGCGTTTCGCTCCTCCTCGTCGGCGAAGTAGATCCGGGTGACCAACCGCGCCAAGAGGCCTCGGGCAAAGACCGAGACGGCGATGTGGGGCGCCTCAAGCCCGCCGCCGGGGCCGGGGAGCGGACCCGGCTTCAGGGTGAGGATCGAGTAGTGGCCCTCCTCGTCGGTCGGGCAGCGGGCGAAGCCGCGGAACTCCCCCCACTCGACGGCGCCGCGGGGGTCGTCGGGGTGGGCGAAGCGGCCATCGGGGTCGGCCTGCCAGGTCTCGATCAGCCCGTCGGGGACGCCGGCGCCCTCGCCGTCGAGGAGGCGGCCCGAGATCCGGATCGCCCCATCGGTTCCCTCCGGCACCGCCAGGGGGCCACTCTCCCACGGCAGCGCGAAGCCGAAGTAGGGCCCGACGGTCTGCGAGGGGGTGGGCGCCAGGGTCATCCGTGCGGCTCCTCGAACGGCGTCTCTTCGCGGCCCCGCAGGACGATGTCGAAGCGGTAGCCGAGCGCCCGTTCGGGCTCCGTCGCGTCGAGGTCGAAGGCGCAGATCAGGCGCTCGCGGTCGCGCGGGTCGCGGACCGAGTTGAAGATCGGGTCATAGGGGAAGAGCGGGTCGCCCGGGAAGTACATCTGGGTGACGAGGCGCTGGGCGAAGGCGCGGCCGAAGAGCGAGAAGTGGATGTGAGCGGGGCGCCAGGCGTTGTGGTGGTTGCCCCATGGATAGGCGCCGGGCTGGATGGTGACGAAGCGGTAGCGGCCCTCGCTGTCGGTCATGCCACGGCCGGCGCCGCTGAAGTTGGGGTCGAGCGGGGCGGGATGGCGGTCCCCCTTGTGGCGGTAGCGGCCGGCGGCGTTGGCCTGCCAGATCTCGAGGAGGGTGTCGGGCACCGGCCTGCCGTTGCCGTCGAGCACGCGGCCGTGGACGATGATCCGCTGTCCCTGCGGCTCGCCGGCGTGGCCGATCGTCAGGTCGAAGTCGCCGGCCGCGACCCGGTCTTCGCCGAGCAGCGGCCCGGTTACGTCGGAGAGCGTGTTGGGGATCGGGACGAGCGGCCGGCTCGGGTGGCGGAGGATCGTCCCCCGGTAGTCGGGCCAGTCGTTGGGCGGGTCGACCAGCTCGTGGTCGCGCCGGTAACCGGGGGGGAGCACCAGGCCTTCGGCACTCATCGACTGACCAGATCGCGCAGGGCGGAGAGCTCCGCGGCAGAGGCGGGCTCGGTGACCTCGAGGTCATCGCTGACCTCCAGGTCAAAGCCCGTCTGCTCCCGCACCTGCTCCACCCCTACTCCGGGGTGGATCGCGGTGAGGGTGATGAGGAAGCTCTCGGGATCTGGCTCGAGCACCCCGAGGTCGGTGACGACCGCGCTCGGGCCGCGGCCGCGGTGCCCGAGCCGCTCGCGGTCGCCGGGCCCGTCGCCGAAGCCGACGGTGGTGCGGAAGTCGAGCCGCTCGACGAAGGTCCGCCGCGAGTGCGGCACGACGATCACCACCTCGTCGCAGCCGGCGGCTATCTCCGGCGCGCCGCCGGCACCCGGCAGCCGGGTCTTCGGGCGCTCGTAGTCGCCGATCACGGTCGAGTTGAGGTTGGCGTAGCGGTCGATCTGGGCGGCGCCGAGGAAGGCCACGTCGATCCGGCCGGCGCCGATCCAGTAGTTGAACATCTCCGGCACCGAGACGACGAAGTCGGCGGTCTCGGCCAGCTCGCCGTCGCCGATCGAGAGCGGGATGCGCGACGGCTTGGCGCCGATCGTCCCCGACTCGTAGACGAGCACGAGACCGGGGTTGTAGATCTCGCGGGCGAGGATCGCAGCCGTGCTCGGCCGGCCGACGCCGATGAAGACCGAGCGGGTCTCGCGGAGCAGACGGGCGGCCGCGATCGTCTGCAGCTCAGCGGTCGTCGCCGCCTCGGTCGCCGCCGTACTCACCGCGCCGCCGTCCCGTCCATGACGTGCTCCTCCATCCAGGCCCGGAACTCGTCGCGGTCGCGGCTGAGGCGGTCCCACTCGACGTAGAAGTCGTTGTCGCGCTCGGTGATCCCGAGGCTGTAGGAGGGCTGCGAGCCGCCCGGCGCCTCGACCACGCGGTCGATCTCCCAGCCGGGGATGACGACGCCGCCCGGGCGTGGCTCGAGCCGCTCGACGATCCGCTCGACCGTGACCAGCGAGCGCGCGGCGGCCAGGACCGCCTCCTTCTGCACCCCCGGGATGCCCCAGAGCTGGACGTTGCCGTCGCGGTCGGCCTCCTGGGCGTGGACGATCGCGACGTCGGGGGTCAGCGCCGGAACCGCAACCAACTGCTCGCCGCTGAACGGGCAGGCGATCGGCTCGACCCGGGTGTGCGCGATGAGGTCGGTGCCGAGGTAGCCGCGCATCGCCGCGAACGGCAGCTTCGCGGCGCCGGCGGCGTAGCGGTTGGCCATCCCGGCGTGGCTGTGCTCTTCGAGCTCGAGCGGCGCCGGCCAGCCGTTCTCGACCGCGTCGCGGAAGCGGTGCAACGAGCCGACCCCGGGGTTACCGCCGTAGGAGAAGACCAGCTTGCGGGCGCAGCGCATCCCGATCATCTGGTCGTAGAGGAGGTCCGGGGTCATCCGGATCAGCTCGAGCTCGCGGCGGCCCTGGCGGATGATCTCGTGGCCGGCGGCGAAGGGGATCAGGTGGGTGAAGCCCTCGAGCGCAACCGAGTCGCCATCGGCGACGAGGGCGGCGACCGCCTCGTCGAGGTTGCCGATCAGCGCCATTCCAGCTAGGCGCCGAAAAGGACGCGGCGGGGGTTCTCGGTGCTGATCAGCTGGAGGGCCTCCGGTTCGATGCCGGCGGCGGTGGCGGCTGCGGCGAACTCGTCGAAGATGAAGGTCAGGCCGGGGCCGCCGTGGGCGGCCTGGTGGGAGCGTTGGCTGACGTCTTGGGAGAGGAGGAGGCGGTCGGCGTAACCGAGCTCGATCAGGTCGCGGAGATAGGTGACGCGGCGGTGCATCTCGTGGTCGGCTACTTGACCGCCTGACTTGACGGCCATCATGCAGTCGTACTCGATGTAGACGCCTCGTTTGAGGAGGTCGATCGAGTACTGCAGGTTCTTGACCGTGTCGGTGTGGCCGATGACGATGCGATCGGGTTCGACTCCCTCCTGGGTGAGGATGTCGATCTGGGTCCCGCCGGTGGGGAAGGTGGGCGCATGGGTGGTGACCATCACGCCGGTGCGGGCAGCGGCGCGGCCGGAGGCGCGAAAGGAGCGCTCCTCGCGGGCGGTGATGTAGGGAAGGTCGGAGGCGACCTCGCCGACGAAGCCCGCCCGGACGCCGGTGCCCGGGATTTCGTGCTCGAGGTCGGCGACCAGGTACTCGGCGATCTGCTCGGTCGAGTTGCGTTCGAACCAGTCGACGTCGAAGTAATGATCGAAGTAGTGGCCGGTCCCGAGGATGACGTTGACGCCCGTCTCTTCGGCCATCGCCCTGGTCGCCAGGACGTTGGCGACGGAGCGGGAGCCGGTTACGGGGTTTTTGATCTGGTGCCCGGGGTCGCGGTCGAAGTAGACCGGCGCCGCGTGGTCGCTGAGCTCGGCGTTGGTGACGTCGAAGATGGTCCGGCCGCCGGCTGCGACGAAGCGCTCGATGTCGGCGACGCGCTCCTCCCACACCGTCATGTACCCGTCGCGCGGCTCGGTCGGGCTCATGTTGATGAAGACGTGCTCGTGCGGAAGCGTCAGGCCCAGCTCGTCGGGGCCGATCGGGCCAGTGACCGATTGGACCGTCGCCAGAGATTGCATCCAGTCCAGATCATAGTGGATCCAATCCTCAGTTGATGAAGAGGATGACGGCGACGATCGTGCCGACCGTCACCACGGTCCAGCGCAGCCGTTCGTCCGGGATCCGCCGTCCGTACTTCGCGCCGACCTGCGCCCCCGCGATCGACCCGACCGCGACCAGCGCCGCCGCCCCCCAGGCGACGTGGGCGAAGATCACGAACTGCAGCGCCGCCACCCCGTTCGCCACCCCGACCAGCACGTTCTTCAGCCCGTTCAGCCGCTGCAGGTCCTCGGGGATCAGTAGACGCAGCCCCGCCAGCAGGATCACCCCCTGCGCCGCCCCGAAGTAGGCGCCGTAGATAGCCACCAGGTATGCCAGCCCGATCAGCGCCGCGATCCGGTGGCGGCTCAGCCCCCCGTGCACCGGCTTCGGGCTTGGCCGCAGGATCATCAGCCCGCAGGCCAGCAGGATCAGCACCGGGACGACCGCGTCGAAGACGCTGCTCGGCAGCGCCAGCAGCAGCGTCGCCCCGGTGATCGCGCCGAGCGCGGTGCCGGCTGCCATCGTCAGGCAGCGACGCCGCTGCCCGGCCAGCTCGCGCCGATAGCCGTAGGCGGCGCTGATGTTGCCGAAGACGAGACCGACCGAGTTGGAGACGTTGGCGGTGACCGCCGAGTAGCCGACCGCGAGCAGGGCCGGGAAGGTGATCAGCGAACCCGAGCCGACGATCGCGTTGACGCCGCCCGCGGCGAAGCCGGCGGCGAGGACCGCCAGGATCTCCAGCGCGCTCACGCGGTCATGCCGGCGGGCTGGCCGCCCCCGCCCACTGCTCCATCGCGGCGATCAGCTCCTCGGTCGAGGCGATGGCGTCGCGCTGCAGGTACTCGATCGCCTCGAGCGCCGCGTCGTGGGCGCGCTGCGAGGAGCCGCCGACCGCGTCGCTTGCGACCCGCACGCGGTAGTCGTGTTGGTGGGCGTCGACCGCCGTGTAGTGGACGCAGACGTCGGTCAGGCCGCCGAAGAGGATCAGCGTCTCCGCCTCGTAACCCTTGAGGACGATCTCCAGCTCGGTGCCGAAGAAGGCCGAGTAGCGGCGCTTGCGGATGTGGAACTCCTCCGGCCGCGGGTCGAGGCCGTCGATGAAGTCGTTCTTGGGATCGTCTTCGAAGCAGTGGGGTCCCTCGGCGCCATCGAGCTCGCGACCGATTTCGACCAGGCTGCGCTTGTGGACCTCCTGGATGAAGACGACCGGGACCCCGAGCTCGCGGGCCCGCTCGACGATCCGCACCATGCGGGCGCTGCGCTCGGCCCGCCCCGGCATGTCGGCGGGAATCCCGCCGCCCGGCTCCGAGCCGCCCTGCTGGGGGTCGACCGCGATCACGACCGGCTTGCCGACGATCAGTGACATGAGCCGGAATGCGGGTCGGGGACGTCCATCGTCGGGTTGCGGTCGAAGAAGCCGTCCGGCTCGAGCTTGAGCCCGATCCGGTCGACCGGCATCACCGGCCACTGCTCCGGCCGCGGCACGTGGTGGCTGCCGATCACCGGCCAGACGACGATCTCCTCGCCGTCGAGCGAGCGGTCCTGTTGCTGCCAGACGTGCACTCCTTCCTCGCCGGGCTCGGCGTGGTTCGGGTACTGGCCGCCGATGAAGTTCTCGCTCGGGTCGAGGCGCGTCGCCCAGAGGTGCTGGTGGATGAACGGCGCCCGCCGCGCCATCACGCTCTCGGGGCGGGTGAAGGAGCGGATCGTGTCCGGCAGGGTCAGCCGGTAGGCGGTCGGCTGGCCGTAGCGGTTCTCGCGTTCGGCGCTCTCGATCCGCCAGTGGCGCTCGATCGCCGGGTCGGTCCGCTGGGCGGCCACCGACTCGGTCAGCAGCGGTTCGCGGATCGCGCGGACGGCGTTGCCGTAGGGGTCGTGCGCGGCGTCGATCTCCCCCTCTGCGTGCTCCTCGACCAGCCGGTTGCGCGGCCCGTCGACCGCCGGGTCGACCCGGATCGCGAAGTAGTGCTGGTGGTAGGGAACCTGGACCCGCTCGGAGACGACGGTCCCGTGGCGGACCTCGTCGCCGGGCTCGATCCCCGACGCGGACAGCATCCCGGTCAGCTTCACCTCGAGCTCGATCGTGCCGTCCTGGTAGAGCGACCAGTAGAAGCCGTAGTCGTAGTTGGCGACGGTCTGGAAATTGGAGATCACCAGCCGCCGCGAGCGCCGCACCTGGCCGACTTCGCGGCGCATGTCGGTGTGCTTCCAGAGGATCGAGTAGTCCTCCTCGTGCATGCAGATCGCACTCGGGATGCGGCGGGCCGTGCCGTCGCCGCCGAGGACGGCGCCGTCGAAGTAGTGGATGACGCCGAGGCAGTCGCAGCCGAGCTCGAGCGAGTTGGTCAGCGGACCGGCCCCGTACTCGCCCCAATCGAAGAAGTTCTTGCGGTACTGGGTCGAGCTCGGGTCGAGGTAGGGCACGTACATCTCGTTGCAGGCGAGGCGCCGCATCACCGAACGGCCCATGAAGTTGAGGTCGTAGAGGACGAGGCCCTCGCGATGGGTGAAGCCGACCCGCAGCTCCCACCCCTGCCAGCTGACCTTCCAGCCGTCGACCTCGAAGCTGGTGCCCTCGGGCTGGACGATCTCGAGCGGCTTCAAGCCAGGGCGCTCGGGTCCCCAGGCGCCGGGCTCGATCGGCCCCGCCTCCTCGGAGAGCGGCACGACCCCGTGGTCCTCGACTTCGACCACCTCCATCGTCGTCATGTCGATGATCGGGACGACGCCCTGGACCGGCCGCGCGTAGGCGTTGTCGGACTCATCGACGCGGTACCAGACCGAGCCCCAGGTGAGGCGGCGGCCGGGCCAGCGCTCTGGCTCGAAGCCGCCGATCGACTCGGGGTCGATGACGACCAGCGAGGCGTCCTCGATGCCGCGCTTGGCGAGCGCCGCCTGGAAGGCGGCGTCCTCGCGGCAGGCCTGAGCGGCCGCGCGGGCCTCGTCGGAGGTGATGCCGGGGCGGCGGTGGTCGACCGCCCGCCAGTCGAGGGCGTTGCCGCCACCGTCCGGGTTCAGATCGACGTCGACCTCCCAGGCGTCGCGGCCGCCACCCGGCATCGCGACCAGGGTCAGCCGGCGGCCGCCGGTGATGGTGCCGGCAGCGACGGTGCGGGCGTGGGCCTCGTCGAGGGTCGCGCCGGAGAAGCGCGCCTGCTCGCCGACCCGCTCGTCGGCGCGGACGATCGCAACCGCCGCCTCGATCTCCTCCGGGCTGAGCGGGTCGAGCGGGTGGGCGATGCCGGTGGTCCCCTGGCTGGGGGCGCAGCTGCGGGTGCGGCGCCTCCTGGGTCAGGCTGCGTGGTCGGGACGATGGCGGAAGTTCCATCGGCGCGCGGATCGGCGGCCGCCTCGAGGCGGCCGCCAACGCTGCGGACCACCTGGACGTGGCCGCAGCGGTCCTCGCGGGGTGAGCCGGCGACCAGCGGCGGCGTGTCGGCGGCGGCGAGCTCAGCGGCGAGCGGCGCCTCGGCGCCGGGCTCGGCGAGGACCGTCTCGGCGGCGAAGCCGAGCTCGCGGTCGCCGACCACCCAGCGCGGTGCGGCGAGGGTGGTGGCGAGGTCGGCGCCGGGGTCGAGGGAGCCGGCCGCGACCTGGGAGAGGATCAGCGGCTGGGCGCTACCGCCCTGGCAGCCGACCGCGGCCCGAACCTCGCCCACCTCACCGAGCAGCGGGCAGAGGGTGTGCGGCGGCCGCCGGCCCGGCCCGATCTCGGCCGCGTGGCCGGGCTGCAGCGAGAAGGCGCTGCCGCGGTTGTGGAGGACGATCCCGGTGGTGGGCTCGAGGATGCCGGCGCCGAAGGTCTGGAAGACGCTCTGGATCAAGGTCACTGCCCGTCCCTCGGAGTCGGCCGCGGTGACCGCGACGGTGTCGCCGCTGCCGTGCGGCGCGGGGGTGGCGGGGAGCGGCGGGGCCGGGTCGAGCATGCCGTCGACATCGACCTCGCCGGCGCGCGGGTCGCCGAGCAGGCGGGCGCGAGCGGCCTGGGCGGCGCGGGCGCGAGCAAGCGGTCCCTCGCCGCGATCAGGGCCGAGCAGGGCAAGTGCGGTCGCCCCCTGGGACGGCGGCGGCGCTGCCCACCAGCGGGCCGGGCCGGCCTCGAGTGTGAGCGGCTCGGGGCGCTCGGCGGCATGGGCTTCGAAGTCCTCGGCCGCCATCGCGCTGCCGGCGGCGCGCAGGGCGGCGACGAGCGCAGCGGCGACCTCGCCCTCGTAGATCGCGGCGGGATCGTCGACCAGGGTGGAGAGGGTCGCCGCCAGCGCCGGCTGCACCAGCGGCGCGCCGGCGGCGAGCGTCTCGCCGGCGGGGAGGAAGAGTTCGCGCAGGCCGGGGTCGGCGGCAACCGCCTCGCGCCGTTCGACGATCGCCCGCGCCAGCCCCGGCGCGACCGCGACTCCGTCCGCCGCCAGCGCTGCGGCGCGCCGCAGCGGCGGCGCCAGGCCGAGCTTGGCTCCGAGTTCCGCCAGCTTGCGCCAGCCGGCGACGATCCCCGGGACGGTGACGCTGAGCGCGCCCTGTTTCGGCATCCGGTCGCCGTCGGCGCGCAGCGCCTCGACGTCCACCCCAGCCGGGGCAGCGCCGAGGGAGAGGACCGCGACGACGCTCCCGTCCGGCTCCCGGACCAGCGCCGTCAGGTCGCCGCCGAGCGCGCACTGGTGGGGGTAGGCGACGACCAGGACCGCGGCGGCGGCGAGGGCGGCATCGAGCGCGTTGCCGCCGGTGGCCGCGGCGGCGGTGCCGGCCTCGACCGCGAGCGGGTGCGGCGCGGCCACCGCCACGCCGCCGCTGTCCGCGGCGGCGGTCACGTCTGGGGGGCGAGCGGCCGCAGAAAGGCGCCGCCGGGTGCGGCCTCCGAGCCGCGCAGCTTGACCGGCAGGCAGACCAGCTCGTGGACGCCCGCCTCGATGCCGCGGAGGTCGACGCACTCGACGATCGCCACCGGCGCCGGGCAGAGGACGAGGTGGGTATCCCAGGTCTCGTCACGAGTCGGGCTGTCGATCGTCAGGAAGTCGATGCCGACCAGCTTGACGCCTCGCTCGACCAGCAGCTCGGCCGCGTCGGGAGCCATGCCGATCCAGAAGTCGGGCTTCTCGGTCTCCTGCAGCGCCGCCTCTGAGTTCCGCGTCTTCAGCAGTACCCGCTGCTCGTCTCCGAGCCCGGCGGCGAGCAGGTCCTCGGCGGTGATCTCGGTCTCGACGCCGGTCAGGTCGAGGACCCGGGCCGGGCCGAGGAGGACGTCGAGGCCCATCGTGTCGATCGGTTCGCCCTCGGGGTCGAAGTGGAGGCCGGCGTCGACGTGGAGGCCGGTGTGGGAGCCGATGTCCCAGCGAGTGACGTTGCAGGCGTCGCCGTCCTTCATCGACTCGACCTCCTCACGCTGCGGCCGCTTGCCCCAGTGCAGCATGCCGGCGTGGACGGGGACGGATACGTCGGCGAGGGGACGCTCCTCGGCGTCCTCGGCGAGCGGCAGCAGCAGCGCCCGGGCCGGTGCAGCCTCGGCGCCGCTGATCGGGATCGGCAGGCAGACCAGCTCGTAGAGGCCGGCACCGGCGGCGGAGAGGTCGACCTGCTCGATCGTCGCCACCCCGGCCGCGGAAAGGATGTAGTGGGAGTCGAAGCTCTTGTCGCGCCCCGGCGTCTCGATCGTGAAGAAGTCGATCCCGACCAGCTTGACCCCGCGCTCGACCAGCAGCTCGGCGCCCGCGGGGGCAAGGCCGACCCAGCTCTCCGGGAACTCGGTCCCCTGCATCACCGTCTGGGAGTTGCGGGTCTTGAGGAGGACGCGGGGCTCGTCAGCCAGACCCGCGGCACGCAGGTCCTCGGGGGTGATCTCGCGCTCGACCGCGGTCAGGTCGAGGACCCGGGCCGGGCCGACCAGCAGCTCCAGCGGCAGCTCGTCGATCGCCGCGCCGGCGTCGTCGGTGTGCAGCGGCGCCTCGACGTGGGTCCCCGTGTGGGCGCCCATGTACCAGCGACTGACGTTGCCCGGATCGCCGTCGGCGATCCGCTCGATGTAGCGGACCTCGGGCTGCCTCCCCGGGTGCAGCATGCCGGGGAAGACGGGAACGGAGATGTCGATCGCGATCTGTGGCAACTCGGGTTTGAGGCTGGAGATCCCTGAGTCTGGGATCCTATATTAACAATTGTGGATCCAATTATTATGATCCGGTGCCCCTGATACCGTCCTGTGTGCACTTTTTCTAATCGGCATCTGGCAAGCAAACGCGCGGGAACGGGATCGAGACGAGCATGGCATCTGGCAGCGAAAGCGCCGCCACCAACGGCGAGCGCAGCGCCCTCGTCGATGAGATCGCCGCCGCGATCCGCCAGCGGATCATGTCCGGCGAGATCCCGATCGGCGCCCAGCTGCGCCAGGCCGAGCTGGCCAGCGAGCTCGGTGTCAGCCGCACCCCCGTGCGCGAGGCGCTGCGCCAGCTCCACACCAGCGGGCTGATCGAGGTCGTCCCCAACCGCGGCGCGATCGTCCGCGTCCCCTCCCCCTGGGAGGTCCGCGACGCCTACGAGGTCCGGGCCGAGCTCGAGGGGCTCGCCTGCGAACGCGCGGTCAGCCGGATCCACGAGGGCGAGCTCGACGAACTGCGCGCCTCCAACCAGGCGATGCGTGAGGAGATCGCCGATCCTTCGCCGCGCGGCAAGGACTCCGAACCGCCGACGGTCGAGCTCAACGACGCCTTCCACACCCTGATCCACCGCGTCGCCGACAACGAGTGGCTAGCGCGCGCGATCAACGAGATCAACCAGGCCTTTCCCCGCAACGTCTCCTGGCAGGTCCTCGCCGGCAACCGCCGCCAGCGCGAGGAGAACGTCGCCGAGCATGAACGGATCGTCGACGCGCTCGCCGCGGGCGACGCCGCGGCGGCGCGCGAAGCGATGCGTGACCACGTCAAGAGCGCTGGCGAGCAGCTTGCTCGCTGGTACGAGGATCGCTCCGCCACGGTCTTCGTTGGGTAGGGATTCGAGGGACGTAGGGGGATTCGAGGGCGGGGGTTGGGGGTCCCTCCCCGGACGAAACTCCATCCTTTCGGCTGGTTTCTTGAGTGTCCGGGGAGGGACCCCCAACCCCCGCCAACGCCACCAAGGTCCGGAGTTCAAAACGCCCCCACTTGTCTTTTAGCTTCTTCTCCTTGAAGCGCACGCGGTAGTGCGGTGCGCCCTCCGAGTCACCGGCGCTCGCTTGAAGCTTCCAAACCTCGGGGGTGTGCTCTCGTCCCTTGGGCGTAGGGGCGGCCCCCTCGCGCATCTAGGGCCGAGCTTGCGCCATGTCGGCCAACCGCTGCGCCATATCGGCCGGACGCCCCGCCTTCAGCTGACGATCGCGGAAGCCGGCTGGCGAGGGTCGGCGGCGGCGTAGACGAAGCCGGAGACCGGGTCGTTGACGATCGCCTCGACGGCGGCGGCGTCGCGGGTGAAGGCGGGCCAGCGGCTGACCGCGTGGCCGAGGCGCTCGAGCTCGGCGATCGTCTCCTCGGGGAAGCGGTCCTCGAGCAGGAGGCGGTCGGGCAGGTACTCGAATGGGGCGAAGGAGTTGGGGAAGCTCCAGGTCGAGAAGCGGGGCGCGTTGACCGCCTGCTGCAGGTCGAAGCCGAAGTGGACGTGGTTGAGGAGGACCTGGAGCATCGCCTGCACCTGCATGTCGCCGCCGGGGCAGCCGAAGGGGATGGCGCGGCCGTCGTCGGCGACAGCGATCGCCGGGTTCGGAGTCAGGCGCGGGCGCTTGCCGGGCGCGACGCCGGAGGGGTGGTTCGGGTCGGGGCGGGACTGCAGGCCGCGCAGCGAGGGGACGATCCCGGTGCCGGGGATGACCGGCGAAGTCGAGGCGCCGTCGGAGGGCGTGGCCGAGAACGAGTTGCCCCACCGATCGACCACACAGACGTAGGAGGTGCTCCCCTCCGTCGGCTCGGACTCGGCGAGGACGGCAGCGCCGCCCTCGCCGATGTGCGAGGGGGCGGCGGCGTCGGAGGCGCGCGGCAGCGGCTGGGCGACGCCGAAGAGCGGCTCGGGCAGGCCGGAGGAAGCGCGACCGCGGTCGATCGCGGCGGCGCGGGCAGCGGCGTGCTCGGCGGAGAGCAGGCGGTCGAGGGGGACGTCGACGAACTCGGGGTCGCCGTAGTGGTGCTCGCGGTCGGAGAAGACCGCCTTCAGCGCCTCGACGACGAGGTGCACGTACTCGGCTCCGTTGTGTTCGAGCTCCTCGAAGCCGGCGGCCTCGAGGATCAGCAGCGCCTGGGCCAGCATCGGCCCCTGGCACCAGGGGCCGCAGGTGAGAAGCTCGAGGTCGCGCCAGCGGGTCGCCACCGGCGGTTCGACCCGGGAGCGGAAGGAGGCGAGATCCTCACGCGTGAGGTAGCCGCCGTGCTCCTCGTGGTAGCGGGCGATCCGCTCCGCGATCTCGCCCTCGTAGAAGACGGCGCGGGCGGCTTCGAGGCCGGCGACCCGGTCGCCGCCCGCGGCCGACTCGGCCTCGGCCATCAGCCCCAGGGTGCGGCCCAGGTCGGCCTGGACGAAGCGCTCGCCGACCTGCGGCGGGCGGCCGCCGGGCAGGTAGATCGCGGCGTTCGAGGGCCAGCGCTCGTAGCCCTTGGCGCGCATCGCGATCCCTTCGGCGAGCAGCGGGAAGACGGCGAAGCCCTCACCCGCGAGGCGGATCGCGGCGGCGGCGATCTCGCCGAAGGTCATCGTCCCGTGTTCGCGCAGCGCCGTGATCCAGGCGTCGGGGGCGGCGGGGATGACGGTGCGCAGGAGGCCGATCGGGATCGTCCCGTCGTGCTCGCGCATGAAAAGGTCGGCGGGAATCGACGCCGGCCAGGTGCCGAGCCCGTCGATCGTCACCGTCTCCCCCTCCGCGGTGCGGATCATGATCGGGGCGACGCCGCCGAAGTTGACCTCGTCGGCGTGCAGGACGGCGAGCGCGATCCCGGCGCAGCAGCCGGCGTCGACGGCATTGCCGCCCGCCTCGAGGATCGCGTGGGCGGCGGCGCTGGCCAGGTAGTGGCCGGAGGCGACGGCGTGACGGGGGCCGACCTTCGTGTGGCGGGGTACTACCCAACCGGGAGACTCGGGCGGCATGGTCGGATCTGGCAGTGAGGCGGAGTCTGCGGGCATGGTCGGGAATGTTAGTGATGTATCCAATCCTGCGTTGTTAGGATCCATGGTATGAGCCTCCCCAGCGCGCCCCGGGTCATCGTCG
>Ga0105249_10002879_pt1 | contig 14855 bp, 15 predicted proteins | sample KBSS44metaG_FD_81522 | JGI IMG/M metagenome (GOLD analysis project Ga0105249, IMG submission 81522) | Switchgrass rhizosphere microbial communities from Kellogg Biological Station, Michigan, USA - KBS S4-4 metaG | ecosystem: Host-associated > Plants > Roots > Rhizosphere > Soil | place... | reverse complement strand
GATCGATCAGATGCGCGACGTGGTCGCGGACATTGACAAAAACCCCGACTCGCGCCGGCTCATCGTCAGCGCATGGAATCCCGCGGATATCCCAAGCATGGCGCTCGCGCCTTGCCACGCGCTGTTCCAATTTTACGTCGCGGACGGGAAACTCTCGTGCCAACTCTACCAACGTTCCGCCGACGTATTTCTCGGTGTGCCGTTCAACATCGCGTCCTATGCGCTGCTGACGCACATGGTTGCCCATGTGGCCAAGCTCACGCCCGGCGATTTCGTGCATACGTTCGGCGACGCGCATCTCTACCGCAATCACCTCGCGCAAGCGCGGCTGCAGCTTTCGCGCAAACCGCACAAGCTGCCGCGCCTCAAGCTCAATCCAGCGGTGAACGATCTGTTCAAGTTCCGCTACGAAGACATCGTTCTCGAAGGCTACGAGGCCGACGCTCCGATCAAAGCCGACATCGCGGTTTAAACTGCGCTACTGCTCTGCAGAACGGCGATAGCGGCCGCGGCCTTCGCCAACCGGTGCGGCCACCTGTTCACGCAACGCGTTATCGAGAACACGGCGCTGCTGGTCGTCGAGCTTGTCATACAGGGGCTCCGCGGCATCGGCGGTGCTTTTGAGCTCCGCCGCGCGCTGGGTCATGTTTTCCGCAGCAAACCGCATGCGCTCTATCGGCGTTCGCGCGTCGGCGCGCCGATCACGCGTGTCTTTGTCTTTGTCGCGGGCGTCGCGCTCTTCGTCCCAACGGCTAACGACGCGGTCCGCTCGGCGCTTCGAAATATCCTTCAACGCCGACTCGAGCTTGCCCCAGTATCCTTCCTGATCAGACGTCAGTTGGAGGGTCGCTTTCAATTTCGCGATACGGGCGTCGTCAAAGGCGGTGAGCTGATTGACGCTTGGAGCTTCGCGACTATCGCGCGCTTCCTTGCGCGGGTAATCAAGTGTCGGCGATTGCGCAAAAGACGGAACCGCAAGCGTCGTGCTCATTAGCAGCGCCGCGGCCAGTATTGGTGTTTTTCTCATGAGGTCCTCCTGTGAAATAACGCCCAGGAGGCGATTTTGTTTCAATGCACTTTAGGCGCCCAAGTCGGCTGGAACCGACTTGGGCATGCTTGCTTACTCTCGTTTCTGACAATCGTGAATTAGAGGCGCTGGCCGCTTGGTGCGGACCCGCGACCGTCCGCATCGCCCTCACGCCAATGACGAAAACGCTCGCGCCATTCGCCGAAGCGATGCATTCCGCGCTCGCGCATGCCGTCACGCATTCCATGCCGGACAAGCACTCGCAGGCGTTGCTTCTGGGCGTCGTCCAGCTTGTCGTAGAGCGGCTGGGCGGTGTCGGCGAGACGCTTCAAGTCGGCGCCGGTCTCGCTCATGAAATCCGCGCTGCGGCGAAGCCGCTGCATCGGATCGGGTTTGCCGTCTTGCTTCTCACGTTCGGCGCGCATTTTTTCAAAACGATCCATGCGCTTCTGCGAGAGATCCTTCAGCATATTCTCGACCGGCGGCCATAGCTTTTCCTGCTCGGCATTGAGCTTGAGACCGGCACGCAACGCTGCGATCCGCGCGTCCGCGAACGCGGCCCTGTCGGCGGCGCTGGGTTGCCAGCGCTCTTCCGCTTTGCGGTCAGGTTGCTGAGCGAATGCGGTGTAGGAAACGGCCGAACCCGCGACCAGCGCCGCGGCGGTGACAGCTAGAACGGTTTTTTTCATGGGGGAGCCTCCTTCGGGGCTTCCCCAAACATGAGCAGGAGGCTTTGCCACAGCAACTTAAAGTTCTGTAATCCTGCCGAAAGGTTACCAGAATCTGGGAGGCTATTTGCCTGGGGAACTCAGCCCGGGCCGATCATTTTCTCGGGCCGCACCAGCGCGTCGAATTCTTCCATGGTCACGTAGCCGCCACCGACCGCTTCTTCACGCAGCGAAGTTCCCTTCTGGTGTGCGGTCTTCGCGATCTTCGCCGCATTGTCGTAGCCAATCTTGGGCGTGAGCGCGGTGACGAGCATCAGCGACATCTCCATCAGTTCCGCGATCCGCTTCTCGTTTGCCTTGATGCCGACGACACAATGATCGGTGAATGACACGGCGGCGTCAGCCAGCAGCTTCGTCGATTGCAGCAGCGCATAGGCAAGGACGGGATTATAGACATTCAGTTCGAAGTGACCTTGGCTCGCAGCGATTGTCACCGTGGTTTGATTGCCGAATACCTGGCAGCACACCATCGTCAGCGCTTCGCACTGGGTCGGGTTTACCTTGCCCGGCATGATCGAGGAGCCGGGTTCGTTTTCCGGCAGTGACAACTCGCCGAGACCCGAGCGCGGGCCGGAGCCCAGCAGCCGAATGTCGTTCGCAATCTTGAACAATGCCGTACCGGCAGCGGAGATTGCGCCATGCACCGAGACGAAAGCGTCGTGTGCCGCCATCACCTCGAATTTATTCGGCGCGGTGATTAAGGGAAGCTTGGTGATGTCCGCGACTTTTTTTGCGAAAGCCTCGGCGAAGCCTTTCTTCGCGTTTAGCCCTGTGCCTACCGCCGTGCCGCCCTGTGCTAGCGGCCACAACTCGGCGAGAACGAGCTTTAAGCGCTTGATGCTGGATGCGACCTGGGCGGAATAACCTGAAAATTCCTGGCCGAGCGTGAGCGGCGTCGCATCCTGCGTGTGCGTGCGGCCAATCTTGATGATTTTCTCGAAGGCCTTGACCTTCACCTCGAGCGCCTTGTGCAAATGTTCGAGCGCCGGGATCAACTTGTGCGTGATCTCCTCGGCCGCCGCGATGTGCATCGCGGTCGGGAATGCGTCATTGGACGATTGGCTCATGTTCACGTGATCGTTCGGATGGACGGGCTTCTTCGAGCCCACCGTGCCGCCCAGTATTTCGATCGCGCGATTTCCGATCACCTCGTTCGCATTCATGTTCGACTGGGTGCCGGATCCCGTCTGCCAGACAACCAACGGAAAATGATCGTCGAGCTTTACTTAGATAACCTCCTGCGCGGCTGCCGAGATCGCATCGGCGAGCTTGCCGTCGATCAGCTTCATGTCTTTATTCACGTGTGCCGCGGCCATCTTCACCAGGCCGAGCCCGCGCACGATCGGCTTCGGCATTCGTTCGCCGCCGATCTTGAAGTTTTGCAACGAGCGTTGGGTTTGCGCGCCCCAATAGCGGTCGGCGGGCACATCGATAGGGCCGAAGCTGTCGGTTTCCGTTCGGGTTGCGGCGCATTTGGCTTTGTTCGGGGCGTTCATGGAGGGCCTTTCGGGGCGAACACCGGCTTCTAGCATGGTGGCGCACAACGCCGGAATGACGCCATTTCTGCCAAGCAAAATGGAATATTCGCGCAGCTTATGGACGAATTGTCGCAGTCCCAAATCGATTGCAAGCGGTATCCTAGGAGGAAGACGCCTGCGTAGCTCCGGAAACCTAACCATCGGAGAACGCTGCGTAAGCTGGTGGTGCCGGAAGAGCGGGCGGGGGCTTGTGGTATTATGTTCTGGCCATATTCTCTTGCGACTTTCGAATCAGTGTTGCCGCTCCTTTGGCGTTGCCGGTGATTGTTTCCCGTCCGCGTGTTTTTTCAGCGAGTGGGGGCCGAGCGATGGGCGAAGTCGTCAATTTGCGAAACCAACGTAAGGCGCGCGCCCGTGCGGATGACGCCGCGCGGGCGGCTTCAAACCGCATGCGTTTCGGCCGCTCATTGCATGAACGCCGCTTAGAGAAAGACGTCGGGTTGAAACTTGAGCGCGACCTTGACGGCAAGCGCATCGAAACCGGGGATGAATCATGACAAAGAGTCCGGTCGTCAAACGCTCGATCGTAATCGCGGGGCACAAAACCAGCGTCAGTCTTGAGGACGCTTTCTGGGACGCACTCAAGGAAATTGCCACCACCCGGGACGCAACGCTTTCCGACGTGGTCGCCAACATCGATGCTTCGCGCAGCCAGGGCAATCTTTCGTCGGCGATCCGGCTATTTGTGCTCGATCATTACCGTGCAACGCGCGCGGCTTGATTTTTTGGAACCAGACACGATCTTTTTGGTACTTGCGACCCTTGCTTAGGCGCTTTTTCGCGCGCGTTGAACCTACCCGATTACTACCCTATAACCCCCGCGCCCGTGCGGCACGGGCGGAGAGCATTCATGCCTTGGAAAAACCAGAGCGGCGGGCCTTGGGGTGGCGGCGGTGGCGGTGGCCCCCGCGGACCTTGGGGCTCGGGTCCGCAGCCCGGCGGTGGTCCTACTCCTCCCGATATCGAAGAGTTGATCCGCAGGAGCCAGGACAAGCTCAAGAGTTTCCTCCCGGGCGGCTCATTCGGCGGCTGGGGCGGATTGCTGCTCGTTGCCGGAGCGATCGTCTTCTGGATGTTGTCGGGCTTCTACCGGGTACAGCCGGACGAACAGGGAGTCGTACTGCGCTTCGGCAAGTACACCCAGCTCACGCAGCCCGGTCTCAATTATCATCTGCCGTATCCGATCGAGACCGCGCTGACGCCGAAAGTCACCAGCTATCGCCGTGTCGACATCGGCATGCGCCTGATCGACGATCCGCGCCGCGGCAACACCACGCGCGACGTGCCCGAAGAAAGCCTGATGCTGACGGGCGATGAGAACATCGTCGACGTGGATTTCACGATATTATGGATCGTCAACAACGCCGCGAATTACCTCTTCAACGTTCAAAATCCGGAAGGAACTATCAAAGCGGTCGCCGAGAGCGCGATGCGCGAGGTGATCGGGCGCTCAATGATCCAGCCGATCCTTACCGGCGCACGCCAGAACATCGAATTGGCGGTGCACGATCTCATGCAGAAGACCCTCGATTCCTATCAGGCGGGCGTTCAGATCACGCAGGTGCAGTTGCAGAAGGTCGATCCGCCGGCGCAGGTCATCGACGCGTTCCGTGACGTGCAGGCGGCGCGAGCCGATGCCGAACGCGTACAAAACGAGGCGCAGAGCTACGCCAATCGCGTCGTACCCGAGGCGCGCGGCCGGTCGTCCCAAATCACGCAAAATGCCGAAGGCTATCGCGAGCAAACTGTCGCCGAGGCCAAGGGCCAGACCGCTCGTTTCGTCAAGGTGTACGAAGAATATAAGAAGGCACCCGAGGTCACGCGGCGGCGCATGTATCTCGAAACGATGGAACGCGTGTTCAACGGCACCGATAAAATCATCATCGATCCGAAAAACAGCGGCATCGTGCCGTACTTGCCGCTTGGCGAACTCAATACGCGGCGCCCCGCCGCTCCTGCACAGGGAGGTGCCCGATGAAAGCCTTGACCGGTTTATTCGTCGTGCTCGCCGCGATTGCGCTGATTGCGGGATATTCTTCGCTCTTCACCGTCCATCAAAATCAACAGGCCATCGTCTTGCGGCTCGGCGATCCGGTCGACATCGTGAGAGTTCCCGGACTGCGCTACAAGATTCCGATCGTGGACAGCGTTGTCTACATCGACCGCCGGATCCTCGACATCGAAAACCCGGCGCAAGAAGTCATTGCTTCTGACCAGAAGCGGCTCGTGGTGGATGCCTTCGCGCGTTACAAAATTGAGGATCCGCTCAAGTTCTATCAGGCGCTCGGCACGGTCGACGGCGCGAATTCGCGTCTGACCAGTCTGTTGAATTCAGCCCTGCGCCGCGTACTCGGCGAGGCAACCTTCATCCAGGCGGTACGCGACGAGCGCGAAAACTTGATGGCGCGCATCCGCGAGCAGATGAACCGCGAAGTCGAAAACTTCGGACTTACGGTCGTGGATGTCCGCATACGCCGGGCCGATTTGCCCGATGCGAACAGTCAGGCTGTGTTCCAGCGCATGCAAACAGAGCGTCAGCGAGAAGCCGCTGAAATCCGCGCTGGCGGCAATCAGCTTGCGCAAACCATCCGCGCTCGGGCCGACCGCGACGTGACCGTGACCATCGCAGACGCGACTTCCAAGGGCGAACAAATCCGCGGCGAGGGCGATGCTTTGCGCAACAAGATCTTTGCCGAGGCCTTTGAAAAGGATCGCGAATTCTTCGCGTTCTATCGTTCGATGCAAGCCTATGAGCAAGGCTTGAAGCATAACGACACGCGGTTGCTGCTTTCGCCGGACTCGGATTTCTTCCGCTACTTCAACGATTCCTCGGGCAAGACGGCACCCGCTCCAAGGTGATATTGCCTGCCCATGCACGATTTCATTGCTGCCCTCGGCCTGCTGCTTGCGATCGAGGGGCTCACTTTCGCGGCCTTTCCGGGCGCCGCAAAACGCGCGGCGGAGGCGGTCTCCGAGGCGCCCGAAGGCCCACTACGCATGATCGGTTTGGTCGCGGCGGTTCTCGGGGTTTTGGTACTTTGGCTCACTCGCAGCGGAGCATTTTGAGCCGCGCTCTTTATCACTTGCCCGCGAGCGATACGGCCCGGTCGCTTTTCTGCCGGAATTTCCGCGCAACGGAGCAGGGCAAACTGGGTGGCATCCTCGAAACCCTTGCCTCCCGCCGCATTCCGTCGCAGCTTTGCTTCGTTCCAAGAGATTTTTGAGGATTGTCCATGCCCGTGCTGTTCGACTCACTTCCGCTTCGCCGCCCCGCCGTCGCACTCGCTTGCGCAGTAGGGTTGGGCGCGTTGATCGTAGCCGGCGCGGGTTTCGCGGCCTCTGGCAAGGGGCCCGACTCCGTCGCGGACACGGCTGAGCGGGTGCTCGACGCGGTAGTGAATATCTCGACCTCGCAGACTGTCGAGGCGCAAAAGGGCGTGCAGATTCCGCAGCTTCCTCCCGGATCTCCGTTCGAGGAGTTCTTCGAAGAGTTCTTCAAGAAGCGCGGCGAGGAAGGTGGAAGCCGCTCGCGCAGGGTTTCCTCGCTCGGCTCCGGTTTCGTCATCGACGCCTCCGGCATCATCATCACCAACAATCATGTGATTGCCGACGCCGACGAGATTTACGCGAATTTCAACGACGGCTCGAAGCTGAAGGCCGAGCTAGTCGGCAAGGATACCAAGAGCGACATCGCCGTTCTGCGTGTGAAGCCTGATAAGCCGATCAAGGCGGTGGTGTTCGGCGATTCCGACAAGATGCGCGTGGGCGACTGGGTGATGGCGATCGGAAATCCGTTCGGCCTTGGCGGTTCGGTTACGGTCGGCGTCGTTTCGGCGCGCAATCGCGACATCAATGCCGGGCCTTACGACAATTTTCTGCAGACCGACGCCGCGATCAATCGCGGGAATTCGGGCGGGCCTTTGTTCAACATGGATGGCGACGTCGTCGGCATCAATACTGCGATCATCTCGCCATCAGGCGGCTCGATCGGTATCGGCTTCGCGATTCCGTCGAAGAGCGTCATTCCCCTGGTCGCGCAGTTGCGCGAGTTCGGCGAGACGCGACGCGGGTGGATCGGAGTGCGCATTCAGCAGATCGATGACGCCATCGCCGAAAGCCTCGGCATCGGGAAGGCGCGCGGCGCCCTGATCGCCGGTGTGAACGACAACGGGCCGGCCGCGAAGGGCGGCATTCAGACCGGGGACGTGATCGTGAAATTCGACGGCCGCGAAATCAAAGATATGCGCGATCTGCCGAAAGTCGTCGCGGATACGCAGGTCGGCAAGACCGTCGAGGTCGTCTATCTCCGCAAGGGCAAGGAGCAGTCGGCGCGTCTGACGCTGGGCCGTCTCGAAGACAGCGAGAAGCCGCAGCCGGCGGCGCTGACGAAGCAAACGCCGCAGGAGCAGAAAGCGCTCACAAAAAACATGCTGGGGCTCGGGCTTTCCAATATCACCGACGACCTGAAGAAACGTTACAAGATCAAGGATGGTGCCAAGGGTATCGTCGTGGTTTCGGTCGAGCGCAATTCGGCTGCCGCCGAGCGTGGAATTCAGGCGGGTGACCTCATTGTCGAGGTTCAGAACGAAGCCGTGACGAAACCTGAGGAGCTGCAAACCCGGCTCGACGCGTTAAAGAAGAGCGGCAAGAAGACAGCACTTGTTCTGATTACCCGCGGCGAGGAACAGCGATTTGTGCCGCTGACAATTCCGTAAGGCGGAAAATCCGATACTCTACGCGACGAATTCCTCGCGTTTGTATCCCTGCAAGTAAAGCAAAGCAGTAAGATCGCCGTGGTCGATGCGGACGTGAGCCGCAGCCGCGACGGCGGGCTTCGCGCGATAGGCGACGCCGAGGCCGGCAGCCTCGATCATGTCGAGATCGTTCGCGCCGTCGCCTGCGGCCAGCGTATCGGCGGGTTCGAGTTTGAGTTTAGCGGCGAGGTCCTTGAGTGCGGAAAGCTTCGCCTCACGGCCTAAAATCGGTTCCTCGACTTTTCCCGCAAGCTTCCCGTTCTCGACCACGAGCCGGTTCGCGCGATTTTCGTCGAATCCGATCTGTGCCGCGATCTTGTCAGTGAAAGCAGTGAAGCCGCCTGAGACAAGGCACGTATGTGCGCCATTCTTGCGCATCGTCATCACCAGTTCGCGTGCGCCTGACGTCAGACGAATTCGCTCTTGCAGTACTTCATCGATTACGCTCAGGGGCAATCCCTTCAGAAGCGCGACGCGTTCACGGAGCGCGGGCGCAAATTCGATTTCACCGCGCATCGCTCGCTCGGTGATCGCGGCGACATGCGCCTTTAACCCCACAAAATCCGCAAGTTCGTCGATGCATTCCTGCTGGATCATCGTCGAATCCATGTCGGCGACGAAGAGTTTCTTCCTCCGATGCGTAACGGGCTGCACCGCGACATCGACGGGTGCGGGCGCGGTTGCCGCACGCAGGGACTCAGTAAAGACGCGTGTGTCCGTGTCGGGCGGCAGCGAAAAAGGAAGATCGTATGCAATCCCTTCGTCGAGGACGGCCGGTTTGCCGGCCATCGGCAGCAGAATACGCGCGGCATCAACTACCGTACGGGTCACGGCGGGTTTAGCCGGGTTCGAAATCAGGGTCGCGATATGCGACATGCTATGGGTTCGCCGGGAGAAGAACGATGGTTCGTGCGCTGTTGATCGCAGGTCCGACCGCTAGCGGCAAGTCGGCGCTGGCGCTCGCGCTGGCCGAGCAGCTTTCCGGCACGATCGCCAATGCCGACTCGATGCAGGTCTATCGCGATTTCCGTGTGCTGACGGCGCGGCCGACCGTGGAAGAGGAATCGCGCGCTCCCCATCTTCTTTATGGCGATGCCGCCGCCGCCGAGAATTACTCCGTGGGACGATGGGTTGCCGATGCGAGCCGGGGGATTGCGGAAATCGAAGCTTCGAAGCGTTTGCCGATTTTCGTCGGCGGCACCGGGCTTTATTTCAAGGCGCTGACAAGGGGACTTTCTTCGATGCCGTCCGTGCCGGAGAAAATACGTGCCCGGGTACGGGGGGAGGCCGAAGGTGTCGAAACCGCCGAACTTCACACGCGCCTCGCAGCTAGCGATCCGAAAATGGCGTCGATGCTGCGTCCGTCTGACCGGCAGCGCATCATCCGGGCACAGGAGATTTTTGCGGCGACGGGGCGTTCGCTCGCCGACTGGCAGCAATCACCCGGCAAGCCGCTGATCGATGCAGGAGATACGGTCTCGGTCTTTCTCTCAGTCGACCGGGCGGAACTGCATAGGCGGATCAATGCTCGCTTCGACGCAATGCTAGGAGCTGGTGCGCTCGCTGAAGTCCGGGCGGTTATGGGGCGAAAACTCGATCCAGCGCTCCCCGCGTTAAAAGCGCATGGCGCACCGTGGCTTAGGCGTCATCTCTTAGGTGAGATTTCACTTGAAGAAGCTTCAACCAAAGGAAAAGCCGACACGCGAAAATACGCAAAGCGGCAGGAAACCTGGTTCAGGCATCAGTTGAAGGATTGGAAGTGGCTGCCGCCGGAGCAGGCGTTCGATTACTTGGTTTCAACACTCAAGGGCTGAGGGCTTTGCGGGTGCAATTTTGCCCGTGCCGACTCCTTCGGCCATAGCCACTGCGCGCCGGCATAGATCAAGCAAATGGCTCCAGAGGCGGCCAATACCCACCATGCCGGGCGGATGTCGATATCAAACATGAAGTTAAGCGCAACGATCCGCGCCATCGGCACGCCGGTAAGCACCCCGTACCAAACTGTCTCGAACAATACCGTAAAGATCGTTGCAAAAATCGCGAGCGCGGCCAGGCCCGCCAGCCGGACTTCACGTTTCCATTTGTAGAGTGCCCGATAGGCAAGCAGCCAGACGAGGAATCCCATCATCAGCGTCGGCTGATAGATGTCCAGCTTCTTCTGTAGGGCGAAGTGGACGACGGCGAGCACGCCGATCACGTAAACGGCCTTATGCAACTTGCCCCATTTCGCGCCAAGCCGCCGAACCGCAGCGTCCGTGGAGGTGACGCCAAGCGCGATCAATCCGAGAAGTGCGATGAAACCGATCGTGAGATAGAACCGGAGCACGATTTCGCTCACCACTTTGGCGAGGTCGTATTTCTGATCGATGATGTAGAGAATAAAATGAACCGCGGCGAAACAGCTTGCGGCAACGCCGAGCGTACGGCGTGCATTGATCAATTTCCCCCAGTTCAGAATGCGCCGCGCGGGTGTGATCAGCAGGGCCAGCAAGATCAGCCGTACGGTCCAGCGGCCCGTGAACCATGTTGCCTCAGCTACTGGCCGCGCGCCGAGCTGGTCGGAAACGGTAAGCCACAGGAGCCAAAGCGCCGGTATGATCGCAACGGTAAATGCGACAATCTTTTCGGGCGACCAGCGTCCGGTTTTCTCGCGCAGGAAAGGCATCTTGGGCGAATCCGCTCCCTTGGTTCGCAAAACCTAAAGCTTCGGAAGCCCAAGGCATACGGGGACTTCTGCAAGCCTACGTGAGTGGCAAGTCATCGCAGCTCGTTCGGCACGGGCGGAGCCGCTTGACCCTCCGGGCCTCCGCCTGTAGTTTCCCGCCACGATTGAAACGGAAGCGGCCAGAAATGCGCAAGTTTCTTAGCCTTATTGTCGTAGTAGGAGGGCGCGCCTAGCGGCGGATGGCCTTACGGCTATTCATTGTCTGGTGGCGCGCCAAGGGGTCTCTTTCGAGGCCCCTTTTTGATTTTCGGGACCCTGAAACGAACTCAACGAGACGGAGCGAACGATGCAAAAGGAAATGACCGGCGCGGAAATGGTGATCCAAGCGCTCGTCGATCAGGGCGTGGAGCACATCTTTGGTTATCCGGGCGGCGCGGTGCTGCCGATTTATGACGCGCTCTTTCAGCAGGAGAAGCTGAAACACATTCTCGTCCGCCACGAGCAGGGCGCGACGCATGCCGCCGAAGGCTATGCACGCTCGACCGGCAAAGTCGGCGCGGTGCTGGTGACTTCCGGTCCCGGCGCGACCAACTCCGTCACTGGCCTCACCGACGCGCTAATGGATTCGATTCCGATCGTCGTCATCACCGGCCAGGTGCCGACGCATCTCATCGGCAACGATGCTTTCCAGGAGTGCGACACGGTAGGCATCACCCGGCCCTGCACCAAGCACAACTATCTCGTTCGCGACGTGAAGGATCTCGCACGCGTGCTGCATGAGGCGTTTTACATCGCGGCAAACGGCAGGCCCGGTCCGGTCGTTGTCGACATTCCCAAGGACGTGCAGTTCGCGAAGGGCATGTACATCGGACCGCGCGCCGTGCAGCACAAAACCTATCAGCCGAAACTAAAGGGCGACATCGACAAGATCAAATCCGCGGTCGAATTGATGCGGCATGCGAAGAAGCCGCTGTTCTATACGGGCGGTGGCGTTATCAATTCGGGCTCGGAAGCGAGCGTGCTGTTGCGTGAGTTGGTGAAACTCACCGGCTTTCCGATCACCTCTACCCTGATGGGCCTCGGCGCGTTTCCGGCGGCCAATCCGCAATGGCTCGGCATGCTCGGCATGCACGGTACGTGGGAAGCGAATTGGGCAATGCACGATTGCGACGTGATGATCTGCGTCGGTGCGCGCTTCGACGACCGCATCACCGGGCGTCTCGACGCATTTTCGCCTGTGTCGAGGAAAATTCACATCGATATCGATCCGTCCTCGATCAACAAGAACGTTAAGGTCGAAGTTCCGATCATCGGTGATTGTGCCCATGTGCTCGAAGATATGGTTCGCCTGTGGCGTTCGACCTCAGCGCAGCCCGACAAGAAGGCGCTTGCTGAGTGGTGGAAGCAGATCGACAAGTGGCGTGCGCGGAAATCGCTCGCCTACAAAAACTCGACCAGCGTTATCAAGCCACAATACGCGATTCAGCGGCTCTACGAGCTGACAAAGGGCATGGACACCTACATCACGACCGAAGTCGGCCAGCATCAGATGTGGGCGGCGCAGTTTTATCATTTCCAGGAGCCGCGGCGCTGGATGACATCGGGTGGCTTGGGAACAATGGGCTACGGCTTGCCTGCCGCGGTCGGGGTGCAGATGGCGCATCCGAACTCGCTCGTCATCGACATCGCTGGCGAAGCGTCGGTGCTGATGACCATGCAGGAAATGTCAACGGCTGCGCAGTACGACCTGCCGATCAAGATTTTCATCCTGAACAACGAATATATGGGGATGGTGCGCCAGTGGCAGGAATTGCTCCATGGCGGACGCTATTCGCACTCGTACTCCGAGGCGTTGCCCGATTTCGTCAAGCTTGCCGAGGCATATAAAGGCGTCGGCATTCGCTGCGACAAGCCAGGCGATCTCGATGCCGCAATCAAGGAAATGATCAATGTGAAGAAACCCGTGTTGTTCGACTGCGTCGTCGACAAGACGGAAAACTGCTTTCCGATGATCCCGTCGGGCCGCGCCCACAATGAGATGATTTTGGGCGACGCTGCCGAGAAAATCGAGGACGCAATCACCGAAGCAGGAAAGGTGATGGTTTGATTTATCATCCCGGACGGTGCGAAACCGATCCGGGATCTCCTTCCCATTTCTACTGAAAAGATCCCGGCTCTCGCTCCGCTCGGCCGGGCTGACAAAGGTTAAGTGTCATGGCTGCGAAAACCGACCCGACTACGTCCCACTATCCTGCCGCGCCGGCAGAGGAAAAAACCGAGCGCCGCACGCTTTCGGTGGTTGTCGACAACGAACCTGGCGTTCTCGCGCGCGTGATCGGGTTGTTTTCCGGACGCGGCTACAACATCGACTCCTTGACCGTGTCGGAGACCGAGCACGAGAAACATCTCTCGCGCATCACCATTGCGACCACCGGCACGCCGATGGTGATCGAGCAGATCAAGCATCAGCTCGAGCGCTTGGTGCCGGTGCATCGGGTGATTGATCTCACCGCGACCGGCAAGGCGATCGAAAGGGAACTCGCGCTCGTCAAAGTGAAGGGCAAAGGCGAAAACCGTGTCGAAGCGTTGCGTCTCGCCGACGCCTTTCGCGCGCGCGTGATCGATGCCTCGACCGAGAGCTTCGTGTTCGAGCTGACAGGCAAGCCCGACAAGATCGATCAGTTCGTCGTTCTGATGTCACCTCTTGGTCTCGTCGAAGTCTCACGCACGGGCATCTGCGCCATCGCGCGCGGCGCCGAGGAGATGTAAAGCCTTTCGCCTCGGGTCTTTCCCATGTCCTTTGAGTTACTTGCCGCATTCATCCTGTTCGCCATCGTGATGCTGTTCACGCCGGGGCCGAACAACATCATGCTGATGACGTCAGGCCTGAATTTCGGTTTTGTGCGTACGCTGCCGCATATGCTCGGCGTTTCGCTCGGCTTCGGGCTGATGGTGTTACTCGTTGGCATTGGGTTGGGGGCGATCTTCAAGATTTTTCCGGTGCTCTACACGATCCTAAAATATGCGGGCGCGGCATATCTCCTTTATCTCGCCTGGGCTATCGGAACCTCCGGGAAGGTCGAGGAAGGCAAGAGCAAGAGCCGCCCGATGACTTTCATTGAGGGTGCTGCGTTTCAGTGGATCAATGCCAAGGGCTGGATCATCGCGCTCGGCGCAATCACGACTTACGCGGCGCTAACCAGCTTCCCGCTCAACGTAATCTTGTTGTCGGCGCTATTTGCCGTCCTTGGCACCGCATCGAGCGCGGCCTGGGCGGCATTCGGCTCGGCTTTGCGGCGCGTGCTGAAAGACCGCGTGCATGTGCGCATTTTTAACATCACGATGGCGGTGCTGCTTGTCGCGTCGCTTTATCCAGTCTTCGCAGATGCCTGGCGTTAGGGGATGTGCTAAGGGCCAGCGGGCTTTTCAATCAACCGGAAGCAAAGAAACAAAAGGGGCGTAGGATGCGCGTTTATTACGATCGCGATGCCGACCTGAACCTGATCAAAGGCAAAAAAGTCGCCATCATCGGCTATGGCAGCCAGGGGCACGCCCATGCGCTGAACCTGCGCGACTCCGGCGCAAAGGATGTCTCGGTCGCGCTCCGCAAAAGCTCGGCTGGCGTGAAAAAAGCCGAGGGCGAAAAGCTTAAGGTCATGGATGTCACCGAAGCCGCGAAGTGGGCTGACGTGATGATGATGCTCACGCCCGACGAGCTGCAAGGCGATATCTACCGCGATCATTTGCATACCAATATGAAGCAAGGTGCTGCGCTGATGTTTGCGCACGGCCTGAACGTGCATTTCAACCTGATTGAACCGCGCGCCGATCTCGACGTGCTGATGGTCGCGCCGAAAGGCCCGGGCCACACAGTGCGTTCTGAATATCTGCGCGGTGGCGGCGTGCCGTGCCTGCTCGCGATTCATAAAGACGCATCGGGTAACGCGCACGATCTCGGCTTGTCCTATGCCTCCGCAATCGGCGGCGGGCGCGCCGGCATCATCGAGACTTCGTTCCGCGAGGAATGCGAAACGGACTTGTTCGGCGAGCAGGTGGTGCTGTGCGGCGGATTGGTCGAACTGATCAAGGCTGGCTACGAGACGCTGGTCGACGCCGGTTACGCGCCGGAGATGGCGTATTTCG
>Ga0105249_10002878_pt1 | contig 14856 bp, 21 predicted proteins | sample KBSS44metaG_FD_81522 | JGI IMG/M metagenome (GOLD analysis project Ga0105249, IMG submission 81522) | Switchgrass rhizosphere microbial communities from Kellogg Biological Station, Michigan, USA - KBS S4-4 metaG | ecosystem: Host-associated > Plants > Roots > Rhizosphere > Soil | place... | reverse complement strand
CATCAACATAAGGTTTAGCCTTTGTTAATGCTTTAACAAGTTCGTCACCTGTGATTTTACCTTCGGCAGCCATTGCTCGAAGCGCACCAACATTGGTATCCATCCCAATTGCAATAGCTTTTAATAAGCCTGGTGCCTGTTCTGCAATACTGTTGAATTCCTCACCACGCAAAACGCCTGATGCGAGCGCTTGTCCAAACTGCATCAATGCTGCTTCAGCACTTGCTGCACTACCACCAGATATTGAAATAGCTTTCGATACGGTCTCTGTCAATGCAGCAGTGGTTTTCATGCTAATGCCTAAACGATCTGCATTATCTGCAAAACGCTGATAAACCATAGCTGTTGAATCCCACGAAGATGCGGTCTTTTGCGCAATAGCAAAAGTATCGTTCATTGCAGTATTGAGTTCGGTTTGTGACTTGGTTACAAGTTTTAGGCGGTTTTGAAGACCAGTATAAGTATCCATCTTAGATATCGCAGTACCAACAGTCACAACACCTGCCAAATACCCTGCCAATTGACGTGCTGCCACTGACATAGAGTTCATTGAAGTAGTTGCGTAATTACCAGTACGTTCGATGCTTTGTAGCTCTCGATCTAAAGCACGTGCATTACGTGCTGCTTGTTCTGAGCTAATTTCAATAATGAGTGTGCTGCGTTGTTCGGCCATGGTATTTCCTTAAGCGTAAAAAAAGCGCCTAAGGGCGCATCGCGGACAATAAAAAACCGACCTTTAAAAAGATCGGCTTTATTTAGTAACTTCTATGATTTTTGCTATTGCTTGTAGTATTGGGGCAGCTTGCCATGCGAGTATTCCAGTAATAATCGCAGCCATTATTAAATAGGTCCAAACTCTTAAAGGTTTACTTTCTGATAACTTATTCATCACTTTATCAACCTGCATATTTAGGTTAAAATTCACTTAGGTTCTCACTTATTCCTGATCAATTTGTGGGAAACAAAAAAGCCCATCGACTCTGAATCGTGGGCTTTTTGCTTTTCTAATGCATTTAATTGGAGTTGTAATGAGCGCCACCACAACTGGACCATCATTTTTTATTCATTTCTCTTAAATACTTCCCATCCAGCGCGAAAATACACTCAACAAAAAGCCCTCGATCCAAGTCACAACCATACACATCAAAATAGCTTTTAATATCTGCAAGAGTGAGTGAGTCATAAAACCCACCTCCCTGCGGAAAGGCAATAAAACGTCGTGCCTTTGAAATTAAATTAAAGGCTTTAATGATATGGTTTGCGGTGTAACTAGGCTCTAAACGCTCAGGTGGTTTTATGCCGAGCTTTTGATAGACTTCTGCTGTTTTTTCTTCGCACCATTTGATGTTTCTTTGCTCGTAGTGCTTGAGGACTTTCCCACTTCATCGACAATCTCTTCAGTCTTAGAGTCGTGGATCACCTTAGCTTTTTCCATAATGAAGACAATAATTTCAAGTGATTGCTTCGAACTTGTACAAATCAGTTCAGCATTTTGCGCGCTGTATTCGATTGGCTTTTTATCTTTACCAACCAGACCCATCCACCCAAGCAATAAATGTGAAACAGCACGGTTAAAACCTAATTTGGCTTTAACCGCTCCTTCATCTGTAACAGCCTTAATGCCTGCAAGCTCTTGCTCAGCTTGAATCCCATTGAGTTCAAGTGAACGTTGAAACGATGGCTTATCAATACTCGCAATGAGTAATTTCACGTCATCTTTAAAATCAAACCATTCTTGAACATATTCAATGGACTTCTGTTCTTCGATTTCAATTAACATGATTAAGGCCCCACTACTACAGGAATGCGTGTAAGAGTCGGCGCAACATCCGCGACAGTGAATGAAAATTGAGTCGTCAATACGTCACCAGCGCCACCACTTGGCAAAGGCGCAGATACTTGAACCTTAGGTAGTTTGAGTGTGTATTTATTACCAACAGTATCTTTTAATGAGTATTCAAGCCCGATCTGCTCATTTAAGAATTGTTTTTCATAAAGTTCTGCAGTGTTTTTGGACCATGCAATTGTAAAGTTACCACTGCCTTTCATAATGGTTTCTAGGATCGCTGAAATATTGTTTTCATAGTCCAAGCACTTCTGAATCTGCATTGTATTATCAATGGTTAATTCAATCTGAGTGATGCACATTCCTGGTTTCTTTTCACCATCAATAAGGATGTCACCAGTGGATAGGCTTGTTAATGGAATAGAATCCACTGCAGGTGTCACGGTACCACTCGGAGCTACCTCATAAGCTGTGCGCTTCATTCCCATAATTGCGAATTTAGAAGTCACAATGCCACTATCAGGAATCGATAAAGTCCATTGATTAATGTGGCAACCGGTGAAAACTTGGAAGTTATCAATATCACTAAAGCCTCGAATAATCGAAAGCGTTTTTCGAGTTGTACCTCCAAAGGCTAGAACATTGCTATTCCAAGCATTAAAAGCAATACACTCCAAAATTGTATCTTGAATGCCATAAGCCCATTCGGATTCAATATCTCCTTGAACTTCAACACCAGTTACCAAAGTACCGGCTGCAATTCGTGAATCTTTAATCGTTTGCGATTCGGTGGTTTGTGCTGATGCATCCAATCCATTAGTGGTAAATGCAAATGTATTCCAAGTTGATGCAATCACTCCTGGTGTTGCTTCAATACCGACTCGGGTTAATTGTTTAGCTCCAGAACTCATTAAGTTCTCCTTAATTTAGGCATAAAAAAACCTCCGTTAAGGAGGTGGATTGGATTATCAAAGGATCGGATTTAAAATCTAACCCTCTAGTTTTAAACTTGGTTGAGCTTGTTCAATAAGCTCGTCTAATTTTTTTAGTATCTGTGGTCTAATTTGTTTTCCACCAACACTTAGAATTCTTCCTGCATTTGATAAGGTTTCTTTCCATTGATCTGCAAGCAAGGATAATTTTCCAATTTCAATTTGGATGCCGTTTAATGTATTGCGAGCCAATTCTTCTTGCTCAATGTAAAACTTGCGGATTTCAAAACCCTTTTCATTTCGTTCCATCATTCCAAGATGTTTTGTCATATCTACAGAAATAATGTATTCAGTTGTTGGGCGTCCACCTTTTAGGTTTTCGTCTTTTTTGACGAAAACCGTGTAATCAAAATTTTCTTCAAATTTGCATTGGTTAATTCGTCGCTTAATCCAGTGAGAAAACTCAGCTTTGACTTCTAGCATTTTGTGCAAGTCACGGGCATTTACGCCAAGTTGAATTTTTCCATTTAGCTCCACTTCGATAAATGGACTTTTACCTTCAATTTTTACAATCGCATTCATTGTTATGCTCCGACCACTCATAAATAAAAGAAAGCCAACAAGAAGATGCAATGAGTAGTCGAAACGACCATCTTCCTTTCAGGAGCTACCCTAGTCGGCTTGGATGCCATATTTCAGGCATTAAAAAACCTGCCACTAAGGACAGGTTCGTTTAAAAGTAATTCAGTTTTGTTGTGTGATTAAGCTAATTAACTCGAAACTCAGCTCTCACTATCTTTGCGTAAAAATTGTCATCATCCATATCTTGTGGCGCATGGACTTTATAAACTTCAAGAAATGAAACGCCAAAGGATTGTAGGAAATATCGCCATTGAACACATAGATTAGTCATTTCAATTGTGCCTGTATTCTTAGGTGCAAAGCATTGGATTGAAATTGTTCCTATATCACGAATACAAGGTGCATTTCCTATTCCAGCAAACAGGCTATCCCCATATTGAATGTAAACTTTACACCACAATTTATTTGACGGTGGTTCAAATGGCTTACCATCAGGAGTTTTCTGATTTTCAATACGAAGATTTGATTTTTCCACACCAGTAAATTGACCTACTCGCTTGTATATTACGGTTTCAGCTTCAGATAATGTCATCATTTATATCTACTCGTAACTGACTGGAATGTGATTGAATAAATACCTAAAGGCGCTTGTCCAGAATGGCCATTCTCTAGAGCAATTGCATAAGGTAAATTATTACTTATAAAAACCCGCATACCCAATTGAACACTTAGAACTTTAGCCATTCCATCTGCAATGGTTGTCGTACCAGATGTATCTTTTTTCTGGAAGTCTTTAGTATAATCCACACTGCCAATTGATACTCGATTATTTCCTCTGAAAGCCCCTGTATCGACTGGACTTCTAAGGATCACACCTTGAAGCATTGCGGCCGTGATTTTTCTTTGTAATTCTGAGCCATCACGTAATACTTGGAGTGTGAATTGTGATGGTCTTGAGCCTCTCCAAGTCATATATTTCATCCATTAAAAAACCCACCGAAGTGGGTATAAATTATTCATTAGCAGCAATACATTCTTTAAAAACACTATCATGATAATTTTTTACGGCTTGCTTTTTGAGTTTCTTATCTTCAGGTACATCAATATCATAAACCTCAGATGTAAACATTGCAGTTAAGCCACTTTGATCAGCCAAGTATCTTTTCTTGTTTTCGTCAGGGCTATTTTCGCTAGCAAGTCTTAGCTTTTGGATTTCTTCCATCATTTTACTTTTAGGCACTCCATTGACTCTATTTTTCATTACCTTTTGTGCTAATTCAGCAATCCCATTACAAGTATCATTTACATCCGCATTAGCTTGAAAAGAAAGCAATAATCCCACTACAAAGTAAATGAAGTTTTTTTTGTTCAAAGTTGAATGTCCATTTTTAAATTTCACTAAAAATTATCAGATAAATAAAGGACTGTCTAATTACTAAACTTTCCTTAACTGGCAAACCCAAATACTTCCACTTGGATCTTTACCTACATTCAAGACTTTGAATTGACCACTTGCCACCCATACATCATCAATCTGAGGCACACCACTGACCTCATTTTGAAGCACAGTAGCTTTTACATCTTCAACTTGGTAATCGATAGGTTTAACTAAATCACGCTTGTATGAGCCAAATACACCACGTCCTGAATATTGCTCAACAGTCACAGTAGGATAAGTCTGCGTTTCAAAGTCGAAATCGCCTGATTGAATTTCTTTAGAGCAAGTAAATGCTGTCACGGCGTCAACAAGTTTGGTATTGAATGCCTTTGCAACTTTGGATTGGATCTTATCTCTAATCATGGCTTTGGCTCTCTTCATACATTGCAAATAGATCTTGAGCTATTGCTTGAATTGAGTAAGCCTCAAACTCCTTACTAGGTTCGTACTCTCCCATAAGACGCCTAATTCGCTGCCAAATATGGACAGCCTCATGTAGTAATAATCCATATGTTTCAATTAAAGATCGATCAATTTCTTTAATCTGAACAATCGCAAGAGAATCATCGTTGTAAAAACTTACTTGAGCATCACAACCTTTTGACATGAATTCATCAACATCATTCATATTCTCAAATAACAAATCCATATGAATTTGATTGCGAGCAAGCGTGTATTTAATATGCTGAAATGGTGATGTATACCATTCAGGTATGTAACTATTATCAATCATCCGCGGTACACCCCAAACGCAAAGCCACGACCTTTTAAGTTGAGTGAATCAATATAAGCCCGCGCTATCTGTTCAAACTGAGAGATCTGACGACTTCCCTCAACAAAGGATTCCTCAACCTCTACTGTGTCCGCTTTTACACGCTCATTCGTGGTTTGGCGTTCAACACCTACATAAATCACATTCGCTTGAATACCTTTGATGATTTCGCATGTAGCATCTTGCAATAGTGGATCTATTTGATTGGGAATGAAACGGATTTCATTCTTCATCCATGTATTAGCCAACTGGACAAGCCGAGCTTTATCACCATCCGGTGCAAAGTCAGCTCCAAGGATCCGTTCGGCATCAGGAATGGTAATAAAGCTCATAGTGCACCTATTTATTTGGCTTTGGTTGCTTTGGGTTTTTCTTCAACAAGTGCTGAATCAGTAGGCTGTTCCGTTTCGGCTGGGTTATTTACTTGTTCGAGTTCTGTAATTCGAACTTTCATTGCACCCGCACTGTTTTGGCATGTCGTAAGTTCAATTTGAGTTGATTCAAGCAAGGCTTTCGTAATTGCTAAATCTTCAGCAACTGCATCAAACTGCTCAATAGGCACAAAACCAGTTGTGTCGGCAGGCTTGGATTGAATATAAACAATTTGAGCCTTTAAATTTTCCACTTCTTGTTTCAGTCCGTCGTTTTCAGAAACCACCTGTTCACATTCAGCTTTTGCATTATCAAGCGTTTGCTGTAGTTCTGGTGTGATACCAATGCTTACCGTCAACTGCGTGTTTTTAACTTGATAAGATGCTGGTACATCACCACCATATTCATCAGCCTGCTCAACAAAATCACTATCTTTTACCGCAGATGCATTACGAATCATCCAACCATCGGCTTGTAATTTTTCTACATTTTCGCGAGAAAAATCATTCGTAAACCATAGTTTTTTAATTTTGTTCTTCATTTCTACTCCAAGAAGAAAACCCCTTTCGGGGCAATTTCTTATTTAGTTTTGATTAACACGCCTGCAGTGTCTTTAAGACTTGATGCAACCAAGTCCCAGTTCGTTGGTGTGGCAATTGCAGCGTCATTTGGAGATTTACCACCATTGGCTGTATCCCATGCAAAACCTTTCACGCCTGCACCATAAGACCATTCAGCCTGATAAGTGTATTTTAGGTTTTCACCGCCTGTAGTTGGCACCAATTCAGCATTAAAATCTTGGTTGTTGTTAATCGCAATCGCACCTTCAACAAGACCTAAAGTATTGTAAATGGTGGTAGCTGGCGTACCAGACGTGCTAGACAATGATGGAGAATCAGTCACGACAAATAAGCGACCGAATGGATCACGTACAACGTTTACGCCATCATACATAAATAAGCGCTCACTGTTTGCCAAGGCATTATCAAACAGGTTATGCATTGTGGTCGAGTGAAGCACCCAAGCACGTAATGCGCCTGAACGATCACCCATTCGTGCAGCACCTTTGTTTAGCAGTCGGAACGACGCATCTGCTGTGCCATCCCCCTCAATCAATGCAGACTGACTACCGATCGCAGCAACACCAGCGGAAATACCCGCATTCAGCATATCTGCCAATTGTGCTTTACCCAGCTGTTCACCAATAGTGAGTGCAGCAAGTTCGGGGTTTTGTAAGACCCACATGTATTGTTGTTTTTCGTATTCGATTGGCGGTGTACCTGCTGCAATCTTCACCGCAACATCAAGCAATTGCTCCAAACGCTTTGCAGTAACTGTGCCACCACCATACGCATTACGACGGCGTACAATACCCTGAATCGCTTTAAATGATGCCTTCATATTAAAGTCACCATTGAATGGCTCATTAATCAGCGTGATTGCGCCCTGTGACGCTTCGTTAAACTTTGCAACGTCCTGTGCAACCGTTTCGGTCATTGCAATGTAGGTTTGCTTGTTAAATACCTGTAAATCAAAAGGCATAAGAATTAACTCCTAAAAATTACTGAGCGCCCGCTTGTTTTAAGTAGGCAATTTTTTCATCTTCTGTTTTGCAGTCAGCAAGCGATGCCTTTGCTCCACCACCTTGACCGCCATTACCTAGGAATCCACCGCCACCCGCTTGTGAACCTTTGAGAATTGAATCTTTATGTTGGTATCCGCCAATCATTGTTTCTAAAGCTTCATCAAAGTCCGCAATTTCACCCGGACGTGAGCGTGAATAAATTTTTTGGCCATCTGTGCCGTATGCCACTACTTTGCCTTCTTCGATTTTGAAGTTCTTACCGAATTGGGCTTGTATCATGTCAGACGGTACGGATACTTTGTCTTGAATAAACTTAGAGCGAGCAAAACCACCACCGATAAGCTCATTGTGTAATTGATTTTGGAAAGCATCACGCTCTTGGACAATCGGTGCATACTTTTCTTCAACCGCTTTAATCGCTTCGGCTTTGACCTTTTCAACTTCACCTGCATCCACAAGTTTTTTATCATCAAAGTTTTTTAAAGTTTCAATGGCTTTTTTAGCCGCCACTGGATCTTCAATCCCTTCAAATGTTTTTAATGCCGATTCAGCTTTTTCGTAGCGTTCACGGTTGGTTTTGGCTTCACCATTTAAGCGAGCAATTGTTGCGACCGTTTGAGGTGCATCGTGTGCAACTTCTTTTCCGTCATCATGAATATAGATCGGCAGACCTTGTTCATTGGTTTCAGCGTAAGTTTTTCCATCTACAACTACAGTTTTAAGTTTCATAAGTCATCCGACCCTTTATTTAGTTGAGCATCCGCCCGTTGCGCCGTGTTCATCCGAACGTTAGGCAATAAAAAAGCACCTCGAAGGGTGCTAAATAATTTGTGTGCTTTAAGCTTTGACTTTTAGATGTTCGCCAGTGAATGTTTGGAATGCTATAAACCACATCTTCAACCAATGATTTGCTGTATCACGCATTACAATGGCATCTGCTCGACCATTATTAAATTTAGGTCTTAACTCATATTGCATAGCGAAAATATTGAACTTAAGGACCTTGTGATGGTCTTGCAGGTTCGTTTTTTCAAGCTTTTCCAATACTTCCCGTTCAAATAACCATACTGTACGCTTTAATCCAGTTTCTTTTGGCTCAGATTTACTCACAATCCCAACTCCTTAAACGTTTGTTCATCCATTTGCCTTAATTCAGCAATAGTGAATTTCTTACCACTTAGTGGATCTACAAATTTATCAATTGGAAACTCACCCGATTTATATAATTCAAACCTTGTTTTACCGAGAAGATTACGCTGAAATATATCGTCTTGCCTTGCAAACCATTGTTTATACGTCTGATTAGCATCAACCTGCCCAATTTTACCGTCACGTTGATCTTTAGGAATGTCTTTAACAGGACGATTATCAGCAACAAAGGGGCGAATACCATCAAGCTTCCCATCCTTATCACATCCAACCGGTACAGTACGGCAGCGATGATGATAAGGTGGCTTTTTCTGAGTGCCATCGGCTTTTTGAACTCGCCCATCTATTGATACACAATATAAACTGGTACGCCCATCTAGGGTTGCCACATCGCGAACGTAATCAAACCCAAGGGCTTTCCATGTATCGGTATATACTCTTGAAGTGATATGTGCCCTAGCTGTTCTTACTTCTGAGTCAATCACATTCCGAGATTGATTTAGTAGACCATCGGCAAAATTTAGTTTTTTAGTGCCTTTGATGCGTTGAATGATCTGCTGATTTGTCTGCCCATTTGAAACACCATCACGAATTGTATATTCAATCTTATTCCGTAGATTTTGAGCAATACTAGGAAAGATATTATCAAGCAACTGCCCACCAGCATAAGGAGCTTTCACTGCTTTCTTTAAAAGACTTTCGCCACTTATGACAGGTGTTTTTTTATCCGCAAGTTTGTAAATATACGATGCTTCATAGGATGCCAAAGCCACGCTAGATAGCGCAAATAACTCTGGCAACACCGTGGATAGTGACTGCTGTAGACCTGTGATAACACCTTGAATATTTTTTAGTGAAGCAGTTGTATAACGCCCACTCATTAGAAGATTCAATTCAGTCTCAGTCAGGTCATTTAATTGAATCAGCAAAGCATTTAATGCATCACTGGTGAAATTATCGAACTTCCGTAGGATTTGATTGACAGCATTCGATGATAGTCGTTGCAAGTAAGCGTTATGTTGAGTCAGCGCATCGAGTAAAGCTTGTTGAATTTCATCATTCATCATCACCACCCGAATTAGGAACATATCCACTCAACGGCGTATTTAAGCGCTGTGTTTCGATCTGCTTTTCGATTTCATCCCACTTTTCTTCAGTAAACATGCCAGTCTGTTCATATTTGTACCAAACTGACCACGGCAAATTACTACCGACACATGCTTCATAAAGGCGTTTTGCGCGATCCTCACTGAATTTCGGCTTATTAAAGTCTTGGGAAACCACATAGCTAAGTTCCTCAGAACTTAAATCATAATTTTGCAATGCAAACTTGGCACACCAGCGCAAGGCCATGGTTAAGGCTTCACTAATATTGGATACGGCAAGCGATACAACTGAATGCTGAATAGAATCCTCGTTATCTGCCTGAGTTGCTGTTTTATTTGCAGAACCAACCTCGATCAAACGAGCACCCATTTCTTTCATCTGCCCCCATTTGTCTGTCATCAATTGTTTAGCCAAGTTATTACTTTCAGCTTGAACAATTTCAACTTTAGTCGGGAATCCGCTTCGAGAGCCGATTGCAAGATCATCACGTTTAATGATGTCGTATTGTTGCTCAGTCACATTTGGCAAGCAGACAGTAGGTTGGCCAACAATAAATCCCGATTCTTCTACATCAGCAGAATTGCGATAATGAGCAAGGTTTAAATCTGCAAGTTCAAGCAATGGTGCATTGTCGATTTCATCTGAATTATCTACAGCGCCACAAAATGAGAATGGAATGTAATCCCATGTTTCGCCCTTATAATCTGTAGGTGTATATTTATTCCCTTCATTCCATTTCTTATCCTTATCACAGGAATAAACTTGAACTGAATACACATAACGCCCATCAATCTCTTCAAGTCTCAGGACTCTGTATTGCTCTTGAAAACAACGAGTAAATCCATCTTCACCACGAGATGACACAACCTCAATGATTTTGACAAAGCTCAATTTCTTTTGATTGCCAACAATAATGTAATCCCAGTCCACTACAGAACGTGCATTCAGCGTATGAATCATCGGAAATGCATTCTTACCCTTATCTTCATCTCTGTTACGGCTAGGTTGTACATTCGGATAATCAACATACACGGCGCAACGGTAATGCTTCATGATCAAGCGTAACATGCGCTGCGAGCATTGAAATATTGAGCGACCAGAGCCATCGGCGTTACGCTCTAAGTATTCAAGTTCATCTGGTCGCTTAAATTCAGGCAATTTATTGAATGCTGAACCGACATAACTATTCAAGGTACGCCCTGTCACACCGTAGAACACTGCACGCCCCAAGTAATCCTGATAACGTGCATTATCTCCATCGCCAAAGGTTTCAGGTACTGGTAGATAGGTTTTTCCTTTACCTTTTACAGTTTTCTGACCTTTACAAACATCATCTACTTTTGTCCATAAATCTAGATTTGCACTGTAGTCTGGGTGCGTCGTGGTAATTGTCATCTTCTTCGTCCAAATATTGGGATGTCTATGCGACTGACTGGTTTAATAATTGGGAATCTTTTAGCAAGCGGATAACCCCCAGCATCCCCCACATGATCAAGACCCGATTTCTTATCAGGCAGTCCAAAATCATCGTAAACTTGTTGCTCAAGCGTTTCTGTGAATCGTGGACACTTGTTTATATTTACTAGCAGTGTTCTCTCACCATCTGCATTTAAAATCAGCGCATTAACAGCGTTTATTCGATCTTTAATTGCAGGGTTTACGCCATCAGCCTCTACTCGAAATCCCGCCTTTCTTAATATCGCATGGTCTGATTCGCTTGCGCTTTTGGATGATGTGGATTGTCCTGAAGCATCTGGAATCACAGTCATGTCATGAAATGGGAATCTTTCATTGAGCAGTGTTGCCATTGTAGGGGTATCTCTCACTCCTACCATCTCATCCAACGCCATAGGTCTGCCTTCACGAATCACATAAACAACCGCTGCCATTTTTAATACGTTAAAGTCCATGCCTATGATTAGTGGCTCATTTGGCTGTATCTCTGCATCAGTATTGTTGAGCTCCCGATCAAAATCGGGATAAACAGCACCACTAGTCAAGTTGACAAATTGTCCTTTGAGATATGCAGAAATTAACTGTGGTGGGTATGACTCAAATAGCGATGAAATATAATCATCTGGCAAGTTTGCCTCATTGTCATAAGTTGAAGCCTGAATCATTCCATATAGTGCGCGCTTTCTAGGTGTTAAATTTGCCTCTTTTACAAACTGTTGATGGGTGAACTTAAAGCCCTCGGGTGTGGTGGCAACATCAATACCGTTGATTAGACTGGGATGCTTTACACGCATACGAGCAATGATTTTTCGCCACGCTTGTTGCGCCTTGACCGTTGGCATTACATCAAGTTCATCTATAAGCGCATGTCCAATTTTAAAACCTACAATCGTTTGAGGCTTTTCCATAGATCGACAAATTATCGTGCTTCGATACTGGCGGCCATAGTAGATATCAACTTCTTTATTTGATTCATAAATCTTGGTCTTTAGGCCCCAGTCAAAAGCAACTTCATCTATGGTAGGAAAGAAAATATCTCGTATCTGAGGATAGGTAGGGGCAAAGTAGCCCAAAGGTACTTTCGGAAATTCCCAAGACTTATCACAAAGACTCGAACATCCCACCCAAGTTTTACCAGATCCAAATCCTGCGACAAATGCACGAAACTTATTTTTGAGTTGTAGAAAATTAGCCTGAGGTACATTAAGCGTCGGATTGATGTTCGGCATTTTCTTTACTCGCGTCTACGACCTGAATGGTCACCTTAACTGGAGTAGGATCGTCAGCCCCTTCACCATCACCATTTTTAATTTTGTCAATTTCAAGTTGCTTCAGTTGAGCATCTAATAATTGAATTTCGTACCCCTGCATCTCATCTTTGATTTGCTTTAATAGTTTGGTTTTCATTACACGATTGCCAGTAAGGCTGTCATACATTTTCTGTAGTTCAGTCAAACGAACAGCCTTATTTGCCAAAGGAATATCATGAATATTGGTCTGAAACTCTTTTCTAGTTCGAGTAAAAAGATCTTTTAACTTTTTACTAAGATTCTTACCTGTTGCTTTTGTTGGATCATACAGCGCTACCTGTTGTCGCAATATTTCAATATTAAATTCTTGCTTTACAGACTCTACTACCTGTTGAGGGGTTTCAAAGCAAGCAAGAGATTGAACTATAAAGATTTTTATAGGCTCCCTTAATGTTGCCATAAATGCCCCTTTGTAAAGCTACGTAAAGCAAGATAGCCAAAAAAAAGAGCCTTAAGGCTCAATTAATTAGACATGTACCGCAGCACTTGGAAATATTTAAATCTGATACAAACGGCGGGTTTTTAGCGACCTCAACCATTCGCTTGACGTTCTCGCTTGCTCCCCAGCGTTTGACCACCCCTATAAATTCCTCTACATCATGGCCAGCTAAATAATGTTTTGGTAAGCCCGTATGATCGCTGTAGAGTATTTCCCCGTCCTCGTCACGCTCTACACCAATGTGATATAGCTCATGCTCAATCAAAGAACAAAACTCACGATCATTCGCACTTTCACAAAAACTTGCATCAACCGTAATGAGATAAATGGGAACAAAACCAAACCAGTCGCGCATTTGTTGTTCTTGTCGAGCTTTACGCCAACCGCCTTGATTGAACATTACCTTTTCGCATTGACCTAACACCATACGTTTTTTAGCTACGGCGGCAGATGATGCCCATGCGAAAGCTAAAAAAGTTTCATCGTCGTGTAATAGCTCTGCTATGTGGTCATGGTCAGGATTATGAAGCGCACCACCAAGCGTAAGAAAGTTGGTTACCACCCATTCTTTTAAATCTGCTGCAGGTGCCAAGCGAATCGCTTCCTCTTCTTCAGCTTGATCAATCAGTTCTGTCGGTGGAAATGGTCTGATCTGTTCCATTGAAAATATGCCTCTTCAAATTCTTAAGCCACTGGGAAGCTTGGTTAGATTCAATTTGCAATGGCCCATCTTCCTGAATTTTATATCTTTGCGCTGACTCTATTCTCACAACGGTATAACCCATATCGGCAGCAACATCGTAACGATCCATACTCCAAGCTTTATCTTTCAGCTTACCTTTACGACCACCCGACCAGGGGCCACCAGAGATCTCAACTAAAATTCTGTGCTCAATAAGATGGAAATCGAAACGCCAATGTTTTGTTGATTCAAATTGGAATAATTTCTCATACTTAATTTGGAATACATTCAGCGATTGTTCAAAGTCTTCAAATGCCTCTAAGTATGCTTCTTTTGCCTTAGGCAGTGGTCTTGTTCTTGGTTTGTTTTTATTGGTGGCTTTTTTGGTTAAGTTGATATATTGGTTAATTTCCATAAAAGAATCTCCAATAAAAAGCCACCCTAGGGTGGCTTTGCTTAATTGTCTTAATTATTATCAAAAACCAAAAACATCAGTAAAATGAGTTGAAGGGTGTAAATATTTTAGTCAGTTACATTTACGGCTGATGAGAAGTCTACAAAATCACCTGCTTGTGGAGATGTGTATTCAAATCTCCCAGTAAAGGGTATGTTTTTTTCCTGAGCCACATTACAAGGAAACTCCATTCTCACTGTTCCGCCATATGGCATGACACCTGGTGCAAATGATACAGTTCCACTCCATGACCCGCCGCAGCCCACAGATACTCCCTCATAATTACGTCCAATGCATTGAAATTTTACATTTCCATTTGCTGTAATATTTTTTACAAGATATACATCAGCATTGCATTGAGCATTAAAAAATGTAGTAGAACCAGCGGTCAGTGATTTGGCCGAGGGTGGAATATATATCTTTGTCGCCATTCTATATGGGAATTTCATAGCTGGCGGCGTATTGCCTGGATTGGTTTGAGGCAAAAAGCAAACTTTGGGTTGACTAATACTTGAATTAAAGTCCAATACACCTTGAGCTGTTATGTCAATACCTCCCTCTGAAATGCAATCAGCACGAGCATGAGTAACAAAAAAAAGGAAAAACAGGGTTGATATCATAACGATTCTTTTCATTGAAAACATAAGCATCTTTATTTTCTCTTTTACTAGGAACCTTCTACATTAAACAACTATTGTTATAATTGGATTACTGATTCGCCAGCAAAGAAAAGATATCTGAAAAGAAGATTTCAACTCACATCTAATAGACCTTTTTAATTACAGGCTATTAT
>Ga0105249_10002876_pt1 | contig 14859 bp, 19 predicted proteins | sample KBSS44metaG_FD_81522 | JGI IMG/M metagenome (GOLD analysis project Ga0105249, IMG submission 81522) | Switchgrass rhizosphere microbial communities from Kellogg Biological Station, Michigan, USA - KBS S4-4 metaG | ecosystem: Host-associated > Plants > Roots > Rhizosphere > Soil | place... | reverse complement strand
TCGACGACGATGAGAAACCAAAGGGGAGAGCACGATGAACGACGACATCGGAGACATCACGCCGTGCTACACGATCACGTTCCACCGCGAGTCGAAACACACCGCCAAGCGGTTCTGGGCCGCCATTACCGATCCCGCGGAGATCACGCAATGGATGGACTATCCCGCGCGTGTGGATTTGCGTCCGGGCGGCGAATATCGGATCGATTTCTCGCGCACGAACGACGGTGTGCTGGACGGCGTGATCGTTCGGGTCGAGCTGCAGCGGCTGCTTGCGTACGTGTGGGGCTTATCTGTGGTCGAGTGGTCGATAGAGGACGCGCCGGCGGGAGGCTGCAAGTATCGATTCGTGCACAACGGTCTCGCAGATCGCGGCGAAGGCGAGGAAGGCCTGGCTGCGGGCTGGCATGAATTCCTGGACCGGCTCGACCTTCATCTCGACGGACGCCACATCAGCGTTGACCAGCAGAAGGCGACGTGGGAACGCTTGAAAGGTCCGTACCTCGAACGCTTGAACGCCGTGCTCGTGCCGCGACGCGCGGCGCGCTGATCGGCTGCTTGCGTCCACGGTGCGCTCACAACGCCGGCTGCGGACCTCTCCGAGACAGGGCGGCGCTTGCGGCAAGCAGTCCCCAGGCGAACAAGAACTCGAACATCAGCTTCGAACTCTGGGTAACCAGAATGTTGTTCGCGAGCGGGCGCGCCGCCTGATCCGGATGAAGCATGCGTCCGGTGCTCCCAAGCCCACAGACTTCCCATGTGGCGAATGCAAAGAATACGAGCGAAGCGAGAAATAGCGATCTGCCGAGCTTGTTCATCCCACTCGACGGAGACTGAGCGAGTGTAGCCACGATGCAGGCAAGCACCGCGCTGCCGAAGACGATGTAAAACCATGGTCCCGGCGCAGCCAGCGACGGCCAGGACCAGGCCGTTAGCCAGAGCGCGGAGAGCGCGATGAGCTGTTTCGTATAGAGCTTCTCTCGAATGCTCTTTGCAACCACGAGCGCGAGCACGCCCAGCTGAAAGGAGTACATCCAGACGATGGTCTTGATCGCACCGATCACGACCGATGCATCGAACGATCCGCCTGCTGCCGACTTACCTCCGCGCTCCAGGAACCGAATGTAGCCGGGGAGCGCAACGTAGTTGCCGATCACTGCGTACAGCAACAGCGCGAGGCCAACCAATGAGATCCACAACGCGGGACCTTCGACCTTCGTGCGATTCATCGAGGTGATCCTCTTTGCAGGTTTTCAAACGTCGAGTCTCTACTTTCGATGCGGTATCGCGTTGGAGAGCGAGCGAATTGCCGCCATACCGATGGTGCGCGCGTCGTGAGGTTTCCGAAGGAGACCCGACAACTCGAGCATGATCGCGCCGTGCATCGCCGCCCAGATCTGTCGGCCGGCGAGCTCGACGTCGCCTTTGAATTTGCCGGCGTCAGCGAGCTTCTGCCATCCCGACGTCATCGTGGAACGGGCGCGATCCATCGCTTTGACCAGTTCTGGATAGCGCGTCGCGGTTGGTTGGTTCGTGTCGAACATGATCCGATACGCGCTGCGATTCGCCAGCGCGAAATCGAGATAGGCTTCGTCAGGGCGAAACCCACCCGTTTTGTCGAGGCGCGAATGAGCCTCTTCCATTGCATCGGCGAATCGGTTGAACACCCGTGCACGCACCGCAGCGAGAATCGCGTCCTTGTCTTTGAAATAGCGATAGGGCGTCATCGCCGACACCCCGACAGCGTCTGCCAGTTGGCGCATCGTCGCGCCCTCTAGGCCATGCGCTGCGAACAACTCTTCCGCCGCCACACACATTTGCTCGCGGAACTGCGCGATGTCTTGCTTGGTGAGACTCTTGGGCAGTTCGAGCGTCCAACGTGGAATTTACGGCATAAATTTACAGTGTAATGTATCGTTCGTCCATCCGGGTCCGGAGGACTTCTGATCCTGATCGTCGATGCGCCTTTCGTCGGTCAATCCGACTCGCAAGGAGTGGCTCGAAAAAAACTCCCTCTACGTTGGTCACACTTTCGTAGGTTCGTCCGTCAAAGATCATGACGAGCCGTTCGTCGACCGAAACCCTCAACAGGAGCCGATCATGCAAGCACGAATGAAAAACCCGCTACTCTGTGTTCCCGACGCCCTCAAGGCTTTGCTCGCCGTCGACAAAGCAACGGAGCCGGCCGGTCTCCCTGACGCGATGCGCAAGCTGGTGCAGCTGCGCGCGAGCCAGATCAATGGCTGCAGCATGTGCGTCGACATGCATTCGCGTGAATTGAAGCACGCCAATGAGAAGGACGAGCGCATCTTCATGGTGGCTGCGTGGCGCGAGGCACCGTATTTCACCGACGCCGAACGCGCGGCGCTCGCGCTCACCGAATCAGTCACCCGGCTCAGCGATCGCGCCGACCCGGTGCCGGACGAGGTCTGGAACGAGGCCGTGAAGCACTTCGACGAACCGCAACTGGCCGCGTTGATCATCCAGATTGGACTGATCAACTTCTTCAACCGCGTCAATGCGACGGTCAGGCAGCCGGCGGGCGAGTGGAAGTAGCGACGGCGCGTCTTCTCGAAGAACGACCGATGGGTACCGCTAACGAGTAAGCAAAGGAAGGGAAACGGCCGACATGTCGCGGATAGTGATCACTGGAGCTCCAGGGGCGGGCAAGACCACGCTGTTGGAGACCCTTCAGGACCGCGGTTATGCGACCGTCGGCGATACGGCGCGTCACATCATTCAGGACCGTCGCCGGCGCGGTCTGAGTCCGCGACCGGAGCCGCAAGCGTTCGCACAGGAAACGCTGCGGCTGGACATCGAGAACTACGTGCAACACGCCGGCAATCCGCGCCCGGTATTCTTCGAGCGAGGTGTGCTCGATGCCGTGTGCGGGCTCGATCGCGCCGCACCGCTCAGCGATACCGAGTTGAACACGTGGCTCTCGAACTACCCGTATTTTCCCAAGGTCTTCGTTTTGCCGCCCTGGAAGGCCATCTATGTGAACGATGCAGAACGCGACCACACGTTCGAGCACGCCGAGTGGGTCGACCGGACCACGCAGGAGTGGTACCGGCGATGCGGATACGAAATCGTCGAGGTGCCGATGGGTCCGGTCGAGCAGCGGTGTTCGTTCGTGCTGCGCGCGCTGACGGAGAACGTCTAAACGCGGCTCTCTTCAGTCGTCGGTCGGGTTCTTACGCTCGAGAAAGTAGGCATCGGCCGGACCGAGCAACGGCTGGATCAACATCCGATCCAGCCGCAGATCGCGGACCGTGCTGAACCGTTCGATTCCGATCGTCATCGCGTCGTGGCCGGCGTGGGGCTGTGCAACATAGGTACCGAACAATCGGTCCCACCAAGGGAAGTTGAACCCGAAGTTGCTGTTCGTTTCGCGCCGGTCGATCGAGTGATGCACCCGGTGCATGTCCGGAGTCACCACCAGGCGACGCAGAATTCGATCGAAGCCCAACGGAACCCGAATGTTGCTGTGGTTGAACATCGAACTGACGTTCAGCAGCAATTCGAACACGAACACCGCGATCACGGGTGGACCTAGGGCGACGACGACCATGAGCTTCAACACCATCGAAAGCACGATTTCGATCGGGTGAAAGCGGAGTCCGGTTGATACGTCGAGCTCGGTGTCGGCGTGGTGCATGCGATGAAGTCGCCACAGCGTCGGCACCGCATGGAACACCACGTGTTGAAGATAGATCGCGAGGTCGAGCAGCAATACCGAGCCGAACAACGCGATCGCGGTGGGTGCGTGTAACGCATTGAAGAGTCCCCAACCGTGCTCTTGCGCGATGAGCGCCATCCCCACTGACAGAACCGGAAACGTCAGACGGAGCAGGCCGTTACTGATGCCGAGGATGGCGATGTTGCTGGTCCAGCGCAGCCATCGCGACAACCGATTGCGACGACGCGGTGCGACGGTTTCTAGAGTTCCCAACGAGACGAAGACGCCCAAAAATACGACAAACCGCGTGACCAGTTCGTGATCGGTCAGGTATGCGAGCCACGCCGGATCACCGTCCATGAAGTTGTCTGCCAATGGCCGCGTTGGGAACATCACGCGCGAAGTCGAAGTCTACACTTTCGCAAAAGCCCGACCGTTGCCGGATCACCTCGCTGACTGAACCCAACGAACGCGTCGAGGGGGCAGCGAGGCATGCTCAGTTAGTCATCTGACGGGCGCCTCAACGCCAACCGTCGGACTCGACCGGCGACTGCTCGCCAAGCTGAAACGTGTCGGGCGCGCGCGTCCAGAAGAAACCCGTGTGGGCGTTGTCGGTGTGCTGCAGGCGGACGCTCGCCGGATCGAGTGCGGACATCATTCGCACGTTGACGTCCCGAATTCGCGGCGGCGTGCTGTCGAGCGCGGTGTGATGCACCAGGCAGCCGCAATGCGTGCAACGATTGAAGGCGAGCTGTCGGTCACCCCACACATAGCCCTCGAGCGCGTCCGCGCCGCTCACTACGATCACTTCGCCGGCTTTGTAGTACGCCCACAGCGCGCCGTAGCGGCGGCACAGCGAACAGTGGCAGTGAACTCGGTCGAGTCCAAACCCGAGTGGAAGGTCCCGTTGCAGGAGGCATTGGAAAGTAACCGCGGCGCCGATGCCGCGGTTCTTCCGAGGTAGTTACTTGAGCAGCTTGGCCCGAGGAATCTTGATGTCGAACCGCTCTTCGACCTTCACGTTCTTGCGGATCGCCTTCTCCGACGTAAACAGCAACTTCTTGTCGGTAACGTCGTAGATGCGAATGTAGAGTTCCGGGCTGGTCTCCGTGCCGAAGATCGAGCTGAAATCCAGCTGCGAATAATCGATGCGGAAGTTGCCCGCTGCGTCGGTGACGGCTACGCCGAGCTTGTCATCGAAAAAAATGTCCTTATCGAACGCCCTAACACGCAGACCCGCGATCGGTCTGCCGGATTCCTCTTCGACTATTGTGCCGATTGCGCGCATGTCTTATCACTCGTTATGGGTGGCGGGATGCTATGACTAGGCAATACGCAGCGCAAGCAAGTGCGCGCGTTAGACGTTGCTCGGCACCTCGGCCGCCGTCGCGATTTCGCGGATGCGGCGCACCAGCGCGACCAATCCGTTGCCGCGGGTAGGACTCAGGTGGCGGAGCAGGTCCAGGTCTCGGAACAAGCCGTCGATGTCGTAGGCGAGGATCGCATCCGGGGTGCGTCCGTCGAACGCGGAAAGCACGATGGCAATCAACCCGCGCACGATCATGGCGTCGCTGTCGAGCGTGAAGTACAGCCGGCCATCCTCCAGCCGATGGTCGATCCACACCTGGCTCTGGCAACCGCGCACGATATTCGCGTCGATCTTCAGCGCTTCTGCCATCGGTGGAATGCCGCGGCCGAGGTCGATGATGAACTTGTAGCGGTCTTCCCAATCGTCGAAGAACGCGAAGCTCTCGCGGATTTCATCGAGCGACGGAATAGCCATCAGAACAGCCCGAGTTCGAGCTGCGCCTCCTCGGACATCATGTCGCGGCTCCACGGCGGATCGAAGACGAGCTCGACATTGACCTCGGCGACATTCGGCACGCGCAGGAGGCGCAGTTTGATTTCGTCGACGAGCACGGGCCCCATGCCGCAACCGGGCGCGGTCAGTGTCATGCGAATGTTGATACGGTGGGCGTTGGCGGGATCGATCGCGCAGTCGTAGACCAGCCCGAGGTCGACGATGTTCACCGCGATCTCGGGGTCGTAGATCGTTCTCAGCGTGTCGTGTACCTGAGCCAGGTTGATGCTGCCGTCGGCGTTCGGTTCGAATTCGGGCAGTTCGACTTTGAAACCGAGGGCGTCGGCATCGGCGCCGTCGATACGCGCCATGTTGCCGTTGAAGACGATCGTGTACGTGCCCCCCAACGATTGTGTCAGCGTGACGAACGTGCCGCCCGGAACCATCACCGGTGTGCCGGTAGGCACCAACCGGGCGGGGCAGTCACGTTTGACGACAACGAGGCGACGTTCCATCAGTGGGCGGCCGATTTGGATACCGAGAAGCTCTCACCGCAACCGCATTCGGCTTCGGCGTTCGGATTCTTGAATTTCAGCGACGCGTTGATGCCTTCGCGCACGTAGTCGATCTCGGTGCCTTGCACCAACGGCAACACGTCGGCGGCGACATACACGCGCACGCCCGGGGCCACTTCGCAGACAAGGTCTGTTTCGGATGCCGTGTCGGTATATCCGAGTTCGTACATGTAGCCGGAACAGCCGCTCTCGGTGACGGCCAGACGCAATGCATCGCGCCCCGTCGCAAGCAACTGCCGGCGGATGTGCGAGGCCGCATCCGGCGTCATCGTGATGACCGACGTTTTCGGATCGAATGTCTGGATCGTCATGGCTCAGTCTCCACTCAACGTCTGATCACAGGAAACTTCGGACTTTATCGATTCCAGCAACCAGCCGATCTACATCTCGTTCGGAATTATACAGACAGAAGGAAGCACGAACCGTTCCCGGGATCGCAAGCCGCTGCATGAGCGGCATCGCGCAGTGGTGTCCGGCGCGCACGGCAATGCACTGCTGGTCGAGCAATGTGCCGATGTCCTGCGGGTGGCCGCCGTCGATCAGGAACGACACGACGCCGGTGTACGCACGGGCATTGCCGATGATACGCACGCCCTCGAGCTGACTGAGCCGCGCTCGCGCCATCGCCATGATTTTTGCTTCGTACGCATGCAACGCATCCGCGTCGAGGCCGCCTAGATAGTCGATGGCGGCGCCAAGGCCGACGGCACCGGCGATGTCGGGCGTGCCCGCTTCGAACTTGTACGGTAAGCGGTTGTAGGTGGTGCGCTCGATCGTCACCGTTTCGATCATCTCGCCGCCGCCCTGCCACGGCGGCATCGCGTCCAGCAGGCGTTCCTTGCCGTAGAGCACGCCGATTCCGGTCGGCCCGAACATCTTGTGACCCGACAGCGCATAAAAGTCGCAATCGAGATCCAACACGTCGATGGGCAGGTGCGCCGCCGCTTGGGCACCATCGATCAACACTACGGCTCCGGCGGCATGAGCGGCCGCGATCATCTGTTTGATCGGGTTGATCGTGCCGAGCGCGTTCGATACGTGGCCGATCGCGACGATCTTCGTGCGTTCGGTCACCTTGCGTGCATAGTCGTCGAGATCGAGTTCGCCACGGTCGTTAACGTCGATCGCGCGCACCGTTGCACCGGTGCGCTGTGCGACGAGCTGCCACGGCACGATGTTCGAGTGGTGTTCCATCACCGAAATCAGGATTTCATCGCCGCGGCGCAGCACACTGCCGCCGTAGCTATGCGCCACGAGATTGATCGACTCCGTGGTACCGCGCGTCCAGACGATTTCGTGCAGGTGCGCAGCGCCAACAAACGCTTGCGCCTTGGCCCGCGCGCCTTCGAATGCCTGCGTGGCCCGATCGGCCAACGCGTGCGCGGCACGATGCACGTTCGCGTTGTCATGCACGTAGTAGTTGCGGATCGCGTCGAGTACCGCATTCGGTTTCTGCGTCGTGGCGGCGCTATCCAGGTAGGTGAGCGGCGTGCCATTCGTCGTTTGAGCGAGCAGCGGAAAATCGTCGCGCAAGGAAGCGATGTCGGTTCGGCGCTTCATGTCGCGAGCAACTCCGCATACACGTCGAGCACGCCCGCTTCGAGCAGCCATGGCGTCATGCGTCCGGCGAGAAATGCACGGGTCAGCATCGCGCGCGCCGCCGCCTCGTCGAGCCCACGCGCGCGCAGATAGAACACTTGAACCGGGTCGATCTGACCCACCGTCGCGCCGTGACTGCACTTCACGTCGTTCGCATAGATCTCGAGTTCCGGTTTCGCGTTGATGCGCGCTTTCTTGTCGAGCAACAGGTTCTTGTTCGTCAGCCGTGCATCGCTGCGCTGCGCGTTTGGATGAATGTGGATGCGGCCGTTGAACGTGAGTTCGCTGCTGCCGGCCGCAATGCCGTGCACCAGCTGCCGGCTGACGGTGTCTACGCCGATGTGTTCGACGACGGTCTGGTGATCGAGCCGGTCGCGGCGATGTGCGGCGCATGCCAGATCGATGTTCGCGCTCGCGTGCCGACCATCGAGCCTGACATGGATGTCGTTGCGGCGGGTTGCCGATCCCATCGAATGTCCGATCAGGTCGTACGTCGCGTCCGCTTCGACATGAACGGATACCAGATACCAGCCGGCCGCGGTCGTTGGCGGCAATACGCGTGTGTGTTGCAGGAACGCCCGAGGGCCGACGCGAATGTCCAGCACCGAATTGGTCGGGCGATCCTCGTTGCGCTGTTCGATCAGCCGCAGCCGGCTGCCGATGCCGAGCTCGACGCGCACCCGGCTGACCGAAGCGGCGCCCGACCCGGTGGCGAAACGAAGATCGAGCGCGCCGGCATCGACTCCCGGTGCGACGCGGATGACGAGACCCTCTTCGAGCAGCGCGGTGTTCAGCAGCGCCAACGGATACCGCGTCAGATCGAGATCGGCATTCAACGGTGAATGGAGCGGGTCGAGGCTGACTCCGATTCGTCCGGCAACGGATGGAAGCGGTGCGGCCGGCTCGATCGGAACCGCGCCCGCGAAGGATAGAAAGCTGGCGCGATGCTGTGTACTCGTTGAGGCTCCGGCCTCGGCGAACGGCGAGGCGAAAAACGGTTGAATCGGCGTGTACTTCCAGGTTTCGAGCTTGCCTGACGGAATGCCGTCGCGCGCGATCTCGGCGATGCTGCTGCGCCGCTCGTTGGCGATCAGCGGGAGGCGGTCGTCGAGTTGTCGGGACCGCGCCAGCGCGGAATCGATGAACGGCTGAGACGGCATGACAACACTCACGCGGCGTCGGTGATCCAGCCGTAGCCCTTTTGTTCGAGCTTCAGCGCGAGACTGTGATCACCGCTTTTCACGATGCGACCGTCGGCGAGCACGTGAACGGTATCCGGCTTGATGTAGTCGAGCAGGCGTTGATAATGCGTGACCAGCAGAATTCCGTTGCCCGCGCCGCGGAAACGATTCACGCCGGCCGCGACGGTTTGCAATGCGTCGATGTCGAGACCGGAATCCGTTTCGTCGAGGATCGCGAGCTTCGGCTGCAGCATCAGCAGTTGCAGAATTTCGTTGCGCTTCTTCTCGCCACCGGAAAACCCCTCATTCACGCCGCGCTTCAGGAACTCGGGACTCAGATCGAGCGTTGCGGCCACGCCTCGAACGGTCTTCATGAATTCCACCGCGGAGAGCGCTTCTTCGCCGCGCGCCTTGTGTTGTGCATCGAGCGCGGCCTTCAGGAACTCCATGTTCGAGACGCCCGGAATTTCGACCGGATACTGGAACGCCAGAAACACACCGATGCGAGCGCGTGCTTCGGGTTCGAGCTCCGTCAGTGACGCGCCGAGATAGCGCACCGAACCTCGTGTAACGACGTAGTCCGGTCTGCCGGCGATGACATTCGCAAGCGTGCTCTTACCGGAGCCGTTCGGACCCATGAGGGCACTCACTTCGCCAACGGCCAGACTGAGGTTCAGGCCCTTGAGAATGGCCTTCCCGGCAACATCGACATGCAGGTCGGTGACTTCCAGCAAAGCAGGGGAGTGCGCGCTCATCCCACCGCTCCTTCGAGGCTCACCTCGAGCAGTTTGCCGGCTTCGACCGCGAACTCCATCGGCAGCTCGCGAAACACTTCCTTACAGAAGCCGTTCACGATCATGCTCACCGCGTGCTCAGGGTCGATGCCGCGCTGCTGGCACAGGAACAGTTGATCGTCGCCGACCTTCGACGTGGTCGCCTCGTGTTCGACCACCGCACCCGGATGGCTCGCCTCGATGTACGGAAACGTGTGCGCTCCGCAGCGATCGCCGATCAGCAGCGAATCGCACTGCGTGTAGTTGCGGGCGCCGTCTGCCGTTGGCGAGATGCGCACGAGGCCGCGATACGAGTTCTGGCTGCGACCGGCGCTGATGCCCTTCGACAGAATGGTGCTGCGCGTGTTGCGGCCGAGGTGAATCATCTTCGTACCGGTGTCCGCCTGCTGGAAATTGTTCGTCAGCGCAACCGAGTGGAACTCGCCCACGCTGTCGTCGCCGCGCAGTACCACACTCGGATATTTCCACGTGATCGCGGAGCCGGTTTCTACTTGCGTCCACGAGATCTTCGAGCGCTTGCCGATGCAGGCGCCGCGCTTGGTCACGAAGTTGTAGATGCCGCCGCGGCCTTGCGAATCGCCCGGATACCAGTTCTGCACCGTCGAGTATTTGATCTGTGCGTCGTCGAGCGCGACCAGTTCCACGACCGCTGCGTGCAGTTGATTCTCGTCGCGTTGCGGCGCCGTGCAGCCTTCGAGATAACTGACGTACGACCCTGCGTCGGCAATGATCAGCGTGCGTTCGAACTGACCGGTGTTCTGCGCGTTTATGCGGAAGTACGTCGACAGTTCCATCGGGCAACGTACGCCTTTCGGGATGTAGACGAACGAGCCGTCGCTGAAAACCGCCGAGTTCAACGTGGCGTAGAAATTGTCGCGCACCGGCACCACGCTGCCGAGGTACTTCTGCACCAATGCCGGATGTTCGTGCACGGCTTCCGCCAGCGAACAGAACACCACACCCGCTTCGGCCAGCTTCGATTTGAACGTGGTGCCGATCGAGACGCTGTCGAAGACGGCATCGATCGCGACGCCAGCCAGCGATTCCTGTTCGTGCAACGGAATTCCGAGCTTTTCGTAGGTGCGCAGCAGTTCCGGGTCCACTTCGTCCAGCGACTTCGGGCGGTCTTTCTGTTGCTTCGGCGCCGAGAAGTACGAAATCGACTCGAAATCGATCGGCGGGAAGTGCAGGTGCGCCCACTTCGGCGTCGGGGCGGAGCGCCAGTGACGGTACGCCGCGAGCCGCCACTCGAGCAGCCACTCGGGCTCGCCTTTTCGTGCAGAAATGAAGCGCACGACGTCTTCCGACAAGCCCGGCGGCAACGTATCGGATTCGATGTCCGTGACGAATCCGGCCGCATAATCGCGGCGAACGAGGGCATCGATGGTGTTGCTGGATTCGCTCATGAACCTACGCGTTGCAGAACATCGAACACGGTCGGCATTTTAGCGTCCGGGCCTTCGGCAATACCAGACTAATTTACTCGGGTATTTGCTGGCCACACGGTGAGTCGCTACCATCCCGCGTCTTTTTTTAGCCACGGATTGCGCAAGCACGATGCCGAAGCTCGAGCGATTGCCGGAGCCCTACATTCAGCAGGCGTATGGCGTCTATCTGCTTCAATCGCAGCATCGGCTGGTGCGGAGTCTGAAGAAACTCTACGAGCCGTCGGTGCATGGTCACAAAGCCTGGCAGTCGAGCTTCGTGTTGATGGATTACCTGCTGCACCGGCCGTTCCGCCGCGGCAGCCGCGTGATGGAGATCGGCTGCGGTTGGGGTCCGGCCAGCGTGTTCTGCGCGAAAAAGATGAACGCCCGCGTCACCGGGGTCGACATCGACAAAGACGTGTTCCCGTTTCTCGACGTACTCGGTGCGATCAACGACGTGAAAGTGCGCTCGCTCGTCAGCAAGTTCGAAGATCTGACCACGCGGCGTTTGTCCGAAGAACGCATCGTGATCGGCAGCGACATCTGCTTTTGGGACAGCATGGTGAAGCCGCTGTTCAACCTCATTCAGCGCGCGATCAAAGGCGGCGTGGAGCGCGTCATCATTGCGGACCCGGGCCGGCCGACGTTCTATGAGCTGGGCGAGCTGTGTCGCGAGAAGTTCGAGGTCGAGTTGCAGGAGTGGTACGCGGTGGAGCCGAACTACGTCAGCGGGGAGGTGCTGGAAGTTCGCGGGAAGTAAGTCAGCTCAAAGACTTATGACTCTTTGGTGATAAACGTCTTTAGTTGCGACGCCATACTGCTACAGGCGCCGCTCTGCACGCGCGCAATGAACGGAATCGGCACGATGACCGCCGGCATGAAACTGGTGCCGTTCGCATCGGAACTGACCTTACCCACCGACGTGCCGTTCTTGATGTCCCAGATCGAGGCCTCGTAGGACGAATCGTTTTCCCACGACAGGAAGCCGAAACAGCCGGCGCCTGCAACCGAGACGCTGCACGTCATGGCGCCGCCCTGTGCCGTGCGGTGCGTGTTGCCCTCGATCCAGATCACGTAGCGCACGCCGATCGAATTCAGTTTGTCGGCGAGGATCGGCTGATTGACGATCTCGGGCAGATCGGACGTGTTGAGCGGCGCGGTGCGCGGTTCGAACCACGGGAACATCGCATCGACGAACGAGGCTTCGGTGACGACGCCCACGCCGTTCTTGCCGCCGGAAAGACTGCTGCTGACGCAACTGACGAAATCGTCTTCCGATTCATCCGCCGCGTTGTTGTGGCGGCCGAGTACGACCACCGATTCCGAGTGCGAGATGCCGGTAGAAGCCTGGCGGATTTCCTGCACGGTGGTCGTGACGCAGCCTGTTGCGAAGCAGGTGAGCACGACCAGCATCCACCCCCGCGAATGAGAGAAGAACGGCTTCACGTCTGTCCTCCTTGCGGCGGCGGGGCGGAATGCGAGTTCAGCCAGGCGCGGACTTCCGGAATCGTGGTGAAACGCAGCGCGAGAAACGCACCGGCGTCGCGCAAGGCGATCATCGTCGCCTGGCGAATTGCAGGTGAATCGCTGCTCTCCATGAATCCGTAGTCCCCCCGGTTCGCTTTACCGTACGCCGTGAGGGGCCACTCCGCAATCAACGTGCCCTGCGTGTCATACAGCCGCATCAGGTACTTGATCCACACCTCGTAAAACTCGCTGCGGGTCTGACTCGGAATGGAAATCTGAAACTCGACGATGCTCGGTGCGAGCACCGCATCGAGATTCGCACCGGGAGCAGCGACCGAGTCCACCGGCACCGCTTCGAGAAACATCGCCGAGGCGACCTGACGGAACAACTTGGCCTGCATCGGACCCACTTCGACGCGCCAATCGCCGTGGTCCTGGATTTTTTCCTCGAACACGTATTGCACCAGTGCCGGCTCCAGGTACAAGCCGACGCGAAGCGGCAGGCGGTTCACCAACGGCGTCGGGATATCGCCTTCCATCTGAACGTTTGCGCCGGTACAGCCACCGAGTGTCAGAGCGACCAGAAGAGCAACTACATACCGACGCATCGATGGCAGTTCCGCGGATTGCACGGCGAAGCGAGTGAGTCTACTCGACATGGTCACTCGAATTGCGACAGACCGACGAACGTGCCTCCGTTACGGTACGTCAGCTCTCGCATCAAGGCCGCGAAGCGATACAGCGAAGCCGGCGGTGCGTTTGCGTGGAACAGCGTCGGCATACCGACCGCGTTGATGCGGACCGGGCGTTTGCCGTTCGCATCCGGCGCGTTGATGCGATCGACGGTATCGACGACCTCTTCGATGGAGTTGCCAGTGAAGTCGTCGCCGAAAACGTAAACGCTGATGCGTTTGTCCGGTCCCTGGAACGTTCGCACCGCCTTTTCGATACCGACGACGGGGCTCGACAGACTGAACGGGTTGAACGAGCGCATGCGTTCGAGAATCGCGCGGCGGCGCGCCGGTGAGTCGGGAATCCAGCGGCCGCCGTACTGCGGGAACATGTACTCGCCCTGGTCGCTCATCACCTGGATGCCTTTCAGTTCGGGATAGACCGCGAGCGTTTCGCCCAGTTTGCGGATCACCATCTTCCACGCGTAGTTGAACATGCTGCCCGACGTGTCGATGACGAACACGACGTACTCGCTGTCAGCCGCAATGCCCGCCACCGTGTTGTCGGCGCTTTGAAAGCCTGCACCCAACAAGCGCTCCATCTCTTCCGTTAGCGACTGTTTGGCCTGCGCGAGGTTCTTCTCGGTGATCACCGCTTCGTCGGCTTCACTCTTCGACGTCTGATAACGGCCGAGCACGGTGCTCATTTCGCGTTCGAGTTGCGCGAGCGACTGCAGATCGGTGTCGAGTTCACGTTGGCGATCGGACAGTTCGCGCGTCAGCTTTTCGGTTTGACCACGGATCTGAAACAGCGCTTCCTGCCGCGCAGCAACGGTTCCGTCGAGGTGCGTCGGCGACTGTTCGAGAACCGTCGGCGGAATGAATTTCGTGGTCATCAGCAGCAGGATGACCGCGCCGAATCCGCAACAGATCACGTCGAGGAACGACATCGACATCTCTTCGACGGGGCGGCGCGGCTTCATGGCCAATCCTTCGACGGCACGAGGTAGGCGCCTGTTGTCGATTGCGCGAGATCCCAGTACGCCGCCGATGCGATCGGGTCGCCTTCGAGCGGGAACATGATGACGTTGATCGGCACCTTTGGCGGGAAGTGCTTGGACGCGTCATGAAACAGCTCGACGCGCTGCTTGCCACTGATCGTGCCTTTGGCGGCGTTCTTGCCGAGCGTCGGCAGCCCGTCGGTGATCAGGTAGATGTTGTCGGGCGGCGGCGACATGGCCGCTGCTGCCGTCGCGAGGTTCAGCAGGCTCGTGCCGCCCGCCGGTACGGTCATCTTCACCGCGGTCACCGAGCGTTCGAGGTCCTTGGCATTCGAGACGTCGATCCATTGGCCATTTGTGCCTTCGGCCATCGCCTTCGAGTCTTCATTGAAACCGTAAACCTGGAACTGGCTGTCGAGCGGGAACTGCGCGGCGAGCCACTCGACGGTGCGCACCGCGCGGCGCCACTTCGGTGCTTCGCGCTTGCTGTCGTCGCTCATGTTGCGGCGGCGGATCACGTTCACGATCGTGTCGTCGAGCATGCTCGCGGAGGTGTCGACTGCGAGCAGGATGTGTTGGCCGCCGATCTTCAAGCCGGTGAGGTACTGCCGGTCGCCTTCGCCGACGAAGCTACGCGCCTTAGTGCCCTCGGTGGTCTTCGCCT
>Ga0105249_10002871_pt1 | contig 14872 bp, 9 predicted proteins | sample KBSS44metaG_FD_81522 | JGI IMG/M metagenome (GOLD analysis project Ga0105249, IMG submission 81522) | Switchgrass rhizosphere microbial communities from Kellogg Biological Station, Michigan, USA - KBS S4-4 metaG | ecosystem: Host-associated > Plants > Roots > Rhizosphere > Soil | place... | reverse complement strand
CTCCACGATGTGCAGCTCGCGGTCGGTCTCGGCCAGCGCCGTTCCGCCGGGCGTCGTGTAGTCGAGCACGAAGGCCCCTTCGTCCATCTCGGGCAGGAATCCGGTCTCGACGAACCGATACGTCAGCACGCCTGCGCCGGCGAGCAGCAGCGCGACGACCGTCATCGGTCGCGCGTGGTGCAGCACGGACGTGAGCGCGCGCTCGTAGCGATCGGAGACGCGGTCGATCGCGGCTCCCACTCGCGCCAACGCCCTTCGACCGGGACGATTGCGATGCCTCGGGCTGACGCCCTCGGAATGAGTCGAGGTCCCGGCAGGGGGATCGGCCACTTCTGCATCCGCTGCCGTGATGTACTGCTCGCTCAGCAGCGGGATGATCGACAGCGCCAGGACCAGCGATACGAGCACCGAGATCGTCAGCGTGATGGAGAGCGCCTGGAAGAACTGACCCTCGACCCCCGTGAGCAGACCGAGCGGAAGGAACACCACGACCGTCGTGATCGTGGACGTCGTCACCGGCCAGATGATCTCCTGGACCGCTTCGCGGATCGCCGCATCGCGATCGGGCGTCAGATGCAGGTGCCGGACGATGTTTTCCGTGATCACCACTGCGTCATCGATCACGAGGCCGATCGCGATCGCCATCGCCCCGAGCGTCATGAGGTTGAACGTCTGCCCCATGAGCGACATCACGAACACCGTGATCGCCATCGTCAGCGGAATCGACGACGCGCTGATCGCGGTGATCCGCGCGTGGCGCAGGAACAACAGCAGGACGAGCACCGCGAGCACGGCACCGATCAGCATCGCGTCGCGCACCGATTTGACGGCGTCGCGAACGAGCGCGGCCTGGTCGTACACCGGCTTGAGCCTCGCGCCCGGCGGCAGCGTCGCGCGCAGCGACCGCGCTATGCTCGCGACGCTGTCCGCGATCGCGACGGTGTTGCCGCCCGGCTGCCTCGTAATGTTGAGGAGCGCGGCCGGCTTGCCGTCGCCCGCGATGATCCGGACGTGGTCCTCCGTGCCGGACGAGACCGTGGCGATGTCGCGCACACGCACACCGTGGCCGACGACCACGTTCGCGATGTCCTCGATCGAGTGCGCCTCGCCGGCCGAGACGATCAGGTACTGCCTGTAGTTCTCCGGCATGCGCCCCACCGCAGCCACGGTGGTCGCCTGCCGGATCGCGGTGGCCACATCGTCGAACGTCATCCCCTGCCCCGCGAGGCGCGCCGGGTCGGCAACGACCTCGATCTCACGCACGTCGCTTCCCTGCACGTCCACGCGCCCGACACCTGGGACACGCGAGATGATCGGCTTGATCTGGTAGCGCGCGATGTCGTACAACGTCGCCGCATCGCCGCCCTCGAGGTTGTACGAGACGATCGGGAAGAGCGAGGGCGTCATGCGCTCGATCTCGATGTCGAGACCCTGTGGAAGATCGCTCGCGACCTGGTTGACGCGGGCCTGCACCTGCTGCAGCGCGACGACCATGTCGGTGCCTGGCGCGAGCGTCACGGTGGTCTCGCTTCCGCCGCGGATCGACCGCGACTGCACGCGCGTGACGCCCGGCACGATGCTGACGGCTTCCTCGACCGGCCGCGTTATGCTGAACAGCACGGGTCGCGCCCCGAGCGCCGTGCCCTGCACCAGGATGGTGATGCGCGAGAATGCGAGCTCGGGGTAGATCGCGGACGGCAATCGCGTCCCGGCCCATACGCCGGCGGCGCTCAGCAGCGCGACGGCCAGATAGACGAACCGCCGCTGCTCGGCCAACAGGTCGAACCAACCGCGACGAGGTGAGATCACGGCTTCGTCGCGCTATCGGACGCGGGCCGCGCCGGGGCAGCCGTCGTCACCTTCACGCTGTCGTCAACGCCATAGGCGCCGTAGGTCACGACGCGCTGCCCCGCCTCGAGTCCGGTCAGGATCTCCGCCGTCGAGTCGCTGCGTGCGCCGACGGTGACGGGCTGCGCGTGCGCGATGCTCGCCGAATCCACGACGAACACCTTGAACCCTTCCCCATCGGGCACGAGTGCCTCGAGCGGAACCGCGAGCGCCCTCGCATGCGTGCCGACGACGATACGCGCGAACAGCGTCTCGCCGATGCGCAACGGACGCGTCGTGCTCGGTGCTCGCACGCGCACGGGAACGCCGCGGGTCGTGGAATCGACGCCCGCGGCGACAGACGTCACGGTCCCGGTGCCTAACGGCTCTCCGCCGGCCTTCTGACCCGCGGACAGGGAGACGCTGGCGTTCGGTCGGACGCGCCCGGCTTCCGCCGGTGTGACGCTCAGGACGATGTCGAGCGCGGACGGATCCGCGACCTCGACGAGCGGCTGGTTCACATCGACGGATGCCCCCAGCACGGCCGCGAGACGCGTGACGACGCCGGCGATCGGCGAGTGCAGCACGGCAAGCTGCGACGCGCGCCGCGCCGCGATGGCTTCCGAGCGTGCCCTCCCCAGATCGGCGGACGCCTGCTCCACGTCCTTCCGCGGCGCCACGCCCTCGCGATTGAGTCGCTGGGCACGCTCGAACGCCTGCTGCGCCGCCGTCAGCGCGGCCTCGGAAGCCTGCGCCGCGGCATCGATGGCCGTTCGATCGAGTGCCACGAGCGGCTGCCCGCGAGACACGCGCGCGCCTTCGCTCACGTACACGTTCGTCACGCGGGTCGCTGTCGGTGCGCCGAGCGACGCCACGTGGCCTGGCCGCGCGGTGACCGCGCCGATGGCGCCGACGGTCTCGGTGAACGGCTGCTCGCTCACGACGGCCGTTCTCACGGCGACGACCGGCGTGGCCTCCGCTTCGCTCTCTTCGCCACCGGCCGAACACCCCGCGAGCGCGAGCAACGTCAGCGTGGGCACCATGAGCGCGCTGCGCATGAAGATGAAGCTCCTGCCGCGGAGGGCAATCATGGTGGCGTGCTGGCGGTGAGCGTGCGGACTCGAAGCGCCGCCGTCGCGATCCACGCGGCGGCGAGGTCATCGATGTACTGTGCAAGAATCTCGCGGGCGTTTCGCTGCGCCTCGATGGCGGTGGCGAGCGGGGCTGCGCCTTCGCGGTAGGCAGTCACCGAGAGGGCCGCGACGCGGTTCGCGCTCGCCACCAACCGCTCGTCGCGCGCGACGCTCGCGAGCGCGCTCGCCCGTTCGCGCTCCGTCCGCGCGATCGCCGCCCGCGTCTCCAGCACCGCGACGTCACGCTCGGCCAGCGCGCGCGACTGCTCCGCCTGCGCGACCGCGACCTGCGCGCCGTTCCGGTTGAACAGCGGGAATGGAATCGAGAATCCCACCACGGGGAGAACGCCTCGCTCGTCGCCGCCCGGATCGTGCGTCTCGAATCCCGCCGAGATGGACGTGGCCGCGAAGAGGCTGCGTCGCTGCAACCGCACGCCGAGCGACGCGGAGCGGAGCATGGCCTCGGCCGCGGCAATGGGCAACGGGTGCCCGGATGTGGCGGCGATGGAGTCAACCGGGGCCACGAGCGAGTCGGTCGTTGAAATCGCCACGTCCCCGGTGGAAATGCCGATGACCGTCTGCAAGTCGAGGAGCGTGGAGACGAGCGCGAGCGAGTCGGCCGCCGCGACGTTCGCCTGCTGTCCCGCGCTCACCGTCGCGAGCTCGACGTCGAGATCGCTCGCGTCCCCTGCCTCGCGGCGCGCAGCCGCGATGCGCCGAAGGCTGTCGGCGTCGATCGCGTTGCGGCGCGACAGCCGCAGCTTCTCGCGCGCCGCGAGCGCGCGCGTATACGTGGTATCCGCGTCGAGCGCGACGGCGGCACGCTCGAACGCATAGCGCAGATGCGAGGCATCCCGGGCCGCCTGCGCAACAGCCATCCGTGTGCGCCGCAGCCACGGATAGTCGAACGGCACGTCGAGCGTGAGATGATACCGCGGCGCCGACTTCGTGTATTCCGCGGTGATGATCGGGTTCTCGAGCGATTGCGCGAGGCGGAGCTGCGCGGCCGCGGTCGCGGTGTCGGCGAGCGCGAGCCGCAGGCGCCCGCCACGCGCGAGCGCGCTCGCGATGGCCGCCTCGCGCGTCAATGGAGTCGCCCCCTGTGCCACCGCGATCGACGCGGACGTTAGGCACGTCGCGAGCAGGCACGCGCCGATGCCGTACGCCGGGCTCAGGGGTCGCTCTCGGTGAGCGGCGCGGGAACCAGGCCGTCGCGATCCGACTCGTCCTCCGGCGGTGGCACGCGCGACGCGTCGCCGTCGACCATCGCCGGGAGCACCAACTGAAAATGTGTGCCGGCATCGGTGGACCGCACGAGCTCCAGTCGTCCGCCGTGCGCTTCCGCGATCCAGCGCGCTATGGCGAGTCCGAGCCCGGCCCCGCTGGTCTCCGTTGCGCCGTCGCGCGAGCGCGCACGGTCCACACGGAAGAAGCGCTCGAAGATCTGCGCCTGCGCTTCAGCTGGAATGCCGGGCCCTTGGTCGAGCACGCCGATCCGATATTCCTGGCCGACTCGCACGAGCGAGAGCGTTACGGTACCGCCCGTGGGGGAGTGCTTGATGGCGTTGTCGAGCAGGTTCAGCATGAGGCGGCCAAGCAGGTCGGCATCGCCGCTGAACGGAGCATCCTCGACCGGATCGACGGCGATGCGAACGCCGTGCTCCTGAGCAATGGCGCGCACCGCACGGGCGGCGTCGTCCACGACTTCTTCGAGGTAGATGGGGCCTCGTCGCAGCGGCAGGTGCCCGGCATCGGCCCGTGCGAGCAGGAAGAGGTCGTCCACGATGCGTCCCAGCCGCCGCGCCGAATCGCGCATGACGGCGACGGAATCGCGGTACTCGGCTTCCGTCCTGTTCGGACGCGACAGCGTCACGTCGGCTTCCGTGCGCAGCACGGCGACCGGTGTTCGCAGCTCGTGCGACGCGTCCGCCATGAACCGCCGCTGTTGAGTGAACGCCTGTTCGAGACGGTCGAGCAGGCTGTTCACCACGCCGGCGAGCGCGGAGAGCTCGTCACGACGATCGCCGACGGGAAGCCGCTCGTTGAGGTTCGTCGAGCTGATCTCGGCGGCACGCGCGCTCATTGCCGCGACGGGCGACAGGCTGCGAGACGCGAGAAAGAAACCGCCAGCGGCGGCGATCAGCAGTAGCAAGGGGATGGCAATCGTGTAGGAGGCGCCCACGGCCTGCATCGTCTCGCGATTGCCGTGCAGAGGATACGCCGACACCACGAGATGTCGCCGGGCGAAGACCGTTGCGGGCTCGGCGGCGATGCGATACGCCAGGTCGCCCGAGCCGACCGTAAAGAGCTCGCGTGCAGCGACGCCTCTCCGGCCCAGTTCCGTACCGAGATCGACGAGGTCGACGGGATGGTGGACGGCGGAGCCGACCGTCGAGTCCGCGTGGCTCGACGCGACGAGCGTGCCTGACGAGTCGTACACCGCCAGTTGCACCTCACGAAACCGCACGTCGGCGAGCGCGGCCTGGATCGCGAGCGCCGCCGTTGCTTCCTCGTGCTGTTCGCTCGCGAGCTCGGTGGTGAACGCACCGAGCGTTTCGTCGATGAACGCGTCGGCGCGGTGGAGCAGCGCGCGGTCGAGGACGAGAAAGGATGCCGCCGCAAACGCGACGAGCGGTGCGCCCAGGACGAGCGTGTACCAGAGGGTGAGCCGCGCCCGGAGCGATTGCGGCCAGCGCATCAGCGTCTCACCCGCCAGGCTGGCGCGCGCTACTCGGCGCGGGCATGGCGGACGGGGGTGCGGCGAGCATGTAGCCGACGCCGCGCCGCGTCGAGATGAGCGAGATGCGCTCCCCTCCGTCGACCTTGCGACGAAGCCGGCTCACGTAGACGTCGATGAGGTTCGAGAACGGATCGTGATTATCGTCCCAGACGTGCGCGTTGATCTCGGCGCGCGTGACGATGCGGCCGGCGTTGCGCACGAGATGCTCGAGCAGTGCGTACTCCTTCGTCGTGAGCGAGATCTCGCGCTGCCCGCGTCGAGCGGAATGGCGGCGCGTATCCACGACGAGGTCGGCCACCGCGAGCTCGTCGGGAAGCACGTCGCCGCGACGCCTGACGAGGGCACGGATTCGTGCGAGGAGCTCACCGAAGTCGAACGGTTTCGTGAGGTAATCGTCGGCGCCGGCGTCCAGGCCGATGATCTTGTCCTCGACGGTATCGCGCGCGGTGAGCATGAGCACGGGTGCGCTCGAGCCGCGGCGGCGAATCTCGCGACAGACCTCGATGCCGTCGCGCACGGGGAGGACGACGTCGAGGATGATGGCATCGTATTCGTTGACGGCCGCGAGAAAGACGGCGCGTCCGCCGTCGGGGGCGTCGTCGACGGCATACGACGCCTCCCGAAGTCCTCGCGAGATCGATTCGCGCAGCTGACGGTCGTCCTCGGCGAGCAGTATCCGCACTCTGTCATCCCGGCGTGCTGAAGGATCGTAACCTGTGGGAATGAAACAATATGCGCGCGAACCTGACAGCAGTCTGAACGGAGACGGGAGACGGGAGACGGGTTCGTTGTCATTCCGAGCGGAGCACCGGAGGTGCGGAGGCGAGGAATCGCACTCGTCCCGGCCGGGAGGCCCTCTACCGGGAGGATCGCGATTCCTCGCCTCCGGGCCTTCGGCCCTCCGCTCGGAATGACAGCCGCCGTTTCTCCCGCTACCCCCTACCCGTCTCCCATCTCCCGTCTCCCGCTACCCATACGCTCGAACCTCCGGTGCACGCGGAAGCCGCGCAACCGTCTCGACCGTGACGCGGAGTCGGCGAACCGTTGTCGCTGGAAAGCGGTCGAGCTTCCGGTACCCGATCGTGGTGCCTGACGCGATCGTGCGCCAGCCCCCGCCCGCGGCGTTGGTGGAGCCCTCGACCACATAGCGCGACACCACCTGCCCGTGCTCTATCGCTTCGCGGAGGTCCGTCACCGCTATGCTCGAGTCATGCCCCAGGTCCAGCTCGAACGTGGCGGAGCGATCGCTGGTCGTTCTCGCGCGCAGCGCTCGGCCACGCACGAGGTCGAGCCGCGTGAGCGTGTCGAGGCGAGCCGCCATTCCCGCGATTCGTGCCACGTCCGTCTCGTGCAGTAAACCCGCACGCGTCGGCGGCACGTTCAGCAGAAGCTTCGAGTTCCGTCCGACGGACGTGAAGTACAGGTCCACGAGCTGATCGACCGTCCTGACCTTCGCATCTTCGGCGGTGTGATAGAACCAACCCGGCCGAATCGACACGTCGGTCTCGCCCGGACGCCACACGCTCCCGTCGGGATCGCCGTTCTGAAGCGCGGCGATGATGCCCGGGCCGTCCGCGCCGGGATATGGGACAGCGTCGGGACTCATCGTCGACCAGTTCGTGTCGCCGGCGACGCCGCGCTCGTTCCCGATCCATCGAATGTCGGGGCCGGCGTCGGAAAATATCACCGCGTTCGGCTGCAGCCGCCTGACGAGTCCCCAGAACCTCGGCCAGTCATATGTCTGCTTGCGCCCGTTCGGCCCTTCGCCGTTTGCGCCGTCGAACCAGACCTCGTCGACCGTGCCGTAGCGTGTGAGCAGCTCGGTGAGCTGATCGCAGAACAGGTCGTTGTAGCGCGGCGAGTCGCCATACACGGGCGAGTTGCGATCCCACGGCGAGCAATAGAGCCCGACCTTCAGATGCTCCGCGCGACACGCGTCGACCATCTCGCGAACGACGTCGCCCTTCCCGCCTCGAAACGGGCTCGACGCGACCGAGTGCGTGGTCGTCGCGGTCGGCCAGAGACAGAACCCGTCGTGATGCTTCGCCGTGAGGATCAGCATGCGAAATCCGCCCGCCCTCGCCGCCCGGGCCCATTGCCTCGCGTCGAGCGCAGTGGGCGTGAAGATGCCCGGGCTCTCCTTACCGTCGCCCCACTCACGATCGGTGAACGTGTTGACGCCGAAGTGCAGGAACAGCGCGAGCTCGTCGCGCTGCCAGGCGAGCTGCGCGGGCGACGGCACCGGTCGCGCCGCTCGCCATTCACCGCCTAACGCCATCCGTTCGCGCACGGCGAAACGGCCAGCGACCAGCCCGGCCGCGGAACGCACGACGAACTCGCGCCGTGTGACGCCGTGAGGCACTGTCCGCCGAGGCTCGTCTGTCATTGAACGAGAAGCTCCCCTCTGAGCCGAATGTCCCTGGACGACCCCCCAACCATGATGCGAAACACGCCGGGCTCGACGACCCAGCGCATGTCCGCGTCGAGCATGCGAAGCTGCTCGTTTGCCAGCACGATCGTCAGGATCTTCGACTCCCCTGGCCCAAGGCGCACACGCTCGAAGCCGGCGAGCTGCATCACTGGCCGAGCGACCGTCGCCAGTACGTCACACACGTAGAGCTGTGCGACCTCATCGCCCGCGCGGTCGCCCGTGTTTGTGATCGTGAACCGGACGCGCGCCGAGCCTGTCGTACCCGTCGTCATTGGCTCGATCACGAGGTTCGAGTACTCGAACGTCGTATAGCTCAACCCGAAGCCGAACGGAAACAGCGGTTGGCCCGTGAGATCGAGATAGTCATCGCCTCGGCCCGTCGGCTTGTGATTGTACCGGAGCGGGAGCTGTCCCTCGGCGACGGGAAACGTGATGGGAAGTCGCCCGGCGGGATTCGCATAGCCGAAGAGCACGTCGGCGACGGCCGTACCACCGGCCTCGCCCGGATACCAGACGTCCACCACGGCGCCCACCTCGTCGAGCCACGGCATCGTGATCGCGCTGCCGCCGACCAGCACGACGATCGTCGGCTTCCCCGTCCGTGCAACGGACCGAATGAGCTCTTGCTGATGGCCCGGCAGCGCAAGCGAGGCCCGATCGCGAAACTCGCCCTCCTCGATGCCCGCCACGACGATAGCGACGTCGCTCCGTCGGGCGAGCGCGACGGCGCTGTCGATCTTCGCACGCCAATCGTCGCGAACACCAGCGTCCCAGACGAGCTTCACGCGCGCATTGCCGGTGCTCTCGAAGTACTCGAGCCGAATGGCGTGCGCGGTGCCGCCGCGCAGCGGCACGGACGCGAGCCGCGCTCCGTAGGACTGCTTGCGCCAGTTGTCGATCACGAGACTGTCGTCCACGTAGAGGCGATAGCCGTCGTTGCCCTCGACGCCGATCCGTCGAACGCCGCCAGCCGGCACCGACAGTGTGCCCGTCCAGCGCACCGAGTACCAGTCGAACGGAATCTCTCGCGCGGGTGAGTTGAGGGTCCATCCGAAGTCGACGTCGCGGTCCACGCGCCTAACGCGCGGTGCTCCCGCCAGCCGGTTGTTGTCGAAGTACTCAGCCGCGAGTCCAGGAATCCGTCGTCCGTCGGTCATCGACGACAGCGCCGCCGCGGGCACGACGACGTACGTCCGGCTCGCGCGGCCCGGCCCCGGCGCGAAGCGAACCGCGCCCGAGCGACCCACCTTCGCGCGGAGGCCATCGAGGATGGACACCTTCGCGTTTCCAGGTCCGCTGTACCCGCCAAGCCTCGCCTCCGTGGCGTCCTCACCAATCACGGCGATGAATCGCACGCGAGACGTCGCGAGCGGGAGCGTGCGACGCTCGTTCCGCAGCAGCACGATCGACGCGCGCGCGGCCTCGAGCGCGATCGCGCGATGGTCGGCGTGTCCACTCCAGAACGCCGCGCTGTCGGCGTCGGCGTACGGCTGCTCGAACAACCCGAGATCGAACTTCGCCGTCAGCACACGGCTGACGGCCGCGTCGATGACGGAGTCGGCGATGGTACCGCTCCTGAACGCATCGAGGTACGGGCGGTGCTGCGGCCAGGACGACTGGAAGATCACATCGAGCCCCGACTCGAGCGCGTGCTTCGCCGCCGTCGCCGTGCTCGCCTCCGTGTGATGCAGCACGGTCGCGCCGCCAGTTGCCGCCGCGTCGGAGATGACGAATCCACCGAACCGCCAGTCGCCCTTGAGCTTCCCGTTGAGCAGTCGGCTGTTCTGCGTTGCTGGTGAGCCGTCGACCGAGTTGTACGCGGTCATGACGGACCGCGCACCCGCGCCGTGGATCGCGGCTTCGAATGGTGGATAGAACAGCTCCTCCAGCATGCGATCGCTGACATCGATGGGGTAGCTGTCGCGCCCGCCCTCGCCGACGTTCGCCACGAAGTGCTTCGGCGTTGCGACGACGCCCGCTCGTTCGAGCTGCCCGATGAACGCGCGCCCCATGACCGACGTCAGGTACGGATCCTCACCGTACGTCTCCTCGACTCGGCCCCAGCGCACGTCGTTCGCGATGTTGATCACCGGCGAGAGCGCCTGACGCACGCCCCGCGGTCGCGTCTCGCGCGCGATCGCTCGCGCCACGCGCGTCACGAGCGACGTGTCCCACGTGGCCGCGAGCGCGATGGCCTGCGGAAACATCGTGCCGCCCTCGCGGACGAACCCGTGCAGCGTCTCCTCGAACGGGATGATCGGGATGCCGAGTCGCGTGCGCTCGACGAAGTAGCGTTGGATGGCGTTGATACGCTCGGCATGTCGTCGCGCGGCCACGCCCGGCTTTTCCGACGTGGACGCCGCCGGCGTCGGGGCGATCTGCAGGCCGAAGACGCCGTGCGAGTAGTCGTGCGTCGAATCGTCGACGTCGCCCGGGATCATGAACAGCTGCCAGAACTTCTCCTCGAGCGTCATGCGGCCTAACAAGTCGCGCACGCGGTCCGCCGTTGGAAGTCGCGCGTCGCGGTATGGGGCGGGCTGCCCCATCGCGCCGCGAACGACGCTCTGGGACAGGATAACGGCGGCGAGAACAGCAACACCGAGACGACCCAGTGGCACGTGGCGGCCGGAAAAGGTGCGGGTGAAGATAGGCCGGACGCGCTGGACCGCGAGTGGCGCAGCCGCCCGTCGCGGCACCGAGAATTTCAACTACAAGAACCAACGGCCTCGACAGGATGAACAGGATGAACGGGATGGAGCTTCACAACTCCGTTCATTGTTTTGTTGTTGCTCTTTGCGGACGATCGGCCGGATCGTGGCGGGGCATCCTGTCCATCCTGTTCATCCTGTCGGGCAGTTCCGTCTTCGGCTCTTCGGCGTAGGTGTAACTGAACCTGGCACCGAGACAACCCGATCATGCAGCTTGGAGGCGAGCATCAGCATGACATCCTGTCGCTTTCGGCCGTGCGCACATCCATCGACTACACCGTCATCTACGATGCAGCGAGCCTACGCTTCCCGGCGTGGCCCGTCGCACTCATCGGCTTCGCGGTCGCGGCGCTCGGCGTGGGGCTCGGCGCGTACTTTCGACAGCGTGGAGTGACGTCGGCTCCGGCGCGGACGGTCGTGACCAGCGCCATCATCTTCGGCGTCTCGTGGGCGCTCCTCGTGGGCGGCGGGCTCTACGCGCAGCACGGCCAGTTGAGAAGTGCGCTCGCGGAGGGAAGCTTCGTCCGCGTCGAAGGCGTCGTGTACGACACGCCGCGCGGCCCGGCCGACGGGGTAGTGGTCGGAAACTGGGTGGTCGAAGATAGCTCGAAGGCCTATTGGTATCGGTACGACCGTTCGCCGCTCGCCGTGGGATATCGGCGCAGCGCCCCCGGCACGGGCGGGCTACGCGACGGCTCGCGTGTTCGCATCGCTGATATCGGTGGCCGGATTGCCCGTATCGAAGTGGAGCGGTAACTGCACACTCTGTCATCCCGAGCGATAGCGAGGGATCTTGCAGTGCGGCACTGGTGGCCAGTCGCGAGAGCGAGAGAGGAGAGATCCCTCGTCGCTGACGCTCCTCGGGATGACAAATGGAGAAACCCTGCGTCGGAGTCGGCCAATGATTCGCGTTACCGGTAGGCGATTCGTTCTTGGCATCGTGTTCGCGGTTTCCGTTGTCGGGTCACTCGGCGCCCAGGGCACCGAAGGCGACTTCGGGATGCGCGACTTCCGCTTCACCGATGGGTCCACGCTGCCCGTCCTCCGCATCCACTACACCACGCTCGGCCGTCCGCGAAAGGACGCGGGCGGCGTCGTCCGCAACGCGGTGCTCGTTCTCCACGGCACCACCGGCAGTGGCCGCGGGTTCCTCTCCCGCAACTTTGGCGGCGAGCTTTTCCAGGCCGGCCAACCGCTGGACACGGCCACGCACTTCATCATCCTGCCGGACGGCATTGGCACCGGCAAGTCGAGTCGGCCAAGCGAGGGACTGCACGCGAAGTTCCCGCGATACGGCTACGAGGACATGGTCACCGCGCAGTACCGTCTCGTCACCGAAGGACTCGGCGTCAATCATCTGCTGCTCGTGATGGGCACGTCGATGGGCGGCATGCAGACGTGGATGTGGGCCGAGCGGTACCCCGACTTCATGGATGGCCTCATGCCGCTCGCGAGCGTGCCCACACAGATTGCCGGGAGAAACCGCATGATGCGCGCGATCGTGAGCAAGGCGATCCGCGAGGATCCCGACTGGAAGAACGGCGAGTACACCACACCGCCGCGCGGCCTCATGACGGGTCTGTCGATGCTGTGGATGATGACGAGCAGCCCGCTGCAGCAGCACAAGGCTGCACCGACGCGCGACAGCGCGGATGCCGTGATCAATCGGTATATGGATGATCGCATGCGCACCACCGACGCGAACGACTTCGTGTATCAGTACGAGGCGTCTCGGGATTACGACCCGTCCGTCGCGCTCGAGAAGATCAAGGCACCCGTCGTCGCGATCAATTCCGCCGACGATCTCGTGAATCCACCCGAGCTCGGGCTCATGGAACGGCTCATACCCCGCGTGAAGCGCGGCCGGTACATTCTCATTCCCACGAGCGACCAGACCCGCGGGCACGGAACGCACTCGCTGCCGGTGATCTGGAAATCGCACCTCGTGGAGCTGTTGAAGGAGATCAGGAGCTAGGAAGGAGGGGGAGGACCCGATGTACGATGCCGTTGTGATCGGCGCTCGATGTGGTGGAGCAGCCACCGCGATGCTGCTCGCCCGAAAGGGACACCGTGTGCTTCTCGTGGATCGGGCGACGTTTCCGAGCGACATCCCGCACGGTCACTTCATTCATCGGTCTGGTCCCACCCGTCTCGCGAGGTGGGGCCTGCTCGACCGCGTGCTGGCGACCGGCTGTCCGCCGATCACGTCGTTTACGACGGACTTCGGCGACTTTCCGCTCGTCGGGAACGATCTCTCCGTCGATGGCGTGCCATTCGCCTGTGGCCCGCGACGAGCGGCGCTCGATCGCGTGCTCGTCGATGCCGCCGTTGAAGCCGGCGCCGAGCTTCGGTCGGGGTTTTCGGTCGAATCGCTGACGATGGATGGCGGTCGCGTCACTGGCATTCGCGGCGGTGACCGTCGCGCCGGTGCGTCGGTCACCGAACGCGCGCGCATCACCATTGGCGCCGACGGTCGCAACTCTCACGTCGCGCGCGCGGTCGGCGCGCCCGAGTACGACACAGTTCCAACGCTCACCTGCTGGTACTTCAGCTACTGGGCGGATGTGGCGAGTGAGTCGGTCGAAGTTTACGACTGCCACGGGCGAGCGTGCTTCGCGTTTCCGACGAACGACAACCTGTTCGCGTTGCTCATGGCGTGGCCGATCTCGGAGCTCGCGATGGTGCGTGCGGACATCGAGCGCCAGTTTCTCGCGGCGGTCGACGGCTTGCCGGCACTCTCGGAGCGTGTCCGCGCCGGGCGTCGCGCGGATCGGTTCTATGGCGCGACGGATCTCAGGAACTTCTTCCGCAAGCCGTATGGGCCCGGTTGGGCGCTCGTCGGCGATGCGGGCGCCCACAAGGATCCGTATCTCGCCCTCGGGATCTGCGACGCGTTCCGCGATGCGGAGCTTCTCTCGGACGCGATCGACGACGGCCTGGCCGGGCGGCGTGACATCGAGGATGCGCTCCAGGACTTCGAGCGCCGGCGCAACGAGGCTTCCCTTCCCGACTATCGTCTGAACCTCGAGCGCGCGCGGCTCGGTCCTATCCCCCCCGAGCAGCGTGCGCTGCGCGCCGCGCTTCACGGGAACGCCGAGGCGACGCGCCAGTTCTACCTGACGATCGAGGGGCTCGCGCCACGCGAGGTGTTCTTTGCGCCGGAGAACATCGGGCGGCTGATGGCCGCCGCCCGACAACGACCTTCGCCGGTCGGGCAAGCCTGAACCGGCGCCTAACGGCGCAATCGTGGGCACCTTCCGCAATTCCGATCGAGTGGTAGGATATACCGTATGAACCCTCGATCGTTCGCGGTGGCAGCCGCGCGTCAGGTGCTCTTGCTGATCGGCATTGTCACTGGTGCACGTGCGCAAAGCGCGCAGAGCGCCCCATCCGCGAGTTGCCCCGGAAGCTGGTCGACGCCATTCCGGGTCCAGCGCGCCGACGGCCGACCCGTATTCGTCGAACCTGGGCCCATTGCGCCGTTAGGTCGGGCCACGCTCGCCATTGGAGGTCCGACGTTCTTCTGGCTCGGAAAGGACCACCTGGTGGTGCCGCAGGACATGGCCACCGACTCCGCGCAGGTCAGGTGGGCGGTGACGCGAAGCGGCGCGCTCATCGATTCAACCGGCACCGCCATAGCGTTGGCCTCCATCGGCAGCGGGCAAGAGTGGAAACACCCTGGACTCCTCGCGTGGTCCAACCGTCGACTCGACGTCGCATGGAGCGCGCGCGATTCCGCGGGGACTATTACTGGAATGCCTAACGACGACACGCAGATTGGGGTCGCGTCGTTCGACGGCCACCGATGGACCGCACCGCGAACGGTCCTGCGCGCGACGCAGGTACGACTCATCGATCCACCAGCAATGCGCGCCGGAACGCCGTTCGACGTCGGTGTCGTCGCCGCCACCGTCAGGGATTCGGCAGGACATGCCGTTCGCGTCGCGCGACAGATTGCCGGCGACTGGGTTACGGCCGACTGGCGTGGCGCGACGGCCGTGCACTTCGCCTCCGCCGTGACCGTGTCCGACGG
>Ga0105249_10002861_pt1 | contig 14907 bp, 10 predicted proteins | sample KBSS44metaG_FD_81522 | JGI IMG/M metagenome (GOLD analysis project Ga0105249, IMG submission 81522) | Switchgrass rhizosphere microbial communities from Kellogg Biological Station, Michigan, USA - KBS S4-4 metaG | ecosystem: Host-associated > Plants > Roots > Rhizosphere > Soil | place... | reverse complement strand
GCCGCTGCGGCCTGCACGAGCTGCTGATCGCCACCGACAAGCTGAAGAAGCTGGTCCAGGAGCACGCGCGCGTCGCCGACATGCTCGCCCAGTGCCTCGAGGACGGCATGCGCACGCTCAAGCAGGACGGCATGGAAAAGTGCCTGATGGGCGTCACGCACATGAAGGAAGTCCGAGCCGTCTGCGTGAAATGAACCTGGTCGACACCAGCGCCGGTTTGCGCCTGGACCGGCCTCCCGCCGCCACGCCTGCCGAGGACCTCGGACAGCGTCTCGAGCAGCTCAATCTGATCGGCGCGTCGCTCTCGGCCGAGCGCGACATCAACCGGCTGCTGGAATCGATCCTCGCCGCCGCCAAGACCATCACGCGCGCCGACGGCGGCACGCTCTACCGCTTGACCGAGGACAAGACCCTGCGCTTCGAGATCGTGCGCACCACCTCGCTCAGGTACTACCTGGGCGGCACCAGCGGCAACCCGGTGCCGTTCTACCCGATCCAGCTCTACAAGGACGGCAAGCCCAACCACAGCATGGTGGCGGCGCACGCCGCGCTCACCGGCAAGACGGTCAATATCCCCGACGCCTATGCCACCGATGGCTTCGACTTCTCCGGCACGCGCGCCTTCGACTCGAAGACCGGCTACCGCTCGCAGTCGTTCCTCACCGTGCCGATGCGTAACCACGAGCACGAGACCATCGGCGTGCTGCAGCTGATCAATGCGCGCGACCCGCGTACCGGCCAGATCGCCGCGTTTTCGGCCTCCGACCAGCGCCTCGCCGAGTCGCTCGCTTCGCAGGCCGCGGTCGCGCTCACCAACCGCATGTTGATCAACCAGCTCGAGCAGCTGTTCGAGTCGTTCATCAACCTGATCAACTCCGCGATCGACGAGAAGTCGCCCTATACCGGCGGCCACTGCCAGCGCGTGCCGCAGCTCACCATGATGCTGGCCGAGGCGGTGAACGACACGCGCGAAGGGCCGCTGCGCGACTTCCAGATGACCGACAAGGACCGCTACGAGCTGAAGATCGCGGGCCTGTTGCACGACTGCGGCAAGGTCACCACGCCGGTGCACGTGGTGGACAAGGCCACCAAGCTCGAGACCATCTACGACCGGATCCACCTGATCGACACTCGCTTCGAGGTGCTGAAGCGGGATCTCGAAATCCTCGCCCTGAAAAAGGAAGTTTCCGCCGACGAGGCGCGCGCGCGCCTGGCGATGCTCGAGGAGGACCGCAGGTTCCTGCAGTGCTGCAACGTCGGCGGCGAGCGCATGAAGGACGAGGACATCGCGCGCGTGAAGCGCATCGCCGCCTACCGCTGGCGCGACGTGGACGGCCGCGATGCGCCGTTCCTGTCCGACGACGAGGTGAAGAACCTGACGATCCGCGCCGGCACGCTCACCGACGACGAGCGCAAGATCATCAACCACCACATCATCGCCACCATCAAGATGCTGGAGGCGCTGCCCTGGCCGCGCCACCTGACCAAGGTGCCCGAGTACGCGGGCGGCCACCACGAGCGCATGGACGGCAAGGGCTACCCCAAGGGCCTGAAGCGCGAGCAGATGTCGGTGCAGGCGCGCTGCATGGGCATCGCCGACATCTTCGAGGCGCTCACCGCCAAGGACCGGCCCTACAAGAAGGGCAAGACGCTGTCCGAGTCGCTCGAGATCCTCGGCCGCATGAAGCTCAACAACCACGTCGACCCCGACCTGTTCGACATCTTCGTGCGGCGCAAGGTGTACCGCCGCTACGCCGAGATGTTCCTCGACAAGGAGCAGATCGACGACGTGGACGAGACGCGCATTCCGGGCTATCAGCCCTGAGCGCAGTATTGCCGCCACATCTGGCGGTAGAGCGTTTCCAGATCCTTCGTAAACCCGGCTTCGTCCATCAGCGGGCCCGCTTGCAGCCGCGCGCGCAGCGTGGCTCTCAGATTGGCGAGCAGCTGTAGGTCGCTGGCGAACTCCACGGCTCGGTGCACGTAGTCTTCAGCGCTGGCAGCGATCCAGTCGCTCATGCCGGCAGTGGTAAGGACGCTCGCCGCGCTGCGCGAGCCGGGACGCTCGCCGGGGACGGTGAGCAGCGGCACTCCCATCCACAGCGCATCGCAGGTCGTCGTACCGCCGCTATAAGGCGTGGTATCGAGCGCGATATCGACCTCGTTGTACCAGGCGAAGTAGTCCTTCAGCGATACGTAGGGGACGACCCGAACGCGGTCCGCGCCGATGCCGGCTTTGGCGAAGTCCGCAACGAGGCGGTCATGCGCCGGGCCCGCCGGCACACCCAGGATCACCAGCTTCGAGCCCGGCACGCGCGAAAGGATCTGCGCCCACAAGCGGCGGCTGGTCTGCGACAGCTTGAGGACCTGGTTGAACGAGCCGAAGGTCAGGTGCGCGTTTTTCTGCACTGGCGGCGAAGTGGCCGCGGTGCACTGCACGAACGGTCGATAACACCACTGACTGTGCGGCAGGCGCGCGAGCTTTTCCGTGTGCCTGACATCGCTGGGGTCGGCATGCGCATCGGTGATCCGGTAGTCGATGCGCGTAAGACCGGTGGTGTTGAGATAGCCGAGCCAGGTGGCTTGAATTGGCGCCGGCTTCTGCGCGAATACGCGCAGCTGCGGCTCGCCGGAATGCCCGGCCAGGTCGACCAGGATGTCGATGCCATCGGCGTGGATCGCGTCGGCGAGCTGTGCGTCCGACATCCCGGCGCAGGGGCGCCAGGCGTCGCTCGCTTGCGCGAGCTGCCGCGTGTACTGGTCGACGCGCTCGGCGCTCGAGTAGCAGAACACCTCGACCGCCCGGCGACCACGGCGCTCGAGCACCGGCAGCATGAAGAGCGCGACGACGTGGTAGGAGAAATCTCCCGACACGTAGCCGATCCGCAGCCGGCGCGCGGGATCCTTGCGGTTGGAGAAAGCGAAGCGCGCCGGCATCGCCTGCTCGAGCTCGCGTCCGAACGCGACGTGGCGCGCGAACAGCTCGTCCTCGGCGACCTTGTCCGAGGCGTTGAGCGCAAACAGCTCGGCGGAAACGAGGTCGGGATCACGCGGCGCGCGCCGATAGAGCTCGAGCGCCTCGTCGATGCGGCATTGCGCGAGCAGCACGCCGCCGAGCATGCGGGTAGCACGCGCGAACCCGGGTTGCGCAGCGAGCGCGCGGCGCAAGGCATTTTCCGCTTCGGCCGGACGCATCAGCTTCTTCAGCATCACGCCGTAGTTGTAGAGCGCCTCGGCCCAGTCCGGGCGCAGCTGCAGCACCGCCTCGAGCTCGCGCGCGGCGCCCGCCGGGTCGCCCTGCGCTTCGAGCACGTGAAACAGGATCGAGCGCGCATCGAGGTTCTGCGGCTCCAGCGCGAGCGCGCGCCGCAGCGCGCCGGCCGCGGCGTCGAGGCGGCCGAGCTTGCGCAGGATCCCGGCGTGGATGAAGTGCGTGCCGAAATCGCGCTGTTCCGCGGGCAGGCCATCGAGCTCGACGGCCGCAGCCTCGGGCTTGCCCTGCGCGTCCAGCGCGCAGGCGAGCATGACGCGCGCCTCCTTGAAGTCCGCCTTGGCGCGCAGCGCCTGGCGCAGCAGGCGCTCGGCTTCCGCCAGCGCGCCGCGCTCGTAACGCAGCTTGCCGAAGTTGTACGAGGCGTACGGATTGGCGGGCTCCAGGGCGAGCGCCTTCTCGTAGCCGGCGACGGCGCCGGTCTCGTCGCCGAATGCCTGAAGCGCGATCCCCAGGTTGAGATGCGCCCTGGCCGACTGCGGGTCGAGCTGCACCGCCTCGCGATAGAGAGCGCAGGCTTGCTCGAGCTTGCCCGCGTCCTCGGCGCGGTTGCCCTCGGCAATTAGGCGCTCGGCCGCGTCGGTCACTCCGGACACGAGCGCATTTTACGCCGCGCTCGCGAGGACCCGTCCCGTATAATCCGCCCGCACGCATGCTGCTGGACTGGTTCTCGAGAAAGCACATCGACGCGTTCGCCGACGCGATCGTCGCCGAGCTGCTGCAGCGCTTCCCGCAGGCGGGCGTCGACCTGACGACCGCCAAGTCCGCCGAGAAAGCGCTGCGAACGCTGGATCGGATCTTTACCCGCATCAGCGCCTTCGCCGCCGAGCGGCGGCCGAATCTCTATCAGAAGGCCTGCTTCGGCAATCGCATCAAGTGGGGCTTGCGCGAAGCCGGATATCCCGAGCCCTTCGTCGAAGTCGCCACCAAGAAATTCATGACCTATATGGCCTTCGTTTCCGGGCCGCGGCCGGCGCCCTGACCAGGTGACGGAAATTGACAGCCGCGCGGCGCAAATGGGCAGCCAAGGCCGGTTTCGGGTGACATTTTTAACGTTTCTGGGCCGTCCGGCGGGTGGCATGCGGTTTGCGTAGAGAGGGCGGGTCCGGTATAAAACGACCGGCCAAGTTGTCCACCAATAGAGAGGGAGTACCAAATGAAAACGCTTCAGAAGGGCTTCACCCTGATCGAACTGATGATCGTGGTCGCGATCATCGGCATTCTGGCGGCGGTTGCTCTGCCGGCCTATCAGGACTACACGATCCGCGCCAAGATGTCGGAAGTGATTCTGGCGATGAGCTCCTGCCGTACCTCGATCACCGAGGTGTACCAGTCGGGCCCGGCGACTCTGCCGGTTGCCGATAGCTGGGGCTGCGAGATCCTGACGGCGTCGCAACAGACCAAGTACGTCAGCGAAGTGCATACCACCCTCAACGGCGTGGTCGCGGCGACTGTGCAGGGCATCTCCACCGTGGTGAACGGTTCGGTCGTGACCCTGGTTCCGCTGGCTTCGGCCGGCGCGACTGCCACGGCCAGCACCGGCAGCCAGACCCTGTTCGGCTGGCAGTGCGGCTCGACGGCGTCCACGCCGCCGACCACCGTGCAGTCGAAGTACCTGCCCGGCTCCTGCCGCGGCTAATAACAAAGCTTAGCTTCAACAAAAGGTACCCTTCGGGGTACCTTTTTTTTTGGGGGGCGCGGGGGCGCCGATGACCGAGCTCACGATTCTGATGCCCTGCCTGAACGAGGCGGCGACCGTCGGCGGCTGCATTGCCAAGGCGCGCGGCTTCCTGGAGCGCACGGGAATCGAAGGCGAAGTGCTGATCGCAGACAACGGTTCCAACGACGGCTCTCGCCAGCTGGCGGAGCGCGCCGGCGCCCGGGTAGTCGACGCGCCCACGCGCGGCTACGGTGCGGCTCTGGCCGCAGGGATCGCTGCGGCGCGCGGCCGCTACGTCATCATGGGCGACGCCGACGACAGCTACGACTTCAGCCAGCTCGACGGTTTCGTGGCCAGGCTGCGCGAAGGCCATCCGCTGGTGATGGGCAACCGCTTTCGCGGCGGAATCCGGGCAGGCGCCATGCCCTTGCTGCACCGATATCTCGGTAACCCGGTGCTGAGCTTCGTCGGCCGCCTGCTGTTCCACACCCGGGTCGGTGACTTCCATTGCGGCCTGCGCGGCTTCGACCGCGAAGCCGTGCGCTCGCTCCACCTGCGGACCACCGGCATGGAGTTCGCGAGCGAGCTGGTGGTGAAGGCAGCGCTGGCGGGATGGCGCATCGCTGAAGTCCCGACCACGCTCTCGCCGGACGGGCGCGGACGGCCGCCGCACCTGCGCACCTGGCGCGACGGCTGGCGGCATCTGCGCTTTCTGCTGCTCTTCAGCCCGCGCTGGCTGTTCCTCTACCCGGGACTCGCGCTGCTGGCCGCCGGCATCGCCCTGACCACGGCGCTGTACTTCACGCCGCTGCATTTCCTGGGTGCAGGGCTCGATATTCACAGCATGCTGTACGCATCGGCCGCCGCGCTGCTCGGCATGCAGCTGTGCCTGTTCGCGCTGTTCGCCCGGGTTTCCGCGCAAAACGCCGGCCTGCTCGCGAGGCACGCCGGTCTGCAGCAGCTGCTGCGCACCCTTACGCTCGAGCGCGGCCTGCTGCTCGGCCTGACCGTCGCCGTGTGCGGGCTGGTGTGGAGCGGCGCGGCTTTCTGGGAATGGCGCGAGGCCGGCTTCGGCGCGCTCGATCCGCGGGTCGTGATGCGCGACACGATCCCGGCGGCGAGCTTGATGGTCGGCGGCATGGAGATCATGCTCGCCGCGTTCCTGCTGAGCCTGCTCAACTGGGACCCCGATGCCTGAGCTTTCCGTGGTGGTGCCGGCGTTTCGCGAGCGCGAGAACCTTCCGCGGCTGCTCGATGCGCTCGAGCGGGCGCTCGCCGGCCTCGACTGGGAGACCATCGTCGTGGTCGATGAAGCCGACGACGGCAGCGAGGACCTGGTGCGCGAGCGGGCGCAGCGCGATCCCCGGGTGCGCTGCATCCAGCGCATCGGCAGGCGAGGTCTGGCCTCGGCGTGCATCGAAGGCATGCTGGCGAGCTCCGCGCCGTACCTCGCCGTGATGGACGCGGACCTGCAGCACGACGAGACCCTGGTTCCGCAACTGCTCGAGATGGCGCGTCGCCAGGAAGCCGATCTGGCGGTGGCGAGCCGCTACATGGCCGGCGGCAGCACCGGCGAGCTCGCTCCCTCCCGGGTGCGGGTGAGCAAGGCCGCGAGCGCCTTGAGCGCGAGCCTTTGCGAGGGCCTGACCGATCCGATGAGCGGATTTTTCGTGGTGCGCCGGACGTTCCTCGACCGGGTGGTGCGCAACCTGTACGGCCGCGGCTTCAAGATCCTGCTCGACCTGATCGCCGCCGCGCGCGGCGATCTCCGCCTGGTCGAGCTGCCCTACCGGATGCGAAGCCGCGAGCACGGCGAGAGCAAGCTCGGCGCGCGCGTGGTCGCCGAGTTTTTCATGCTGCTGCTCTATCACATGATGGGCCGCTTGCTGCCGGCACGGTTCTTCCTGTTCGCGGCGGTGGGCGTGACCGGCGTCGGCGTGCACCTTTGCGCGCTCTGGCTGCTGTTCACCGCTTCCGGGCATTTCCTGCTCAGCCAGGCGCTGGCGACCTGGGTCGCGATGACGAGCAATTTCGTTCTGAACAACGTGATCACTTACGGCGACCAGCGGCTGCGAGGGCGCGCCATGTGGCGCGGCCTGCTCAGCTTCTACGCGGCCTGCGGCATCGGCGCGCTGATCAATCTCGCGATTGCCGACTGGCTGTTCCTCAAGTCCACGCCATACTGGATCGCGGGGCTCGGCGGCGCGGTCATCGCCGCGCTGTGGAACTTCTTTACCACCGCCTCCTTCACCTGGGGCGCGCGGGCGACGGCGCGCCGATGACGCTGCCCGCCGAACCGTTCCGGCCGCGGCGGGCAGACTGGCTGCAGGCCGGCGGCGTCGCGCTCGCGCTCTTCGTCCTCTACGCGGCCACCTCGTCCCGTACCGTGGCGCTGGAGGACGACGGGCTGTTCATCCTTTCAAGCTATTTCCTCGGCATCGAGCATCCTCCGGGGTATCCGCTGTTCACGCTGGTCGGCCACCTCTTTACCTACCTGCCGTTCGGCTCGGTGGCGTATCGCGTGCATCTGGCGAGCGCGCTGTTCGGCGCGCTGACCGGCGGGGCCGCCTGGCTCTGCGCGCGCGCGCTGATCGCCGGGCGCCTGCCGGCCTACCTCGCGGCCTTCGGGCTGGGCATGTACCCGGTGTTCTGGTCGCAGGCGATCATCGCCGAGGTCTATACCCTGAATACCTTTTTCTTCCTGGTGCTGCTGCTCATGGGGCTGCGGGCCTGTCCGCCCGGGCCGCAAGCGCAGGCGAGCCCGGGGGGCAGCCGCCTGCTGCCGTGGATGGCGCTGGTGTTCGGCCTGAGCCTGAGCAATCACTACCCGCTGATGCTGCTCACCGCGCCCGCGTTCGTCGTCTTGCTGTGGCCGCTGCGCCGCGAGCTGCTGCAGCGCTGGGGGAATCTTTCCTGGCTGGTGATCCTGGGGCTGCTTCCCTACGCCTGGATGGTGCAGCGTTCGTGGGGCCGGCTGCCGATCAGCTTCGACGGCCGGCTGGAAACGATTCCGGAAGTGCTTTTTTTCCTGAGCCGCGCGGGATACGCCGACGCCGATTATTCGCCGTCGGCCGGGTTGCTGGACCGCATCAAGTTCTTCCAATTCATCGGCGGCCAGCTGTTCCTGCAGTTCGCGTTCGTGGGCACGCTGCTCGCGGCCGTGGGTTTCACGGTGCAGTGGCGCATCCTCGGGCGGCGCACGGCAGCGGCGCTGACCATCGCTTTCCTGGGGACCTCGGTCGTCCTGATGCTGCTCCTGCGCCTGGATTACGATTCGCTTCGCGCCCACGTGTTTCATGTCTTCCCGCTTCCGGCCTACGCGGTCGGCGCGCTGTGGATGGGCCTCGGATTCGCGTGGGCGGCGCGGCGCTTCGCCCGGCACCGCTGGCAGGAAGCGGCTGGTGCCGCGCTATTGCTTGCCCTGATTTTTGCAGGCGGAGCCCGCATCAACCTGATCGCCAACGATTGGGGCGCGCGCTATGCGCAAGCGGTGCTGAGAATCCTGCCGCAGGACGCGGTGGTCTTGGTGATGGGAGATCCGGATCTCGCGCCGATCGGTTATTTCCACATGATCGAGAACCAGAGGCCGGATATCACCCTGTACCAGCCCAAGGGCCTGATTCTCGGCAACCGCCTGTTTCATCCACTGAAGACCGAAGCGGATACGCAGAAGCGCCTGCTGGACGAGATGGTCGACGAGCAGAGCGGCCCCGTGGTGTACACGCTGGAAACCTATCCGCGTTACGCGAAGCGCGACCGCTGGCTCTATGTCGAGATCGACAAGTCCTCCGACGATGACCAGCAGGTGACGGTGGACATTCCCGAGGAGGCGGTGCGGTTCTTCGAGCAATCGATGCTCGAAGTGGACGACGGCAACACCTGGGTCGCGTTCATTCAGGACGAACTGCACCGCCGCTACGCGATGCTTCTGGCTCGCTCGCTGCCATTCGGTGAGCCGCCCGACGAGCGCAGCAAGCGCCATCTCGATCTCCTCGGAAAGGACTTCTATGGCGCGCTGGGGATCGCGGAAGGCATGGCAGCCCACGGCGAGGGTTACTCCACGGGCGTCGTTGCCGGCTTCCTGAACAAGGCCAGGGACACGATGCCCCCGGACGTCCCGAAGGAGCATCTATCCCAGTTTTTCTACATCCGCGGCGTGCTGCGCGAAAACCGGCGCGACAACGCGGGCGCGGCGGCGGACCTCGAAACCGCCGTGTCGGTGTGGCCGGCGGCCGCCAATCCGGCGTTCAAGTCGCTCGAGGACCACTATCGCCGGACCGGGAACGAGGCGGCTGCGGCCGCGGTCGAGGAGCGCGTCAAACAGCTCAAGCTCCGCAAGCGCGGGTAGCGGAAGCGGCGCATGCGACGCACCTCGCCCTGGTTGGTTTTCGGCCTGCCGGCAGCGATTTGCGCGCTGTGGACGTTGCACGCCGGCAAGGACGTCAACTGGGACCTCCTTAACTACCACTATTACCTGCCTTACGAGCTGCTCGGCAGCAGGGTGCGCCAGGATTTTTTCGCCGCGAGCGCGCAGAGCTACCTGAATCCGCTCGGCTACCTGCCGTTCTACCTGATGGTCACGCACGGCTGGCACAGCGTGCTGGTGTCGGTCGTGCTGGCCGCGGCGCACAGCTTGAGCATCGGCTTGCTCTTCCTCATCGCGCGCAGGCTCTTTGCGCACCTGCCGCCGCGCCAACAGACCGAGTTCTCTCTGCTCGCCACCGCTCTGGGCGCGGCTACCGGCGTGTACTGGATGACGGTCGGCGGCACCTTCCTCGACCCGCTTCTGGTGGCCCCGATGCTTGCCGGGCTGCTCCTGCTGCTGCGCGAAAAGCAAGGCGAAGGGCGGGGCGCCGCGCGCGCGGCGGCGCTGGCCGGGGTCCTGTTCGGCATCGCCGCCTCGCTCAAATACTCCAATGCGGTCTACGCGGTGGCCGCACTCCCGCTGGCGATCGCCATGCGCGGCGGCTTTGCCTATGTCATCGGCGGGGCGGCGGCGGTCGGCGTGCTTGCCGGCCCGTGGCTGTTGCTGATGCTGCGCGAGTTCGGCAACCCGGTCTTTCCGCTGTTCAACGGGTGGTTCCGCTCCCCGCACGCGCTCGAATACAACATGATCAACGAGCGCTTTGCGTTGAGCGACCCCGTCGCGCTGCTCGCCTTCCCCTTCCAGATGGCGACGCTCGACCCGCGCATCTATGCCGAGAACTTCGCCCCCGACCTGCGCTTTGCGGCGCTCGTTCTGACGCTGCCGGGCGTAGCCGTGCTCGCAGCGAAGCACAGGGCGCGCGCCGCTACCCTGCGCGGACCGGGCTGGCGTGTGCTGGCCTTCTTCGGGGGCGCGCTCGCGCTGTGGCTCGTCAGCGCGGCCAATGCCCGTTACGGCATGGTCGTACTGCTGCTTGCAGGGGTTTGCCTTGCGCGCCTGGTGGAGCTGTTGCTGCCGGCGCGCGCCGCCGCCGTGACGCTGGCGCTGCTTCTGGTGGTGCAGGCCGGTATCAGCTGGGTGGCATCGCCGCCGCGCTGGTTCGTTGCCGCGGAGTGGTCGGGCCGCTGGCTACCCTACGAGGTGCCCGAGCGCGCCGCGCGCGAGCCCGCCCTCTACCTCACGGTCGAGATTCTCCCGATGGCGGTGGTCGCGCCCTTCCTGCACCCCGCGTCGTCACTCGTGAATGTGCGCGGACAGCACAGCCTTCCCACCGACTCGCCGCGGCTGCGCGAGCTCCTCGAGCGCCATCGCGGCAGGGTGCGCACCCTCGGCCGCTTTCTCGAGCTGGCCGACGGCAAGCCGGCGCAGGCACAAGTGCGCGAATACGATGCGAGGTTGCTGCGCTTCGGCTTGCGCGTCGATTCCGCGGACTGCTTCGCCATTCCTTGGCGGCCGGACGACGCCGATCCGCTGTCCGCCGTCGCGAATGTGCTGGCGGGCGGCCGCAAGTCGACCGAGCCGCTTTCGGTCGTGAGCTGCGGCTTGCACGCCACGACGCGCGATCCCGCCGACATCGAACGGGAGCGGACCATCTCGGCGCTGTTCGACCGGATCGAAAACGCCTGTCCCCGGCTGTTTCGCGGACAGAAAGCGGTGACCGAGCCTTTCGGCAGCGGCTGGTCGAGAAACTACAACGGCCTGGACGCCCGGCTGGAGGCCTTCGCCGACCGGCTGATCCTGCATCGCTACCGCGTGGCGAGCTATGTCGAGCTCGGGCGGATCTCCGACTGGGCGCAGGGCGACCGCGCCTGCCCGGGCGGCGCCTAGCATGCATTTGATGCCGCTCGCCGTGGTGGGCGCGATCGCGACGCCGCTCGCGGTTCTTTTTTGGCTCTCCGGTGTGGTCTCGTTCTTCGCCGCTTTCGCAGCCATGGTCCTGACGACGCTGGTCGTCTTGCCCATCGGATGCGCGTTGCTGCGCTCGCTCGGCATGCCGGATGCGTCGCCCTGCGCCGCCTGGGTGCTCGGCGTGTGCGCGATTTCACTCACGCTCTATGTGCTTGCGCAATGGCTGGAGGTACGCGTGGCGATCGCAGGCGCGATGCTGGCGACCGCGGCGGCGGGCCTCGCGTGGCGGCAGCGTTTGTGGCGCGCGCGGATCGACCAACGCGAGCTCCTCGGCGTCGTGCTGTGCGGCGCGGTCACGCTCCTCTGGTGCCACCACAGCGCCAGCGCGCCCGTGACGCTCGAGCGCCTCGGCGTGCTGCCGATGTGGATCGACTACATGATCGACGCCGGCGTGATTTCGAGTTTTGGCGATCCGCTCGCACAAGGCGCCCAATCGATCGAGCTGGCCGGATTCCCGCGGCCCTTGTACCACTACGCGTCGTACCTCGTGCCCGCGGTCTTTGCGCAACCGTTCGATCTCCCCGGCTTGCCGCTCGCCACCTCGGTCTGGCTTCCCCTCGGATTCTTCACCATGTGCGCGGGCGGTTACGCCTTCGGCGCGACGCTCTCAGGCCAGGCGGGTGGCGTGGCCGCAGTCGCGGTGCTGACGCTGCTGCCGGACGCGGGCGACTACGGGCTGCGGAATGCGCTCTTTGGCTTCGACTGGCACGTCCTGACTCGCCCGAGCGCGGCCTTTGGGGTGGGCATCGCGCTGGTCTCGTTCGTGCTGCTCCAGCGCTGGTGCGCGGAACGCCGCCCGCAGCTGCTGGCGGCGAGCATTGTGCTCGCCGCCGGGCTGCTCCTGTTTCGCGCGCAGATCTTCGTGCTGGCGGCGCCCTGCGTGCTCGCGATCGCCACGGTCGCGACGGCGGCGTTCCGCCGTCGCTGGCTGGTCTACACCTGCGCGGGGCTGGTTCTGCTGGTCGCTTTCTACCTGATCGTCGATGCGCAGTACGCCCTGCGGCCGTTTCTCCGCACCGTGCACGAGCAGCCGGGGATCGCCTACGCCGGCTGGTACGACTCTCTGTTCCAGCGCTACGGTGCGGGCATCGCCATCCCGCTGGGCATGCTGCTCGTGTTTCCGGCGTTCCTCGGCATTTTCACGCTGCTTTATCCGATCGCCCTGTGGCTGCGCCATCGCTCGGTATTCGACGCGATGCCGCTTCTCCTCGTCGGCAGCTACGCGGCGCTGATGGTGCTGGCCCCCATTGCGGCGAACGGCGATCCGACCGAGTTCACCCACCGGCCGTTCCCCCTGGTGTACGCGGTCGTCAGCATCTGGACGGCGGCGGTGCTTGCGGAGCGCATTCGCTTCGGCTGGCTGGTCGCGGCGAGCGGAGCGGCCCTGGTGGCGCTGTGGCCCGATCACGGATTCGAGCGGGAGGGCCCGAAATTGGCTTGGGGCTGGAACTACTACGCGCGCGCCCTCACGCCGGGTCTCGCACAGGCAGCGGGTTTTCTCCGGAACGAGGGCAAGCCGGGGGAGCAGTTCGCGGTCGCGTCATTGCCGCGGGGCTGGTCGCCGATCGAGCGGCCCGGCTGGGTACCGACCGACGCCGCCGTCGAGATCACCGCCTTGAGCGGCATGCCGGCCTATCTCGCGCGTCCCTATCTCCCCCTGGCGCAGGGCGGGGACCGCGGGCTGGTCGCGCTGGAGCGCCATGAAGTGCTGCAGGCAGTGGCGCGCGAAACGCGCTCGTCCGAGGCGCTCGCGCGGCTTGCTGCGCTCGGCGTGCGCTGGTATGTGGTCACGGATGAACGCGGTCCGCTCTGGGACCCGCAGCGCCATCTCGCCGTCTTTCGGGACGGGAGGGTGGCGGTCTACCGGAGCACGAGCCGGTAGAAGAAAAGCTTCGCGAGCGTGTTCAATCGCGCCAGCAGTCGCCCGCGCGCGAGGTCGAAAGCGCTCAGGTCGAACGCCGGATTGGCGCCGACTTTCTCGATGAAGGCCAGCAGCTCCGCGGCCTGCGCGGCGCCGATCGCGACGCTCCAGGTCCCCTTCGAGACGCGAAACGACGCCAGCCTCTCGGGCAGGTAATAGGCATCGCCGTGGAGCAGGAGGCGAACCCAGTAGTCGAGGTCGGTGACGATGCGCAGGCTTGCGTCGAATGCGCCCACGCGTCGGCCGAGCGCGGTGCGAAACAGCACGCCGCCCGGCTCGCCCAGCAGGTTGGCCCCGCTCCGGATACAGCTGCGCACCGCGGCGCGCGCGGGAATCACGCCGCCGCTGCTGCGGGGATAGCGGCGCGTCATGACAGCGCGCGAACGGCTGTCGATGATGCGGCGGGCGCAGAACACCAGCGCCAGGCGCTCATCGGGGTCTGCTTCGAGCGCCGCGACCTGGCGCGCCAGGCAATCCGGCGCGATCAGGTCGTCGTGCGGCAGGAGCTTGAAATAGCGCCCGCGCGCGAGCCGCAGGCAGCGGTTCCAGTTTTCTTCCACCCCGGCGTTGCGCTCCCGCAGGTAGCGCAGGCGCGGGTCGCGATAGCGGGCCACGAGCTGCCCGGTTTCGTCCGGCGAGTCGTCGTCGATGACGATCAGCTCGAAATCCGCGAAGGTCTGCGCCAGCGCCGACTCGATGGTCTCCGCGATGTGCGCTGCGCCGCGGTAGGTGGGAATGCAGACCGAGACAGCGGGTGCGGCGCTCAAGGCGGGCCGGGCTTGCTGTCGAAGCCGCGCGTGGACTTGACGACGTACTGCGGTTTCGCCGTCATGTGCAGGTAGGCACGCCCGAGGTACTCGCCGATCGCGCCGAGGGCGAGCAGCTGCACCCCACCCACGATCAGGATCGCGACGACCAGCGACGCCCATCCCTGCACGTCGACGCGCTCGAAAAACAGCTGCTGCACGACCAGGGAAACGGCATACAGAAAGCCGACCGCGGCGAAGCCGAGTCCCAGCCAGGAGGCGACGCGCAGCGGCACCACCGAGAAGTTCATCGCCACCTTGGCCCACAGCGAGAGCGACTGGCGCAGGCTGTAGTGGCCGGTGCCATCGAGGCGCGGATGGTGCTCGAGCTCCACGTTCGCCACGTTGCGCGTCACCATCAGCGCCAGCCCGTCGACGTAGGGGAAGGGGCCTTCGTAGCGCGTGACCTCGCGCGCGATATCGGCCGTCATCGCCTTGAAAGAGGAGATGCGGATGCCGCGCGGCACCCCGAGCAGGGTGTGCACGGTCAGATCGCGGAATGCGCTGCCGGCGGTCTTCCATCGTGCGTGCTGCGGCCGCCGGAAGGCGGCGTAGCACAGGTCGTGGCCTTGGTCGATCTTCGCCCGCAGCTTGCCGATGTCCTCGGGCGCGTGCTGCAGGTCGTCGTCCATCACCACGACCAGCGCGCCGCTCGCGGCGCGCAACCCGGCCATGATGGCGTTGTGCTGCCCGGTGTTGATGCGCAGGTTGATGCCGCGCACCGCCGGGTAGGCGTCGCACGCCTGCTCGATCATCCGCCAGGAGCGATCCGGGCTGCCATCGTTCACCAGGATCACTTCGTAGTCCGGCGCCGGGCGCGCGCTCGCCATGGCCTGGACGATCCGGCGCACCAGCTCCGCCACGATGCGCTCGCTGTTATAGACCGGAATGACGATCGACAGGTCCATGACGCTC
>Ga0105249_10002857_pt1 | contig 14918 bp, 29 predicted proteins | sample KBSS44metaG_FD_81522 | JGI IMG/M metagenome (GOLD analysis project Ga0105249, IMG submission 81522) | Switchgrass rhizosphere microbial communities from Kellogg Biological Station, Michigan, USA - KBS S4-4 metaG | ecosystem: Host-associated > Plants > Roots > Rhizosphere > Soil | place... | reverse complement strand
GTCCGATACCGGACCTGCACCGTCGGAAAGTTCCCGATGACCCGGAACTCCACGATGTCGGACTTCGGCGGGGGCGGGATCGACGGGAAGGGCGCGATTTCCACGCCAGACTTCACGCTGCAGGCGACGACCAACAGCACCGCCGCCAGCACAAGGGTCCGTCGCACCGTCCGAGTCTACCACCGACCGTTGCAATTGATTGCTATTCGCGGTTCTCGACGCGATGACGGTTCGGACTACCGGGCACGTCCATGTTGACAATCAACGCCGTATTGGCTTCGATACCCGCCTTGACACCGTCAAGGTCCGCTTCCGTCGCCGCCGGAGGACCCGGCATACTGGCGGCCAATTCGTTAATTGCTTCGGTCTGCACGGCGAGGGCCGCGTGTACGTCTGCCAGACTGGCCATAATCCGTCTCCCGTAGAAAATGACAGTCCACAGTATACACGCCGCCAACGCCAGCGCGAACCCGAAGCCGAACGTGATCCAGAAGATCGTCCAGCCTCGGGTCACCGGTTAGCGTGGAACGAGTTCGACCATCCCACCCTTGTGCCCGGTCCGTTCGGACAAGGTGTAGGCGTCCTTCGGCTCGGGGACGTAATCGCCTTGAATCTGCGACGTAATGGCGAACAGCCCGCGTGACACCGATTCGCCCGCCGCCCATTCGTCCTCGGCGAGTTGCGGCACGTCTTGCATGATGTGCCCGGCCGTCCGGTCGTGCTCGTACGGATAGGTCGGCAAGTCCGGCGGATACCACGCCATCGCCCGGAACATCGCCCGGCCGCAAGTTTTCTCCGTCTCGTTCGGGGGTTTGCCCAGCGCCCCGTTCTCCGAGTGGAACGTCCCGCCCGCACTGGAATGCGCGAAACCAGCCCCGGCGTCTTCGGCTTGCCGCCAATCCGTGTAACGTTCGTCGCCCCAGCGGTTGTGCTCCAGATCCGACGCGCCCTTGGGCTCGTCGTTCAGGCACGGCACCTGACACGCCTGTCCGTAGGACCGGTTGCCTTCGTGATTGATCGTGTCCCATCCGTCGAAATAGAAATGGCCTTCTTTGCCCGCTTCCGACGGCCACATCTTCGACCGAGCGCCGTGATACGTGACGTACCGACCCACGATCATCGGCGGACGCGGGTCCACCGACAGCGGCACGGCCGCCGACATCTTCCGGGTGCTGTGGAAGTCGGTCCGTTTCGCGTTCAGGAAGTCTCGGGCGTCCCGGGCCTTCTGCTGATCGAGCGGACTCATGCTGATGGGCGTGTCGATGCGTTCGATGTCGTAATCACCGGACGCCCAGAGCAAATTGCCCCAGTCTTGGTGCTGCAGGTCGTTCAGGTCCGTATCCTGATTGACATGCCACTCGTTTTCGATTTCGAGGAAGGCGTTGGGCTGGTCACGGAGCTTCTCCACGACACGACGGAGATGCTCCCGCTGCTCATTGCGGTCGGGCATGATGACCCGCGCATCCGCGAACACCGTGAATTCAAACCGCAAATCGTGGTCGGCCAGCAGGGCGGCGAACGTCGGAATCTCGTCGTAATACCGGTCGCCGTATCGCTGCGGCCAGAACTGGACGTCCTCGGTCTCGCCCCCGTCGATGTAACGGGACATGCCGAAGAACCGCACCAGCTTCGTGCCGAGGCTCCGCAGGAGACGGAGCGCGGGCGTGATGTCTTCGCCCTCTAGATACTGCTTGTACAGCAGCAGCCACGTCCACCCCGCCCATGACCACGGCGTCCCATCATCGACGTGACGGAACAGCGGATCGCCGACCGTGGTGGTCAGCCGACGACGGGGATCAGTGACTGGCGGGCCTTCGCCCGTGCCCGAACCGGGCTCCTCACTTCCGTTGAAGTTCCACCGCGTCAATCTCAGCGATGGCGTCGAACCACGGGTCCATGACGCCTTCCTGCGGGAGGGTGACCGAGGCCGCGCCGTAGCGGTTGCAACCAGCGAGTGACAGCGCCCGGCCGGACCACGAGAGTTCCGGCGTCCGGACGTAGCGGTCGCCTTCCTCGTGAATGCCCTGCCAGAACTCCTGACGGGTCTGCTCGGACAACGCGCCCTCTTGTTCCAACTTCAGGAACTGCACGGCGCAATCAGCGAGCTTGTTCTCGTAGCGTTCGCGGTTCTTCGGCGTCAGAGGCATGTCGGGTTCCTCGATAGGGGGCTTCGGCAGTTCGATGGGCGGCTTCGGCAGATCAATCGGCGGGGGTTCAACCGGTGGCGTCGTCGCCGTCGAGAACAAGTCTCGCCACGGGCGTGGTTCGCCGTTCACCGTCCCGGCCACCGGATCCACGATGTAGGACCGCAGGTCTTCAGGGTTATTCCCCGGCAGACGCGAAGACACGACCCGAATCAGGCCGTCGTCCCGCGTGATCATATTGAAGTCGAAATCGTTTTCGAACGACTCACCGGGCAGATGCAGTTGCAGGCCGATGCGGGCCGTCCAGCCGTAGATCAGCAGGCCCTTGTCATCCTGAAAGCCGAGTCGCCAATCTTTCGAATGGCACACGCCTCGGATGGGCACCTGCCCGGGTGGCTGGACAGGATTGGGCGACCAGACGCGGAATTCCCCGGGCGTCCGGTAGAGGAGCACGGCGTTCTTGAAGCTCGCTTCGGGCTCCATCATGCCGCGTTCCACGATGGTCAGCGTCTCGCCGTTCCAGATGCCGAGGCCCGAGCCGCGTGAGCGGTTCAGGATGACGGCAATCAGCCCGGTCTCGTCGTCCACCGCGAGCGGAGCCCAATCGGACTGGTCCACGCTGAGTTGGGGGCCATACGAGTCGTAGTAGAACCCGGCCCACGCCGCGAACTGCCCGCCCCCGGCGAACATGAAGTTTTGGCCACGCTCGCTGACCAATTCCAGCGGAGCTTTGGGATCGTCGTAGTTCCACTGCTCCAGCCGGGCCTTCGTGACGCCGTCGATGTCCCGGATGGTCTGGGCGACCAGCAGGCTGTCGGTGCGCCACTGGGGGTTACCCCCCGTGACCCCGACAAACGGGGCCGGAACGTGACCTTCGACGTGGATGATGCTCGTACCACCCGCTGCAACGCTGCGACGTGACACAATCATGAGGGTCTATTCTCCCTCAAGCGGTGTCATTGTCAAGGACTATCTAGTCGAAGGCGAGCGCCTCGGCCACCTTCACCAGCGCCTCGTATTGGGCGATAGTGACATCGGTCTTTCGGGCCACTTCCAGCATGGCAATAGCCACGTTTCGGGATGCCTTGCGAGCGATCCAGTACTCGGGGGTGTTCCACTCGGGGATGCCCGGCATCACCGTCGGGACGGGCTGGCCTGATGACGTAGCAAAGTCCTGCAGCCCCTGCGTGATGGCCGTCTGATAGGGGTTTTCGTCGTTGTCACCCGGAAATGAAATGGTCATAAGGCTATTCTGTCACTAGCTTGGGTGATTTGTCAAGTGCAATTGGTTGCACCTCGCTCCAACTCAGGGAAATGAGCGCCTCCCACAAGCCTTGATGCACCCGATGCTCTTGCACCACGAACTCGGCTCCGCCGTGCCGCACCCGGCCGACGGTCCGGCCATCCCACACATGGATATCTCTGACGGTGCGGGAATAGCTGTAGATTTTCACCCCACCGTCGCGGGGACCGGGCAGCAGAACGGATTGGTCCTTTCGGTCGTTTTTTCGGGCTCTCATGATGCCCTATGATGACCTTATCCAGCAGATTTGTCAAGTGCAGTTGATTGCAACGCCTTTGCCGCCCGTGCCTTCGCCCGGTCCGCGAGAATCTGCTTCACTCGCTCGTTGTTCTCGGCGTTGACCAGCCAATCCGGACGGCCATCGGCGTTGATGTAGCACGGGCAGTCACATCGGCTGCAGCGATGGCTCGGCGGCGGCTGGCTCGGATCGTGGCGGTTGTGCGCGAAACGCGGGTGCTTACAATACCGGCAACTCTTTCGGCGTGGACGAGCGCGTTGGGCTTTGTGCATTCGCAGAGTGACGATACCGTGTTGAACGCGTTTGACTTGAACATACGACGCCATACTTACCTCACTTTTTCAGGGTGTCTCGGCGAAACTCGGCGGCTTCGCGGAGCAGCTTGGTGCAGAGTTCAGCACGGGCCTTGTTTATGAGGATCAAGTCCTTGTGCCGGGTGGGCGACAGGTCCACCCCGTAGTTATGCTCGGCGAGGAACTTCTCGTCCCAAATCGACCGGAGAAATCGTCGCCAAATCAACCGATAGCGACGGTCAACCACCGAGGTCCTCATGTAAGGTTCGAATGAACAACCACAGGGCCGTCATGATGACGAGTCCGCCCAGCATCTCGTTCATGAGAGTCTCCAGCGAGGGTGGTAACGTACCCCTTTGAGGTCCGACGAGGTGCCGTCCGCCAAATCGAAAATCAACCAATCATCGCTATAGACACTGACGTTACTCCCGTTCTTCATGTCCATACTTCTCTGAACCTGCTGAAGAATGCGAGCATGGCGTTTCTCGTGGTACGCCAACTTCGCCGCCTCCGGATCCCGGCGCGGCGTCGGCACGAACTCGGTCTTGCCGGTATAGGGCAGGCTCCGAGCTTCCCGGTCTTTCCAGTAGAGAACGGATTCGCGGCGGTCGCCCGGGCATTTCTTGTTCCGGCACCGATAACCGCTGTTCTTGCCGTAGACCTTCGTCAGTTCCCCGCACTCTTTACACGTCCAGAACTCGATGTAACGGATGGTGCCGCCGCTCGCCGTGGAATACGCCTTGCCGTAGGCATACCCCGGATAGACATAGGGTGTGGGCGTGAGAGCGGCAAACAACTTGCTAAAGAACCCCATCGCTCAATACCCCGTCGGCTTGTAGCTCGTGGCGAACGGCAGTTCTTTCCGAAGGTCCTGATACGCCGCGTCCAACGTCGCCTGCACCAGCCAGACACTGCGAGGCATAGCTTCGACGGCGGACATATGCGTGTCGAAATACGCGCAGCCAAACGGGGCGACCGCGTGAATCTTGCAGCGGTCGTGTTCATCGAGGAACACGCACTTCCCGCGCACCAGACGCGGCGTGATGGTCCCGACGCGGAACTGCACCCCACGTTCATTCTGCACCATCGCTCCCGGGGACGCCCAGAAGTGCAACTTGGCGACCTCGGGCGTTTCTCCGAGATGCGCGGCAATCTTCTCAAAATCGCCCGGTGCCAACGGACCCGGCTGACGCTCGCAGCAGGCCACGCACTGCTTACAGGCGCACGACGTGCGCGAAAAGAGTCCCTTCATGCTTTGTTCCCTTGAATTTGCGACAGCACGTACAGGACCAGAAACAGCACCCATACGCGGTAATTGAACGTCATCTCCCCGATCACGATGGCCACCAGATAGGCACAGAGATACAGGCTGGCGACCCGCAGTGCCCAGCCGAGGATCGACAGCACCAGCGCCCCGCCGAGGCCGCAGAACCAGTCATCCACGCGCCACCACGCTCGGCGCAAGTGTTCACGCATCGCTTGTCGTCCCGTCATCACAACCCCACCAGAGACAAAAGTGCCCCGACCACGACCAACAGCAACCCGCCAAGGGCCACCGTCACCAATACCAGTTCCACGGCTCTCATTCGGGCCTCTTAATCGCGTTCAACGCATATTCGCGTAGACAATCCTCGGCATGCTGGCCGGTGTAGTCGCAGAAAAAACACTCCAGCACGTAGCGACTAGGGTCTCGAAACTCCGGCAGGGCCGCGATTTTCTCCAGCACCGTCACCAAGAGTGCGAGCGCCGTCTGGGCCTCGGGGATGCGCTGGTTCTCGTAGTAGGACTTGTCCAACGCCGCCATGATGATCTTGAGGTCCACGACCGTAAAGACGCGCATCATCGACATGCCTCCAACGCCCGTTTCCACTGCCCCGAGACCGTCTGCAATTGCGAGCGGGCATCTTCCTGCCGCGCCACGGCGGCGGACATCTTCTCGGCATCCACCCACTTGGCGACCTTCCGGCGCACCAAACGCACCAGCACGGCCGGGTCGAGGGCATCCAACTCCCACGACGATTCCCCGTAGGTCTCCCGGTATTTCTTGTACCGAGGGTCCGTCACCTTTGCGAAGTTCGGCGGCGGGTTATACCGTTCCACCTGTTTCATGTTCAGGGCGATTCGACGCAGCGTGAACACGTTGGCCGTTTTCAGATGGCGCGTCGTGAACATCGTCAGGCGCTTGGCGATGTCATGGCTCATGCCGATGCCCGACGGATCGTGATCGGCGAGATGCAAGACCACTGTTTGCTGGCCGTGCTCTGCCCGGGTCACCATCCGCCGCCCCGCCGCCCACATTTCCGACTGGGAGTTGAACCCCCGGCAGGAGAAATACGGCACGTCCAACTCCGGACACACGGCGTCCAAAATCCCCATCAGCGCGTCTTTCTCAATCCAGACTTCCACGCGATAGGGCTGGTCGGCCCACACGTCCTCTCGATACATCCCGGCCACCCGCTTCACCGCCCGCTCGGGGCTGCCCCAGTGCGTCTGGCTCACGAGGTTGCGGGTCCGGTCTACGATGGCGGTCCAATCCAGCAGGCCCGCCAGCCGTCCATCGTTCACGATGTCCTGCAGCCGCTTGTAGGACTTCTGATGATTCGGAAGATAGCCCCGGGCCACGAACTGGTAATACAACTGCCGCAGCGTCAGATCGAAGCCCTGCGCCTGATACTCGTGGATGATGGCGTCGGCCACCTTCACCACGGCGAGTTTCTGGGCGGTCAGTGCGACGTCCTGATACTGAATTTTCGGCATCGTTACTCCATTAACTCGATGAACGTGAGCAGTCTATCAGTGGAGCTTGGATTTGTCAAGCGGAGGATTCGGAGGACTGGCGGCGTCGAGTTGCTGCATCAGTTGCACGGCACACGTCGCGCTACAGGTCACGAGCACCGCCTCCTGCAGGCGGTCTTTCATCCGCTGCTGAGCCTCGGTGATCTGGACCGTCTTCCGACACACCGGACACGTAAACTCAGGCATCACTCCCCCACGGGATGCGTCTGTCGCCACTTGAGCGCATCTCTCCGCATGCCTTCGGCGATCTGCCCGGTGAAATGGGTGCGAGACACCCCGTGATGCTCATTGGACAGATCGAGCGCACAGATGCCGCAGACCGGGGCCGTGTGCCCGCTCTCTCCATCGCCCGCGAGAAACATCTGGCTCAATAGTTCGGGCGGGTAACTCGTCCGGCACACGCCACACCGTTTCAGTCTCATATCCGTCGCCTCTTGTCCTGTTCGTCCATCCACCCTCGGATGGCGTCGATCATGCCCGGTCGGTCGCTGTTCGAAATCCAGAAGACGGCCCCCTTGGGCGCATGGAGCGCCAAGGACGCCTTGCCCGTGCCCGCAGGCAGGGGCTGGGCCTCCAAGGCGGGCTCCTGTGCCCCGAACGGCACGAGGAACAGCCCGAAGCCCCACCCCGGGGGCGTGGCCTCCTCAATCAGGACGGCGAGCGTCCGGAGCGCCTTTTCAATTTCCGCATTGCGAATTTGGTAGCGTTCGTCAGGCAAAACATTTCACTCCGTTGAACGAATGACTTTAGGACACTGGCGGCGTTTTGTCAAGCGGCTCGGGGTGCAATTGCTTGCACTGGCCTCGGGGGTGCAATTCCCCGCAGTGTTTACAGGCCAGCGGCAACCGAGCGAAATGTTGAATCGCGTGGAGTCGCGTCGGGCCGGAAAACTGACTCGCTCGCACCCGGTCTTCTGCCCACCAGCGCCAGAACCATGTCAACATGGGATCACTCCTGCTTCTTGAGAGCCGCCAACTCCGCCTCTTTCTCCCGCAAAGTTTCCGCCGCCGTGTGTAACTGGTCGATCATCCGATCCCGCCACGCTTCCAAGTCCAGACGGGCGTCGTGGTCGCGGGCCGCTTGTTGCAACATAGCGGCAATCTCGTCGGCCGCTGCCGACTCCAACGCCAGATGCACGGCCACACTGGCCCGTCGCAGTTGATCGGACGAGTAGATTTTCACGCCCGCATCCTACTCCGAATCGTCGGCCGGAACAAATACTAAGGGACAACTTCCGCACTCCGGGCATTTATTCGCCTGAAGAAGACCAGACCACGCGCAATCCGCACACTGTCGAGGATGAAACACCCCCCGTAACGGAATCGTCCGCGTCGGATGACGGAGCATTCGCATCGTTTTTTTCCGGATAGCACTCACGCGGGATCGCGTAATCCCAAACTCACGCCCCACGTCGGCTGAGGAACGTCCTTCCAACAGCAACCGTTGGACCAGTCTCACTTTTCTCTCGATTCGCGCCACGGGAGTGCGATACACGACGTCCATGAACATCGTGGCTAACACCGCCTCTAGTAAGGCGATCAATTGCTGCTGCTGGTCCACCGACAACACGGGCAGAGGCTGACCGAAAATTTCTTCGACCGTGCGAAGATGATACCCGGGCATTTACCTAGACGTCAGCGTCTCGGCCCGGCGCAGGGCGGACCGTGGCCAGTTGCACCACGTCCACTTCGTAGTACGTATGCCCGGCGAGCTTCTGGCCCTTCAAGACGTAGACGCGTCCGCGCCACGTCACCGCCTCGGGGGCGTCGTGGCCTTCCACGAGCACCACACTGCGACCGAACCCCCGCCCCGTGCGGTCGAACAGAATCGCCGTGACGGTCACGAGCGCACCAACTCACTCTGCCAGCCGCAATGGCCGCATTCGACTTTCGATTCGAACGCCCACACATGGTGCATCGCCGCCCGGCGGCTCCCGTGGCTCAGGGGCTCCGCACAGGCCGGGCACGAGGGAATCACCCCGCGCCACGTCCACACGGGCGCGTGGTCATCATCGCCGCCGTCGTGCTCCAGTTCGAAATCCGTGCCGCCGATGTTGACGAGATACATTACCGGCCTCCTTCCGCCTGCAGCTTCTGCAGTTCGACCAGCGTGAGTTTACGAATGAGCGCCACCTGTTCGGCCGGGGACTGCACGGGCGTGGTCGCGTCCGCCGCCCGCACCGTGAACTTGACGTGGGCGTAGGCTCGCTGATGGGCAATCAGCACGTCGAGGGTCTTGCGGTTCGCCGCCGCCGTCAGCGGATACTGTTCCGCGAAGGCGCGAATGTCCGCTTCGGTCGCGTAGCTGGAGAGCGCGGCGTTACCGACGTGGCCGTTGGTCGGGTCGAGGACCAGCACCCGCAGGTCGCTGTAGGTGGACGCCTTGGGCGTGTTCCACACGAGCCCGGGCACCTTGGGGTTCGACGTCTGGCTGACGACGCGCTGACCCTTGCCGCGCTTCGTCTCGATCCAGTAGCGGATCTGGCAGCGCAGGCGAAAGCCGTAGGGATAGTCAGCTACGACGTAAGCCGTGTCGGGGGAAACGTGTCCGGTCAGTTCTTGTGCCATGGGAAATCTCCTTTTATCGAATCTTGACGGTGCCGACGGTCTCCGCGATCAAGTCCAGCAACCGTTTCGTGGTCACGACCTGTTCGCGCCAACTGGTTCCGAGCCAACTCCTACGCGTCACGATCCAGACTCGGCGCTTCTCGTCGCGTCGGATGACGATTCGCAGTACTGTGAGCTTCTTGTCGGCGGCACTGGCCATGTGTTGTTCACTCCCTTGAACGTAGAACCATTATCGCATACCCGGGGGCATTTGTCAAATGTCGCTCGTGGGGTCCTCCCGCAGGGGGAACCCGTCCCGCCACCGGGGGGACAACGTCTCCTCCTCACGCGGCAGGACCTTGTCCACGGTCCAGAGCCCGTAAGACGGTGAGGAGATGTAGGCGAGCAGCACCCGGTCGCCGACGACGGCGGAGTTCATTTGGACGCGGACGAGGTCCAGCGTCCGCAGATGGGACGGGCCGTCGGTCTTCACGGTCCAGTAGATGCCCTGCTGGCTGACCACCGTGCCCCGGAGTTCGGTCGGTCGCTGCAGGCGGCGGATCTTGTCGCGGCCGAGATTGATGATGGGGTCGGTGCGTTTCATCGCGTCCTCCGCGCATGCAGCGTGACGGCCAAGTCGATGGCCCGGTGGGCCAAGGCAATGTGTGAGTCCTGCCAGAGACTGAAGCCTGAGCCCTGCGAGCCCCGGCCGAGCAGGAAGCCCGTATCCCCCACGGGGTGCAGGCTGCGGTCCGACGGGTCGGCCTCGATGGCAGCGGCGGCGGCGTTCAGGACGTCGGCATACTGCGCCTCGATGGCCGTCGCGGCCTCGTGGCTGTAGCCGACCGAGACGTAGCGGTTGCCGCCGGACAGAATCTCACCGGAATACTCGCACCGACGAATCGACTCGTGGCCGTTGGCGATGGCTTCGGCGGCGGCGAGCGGCACCGCTGGATTCTTGATGCGGACGGTGATGGACGAGCCCATCGAATACGAACTGCTGGTCACCGAGATGTCTCGGCTGGTCCAGCCCTTGGCTTTGTACTCGGCGCGAATCGTGGCGGCGTGGGCGGCGGTGGTCATGTCGTCACTCCTTTGACTCTCTGATGATCTCATACTCGGGGGCATTTGTCAAATTGCACTCAAGTGCAAGGCGGGGAGCCCGGTGCCCCCCGCCCGCCCCGGTTACTTCTTGCCCTTGGCCTTGCCCCGCAGGAAGCCCGGGGCGATGCCTGCGGCCTTGTCCGCCGCCGCCCGTGCCCGGCCCGCGTTGACCCGGCTCTTGGTCGTCAGGGCGTCCCGCTGGCTGGCGATGACCGCCGAGACCTTGGTCGGCAGGTGGACGCGAGTCAGCCCCTCGGGGCCGCTGATGGTGATGAACACCAGATCGCCCGCCTCCGGCACCCGGAACGTCTGGACGATGTACTGGCGGACGCCGCCAATGCCCATGACGTTCGCTGCCGTGACCGTGGACTCTCGCGTGTGCGGAAAGCCCTGAGCCTGTCCGTAGGCCCGGTCGAACGCATCCGGCTGTCCCGATGCGAAGTGATTGCCGCTGTTATCATTCTGATTCATAGGCGCTCCTTGTGTCCCTCCATGGACGGTTGACGATCCACTCGACCTGACCAGTGTCTCACACCCCGCCGCCGTTTGTCAAGTTTGACAAATCCTCCCGGGTATGAGACACTGGTCTGGTCATGGAGGACATCACCTTGGAGCAGCACATGAGCGACATCACGAACACGGCGGTCACCGCCATCCCGAACTTCAACGCGGCGTTGCAGACATTCGTAGACACGACGCAGGCGCGGCTCAACGCCGAGTATGCAGAGAACTTCAAGTGGGTCACCCCGCCGGTCCTGTCCGTCGAGCGTGGCCGCGTCAACGTGCGGATCGTCTCCAGCACGGTCGGCTCGCGGTCGGTCTTCTGCTTCATCCGCATCGCCGACGGCGCGGTCCTCAAGGCCGAGGGCTGGAAGAAACCCGCCAAGCATGCCCGGGGCTCCATCTACGTCAACGCCGGGCAGGACGCGATTGGGACCTACGGCGCGAACTCCATTTTACGAGTAAGAAGTTTGCCAGAACTCCGCTAGGGCGAGGGGTGGGCTGGGGGTCATCGACCCCCGCCCCTCACCTTCCTTGACAAATGGTCTTGGGTAGTGATATGATCCTTGAAGTGGAGCCAATGGAGTGGCCCACGAAGGAGCCCCCGATGAAGTCCCCCGTCCTCACCTTCGACCGCAAGACCCGTAACGCCGTGGCCAAGTCTAGCGACGGCCTGCCGGACCTGCCGACGTGGCTGTCCCGCATTCAAGCCATCGAGCACCCGGCGCTGACCGCCGCCATCGAGGGCATTTGGTGCGGGCGCGAGGGCTCGGCTCGGCTGGAGATTGAAGGGGCCAACCGCCTGCTGTGCGTCGGCTGGCATGCCTCGCGGGTCGAGTGGGCATACATCTCATGAAAGCCTTCTGCGAGGCTCGCGTCTCCGTCCCCGAAGAACTCCGTGTCGGGGGTCGAGGCTTCCAGCGGCACTACATCCAAAAGCGATGCTGCCACTACGCCACCCCCACGGGGCTCTGCACGGTGCATCAGCGGCAGCAGGACCGGGGTCGCTACATCTTCCGCGTCCCGACATGGTCGGCCGAACGACGCGGCAATTGATTGCCAAAACTTTAGCTCTCCAGCGGTCCCCACGTCGCACACGTCCGCACATAGTCCTCGGGGTCGGGTTCCTGTGCAATCACTTGCACGATGCTGTCTCGACAAATCGGCTCGCGGAACTTCTGCACCTGCACGGGGAATGACGGCGGCTGCAGGGAGAGATACGTCATTGCCCCCGGCCCGGCGTAGTAGACCGGATCCTCGTCATACCGCACAATCAACGCCGCGAGATGCTCCGTCGGCGTTTTCGCCTGCGTGGGCGCGGTGTCCACGCGTGTTTCCGTCCGAATGTTGAGCATCCCGGCCACGACGTGATGCAACTGGATGTTCACCCGCATGAGGTTATGCTGGACGCCCATCATGTGCATCGTCTCGATGAGGGGTTCTAATCGTCGGGCATACGGGAAACGCGGCCCGCGATAGGTGTGATGAATCCGCTGAGCGAGCGTGGGCACCGCCAGTTCGGCGGCGATTTTGACCTTCCGGAGCGGCCCGTGTTTCGTGGCCTTGTCGAGCGGGATGATCGCCAGCGCCCCGTCGAACGTCACGCGATTTTGGTAGGCTTGCCCGTTGTAATAGCCCTCACCCGTGAGCAGAAACAGGTCGGCGGACGCCACCTTGTTCCAATATCCGGCCCATGGGAGGAAGGACGGCGCGTGGCTGCTGATCTTCATTGTGGTCGAGCTAGGATACCACGGCTGTCAACGTCGCTGGAGGGACGCCAGCACCCGATTCTGGTGCCGTTGCTCGGCGTCGGTATCGGCCTGCACGTCCTGATACTCCGGGCGCTCGTTCTTCTTCTCCAGCTTCCCGGCATCCGCGATGATGGCTTGGGGAATCATCAGGATCGGAATCTTGTACAGCGCCCAAATCTCTCGGCGCATCGTCAGGCCGTAGACCACGCCCGCGAGCGAGTCGGCGCAGTCCTTCGACCCGCCCGGGGGATGATCGACCCGCCCGCTCTTGACGTCCTTCTCCAACATCAGAATTTCCTTCTGGAGATGCGGGTCCCATGGGAGCGCCACCCGGCCCTCGTAGAAGGCTGATTTCGTGAAGTCGTAGGCCCGGCAGGGCATTTCGTCCATCGACTGATGACCGGTGATGAGCCCACTCTGCCGCAGAATCTGCTGGGCGTCGGAGGATTGGAACTGGTCGAACGTCACCCACCGGATGTTCAGGCCCATCCGAATCAGCGCGATGATGACGTCGCGCAGCTTGCTGATTTGAATCTCGCTACCCTTCGGCGGCCGAACTTCTAGGACCCCATCGATCCGCACGTCGGGCATGAACGCCGCCGCCCCCGACGGGCCGACGTCCCGGAACCCGGTCACCGTCCCGATGGTCATCCCGGCACTGTCGTTGGACAATGCCAAGTCCACATGGGCGAAACGCGGCAGTTGCGGCTTGTAAAACGCCGCTTTCAGCAACGTGATGCGCGTCGTGACGAAGTCCACCGGGCTCTGACTGAAAATGCTGGGTTGGTCCTTGCGGAACGCCTGATGCACCTTCGGCACTTCCAAGAAATAGGGGTGCCGAGACAAGGTGCTGATGCCCGCGATTTCACGCAGAGCGTTGATGACGTCCTTTTCGAACTCGCCCCGGAACTCCTCGGGCACCGCGATGATGAGCGGTCGATCTTCGGGGTCAAACGCCTCGGTCTCCTCATCGGTCAACACACGCGGCTTGCGCGTCATGTCCCCGACGAAGATGTTCACCCACCCCATCTTGCCGAAGTCATCCGGCTTGATTTCCCAGACCCGCTTGTCATAGACGTAGATCGACTTGTCGGTCTCGGCCTCGGCCATTTTCTGGTCGGTGAACTGGCCGGGGAATTTCTTGGACGACACCAGACAGAGAATGCCGGGCATCTTGCCATTCTCCATGAAGCGGCTTTTGCGGCGACGAGCGATGGAGTTATAAACCAGTATCGCCTGATCATAGGTGCCCTTATCGACGGCGACCCGGCTCTTTTCGATCACCGCCATGTAGTTCAACTCGTCAATCACCCCGCCCATGACGTTCTGACCGATGGCGGCGGTTTCCGTGCCTGCGACGGGATGCACCTCGATACGGTTCGGGAACACCATCTTCACGGACCAATTGAGATTGAACGGAAACCGCTTCCTGAAGTAGGGAGCGCCATCAATCATCGACCGGAACCGCTGGTAGTCCACGCCGAGCGCGAGATGCTTGGTGATGCTCTGGAAAATCAGCAGGATTTCCGACGACGGGTCGAGGCCATACATGAGGTGCGGCGACCGCATGCAACTGAGCAGATACAACTGGTAGGCGTTGGTATAGAGCGCGAGCGTCGTTTTTCCAGAGCCGATGCCGCCGGTCAACACCGCCTCGACGTACTGGCCGTTGTTCAACTCCTCGGCCGCGTCGAGGACCGGCGGGTAAATCTCCCGCTCCTTGTTCAGGAAATCCGGGCTGCAGATGAATTCCCGCACCCCCACGGGCTTCCAGCGATACGTGGCGTAGTCAATGTCGGCGTGATTCTTCGCGCCGAGGACATCTCGCTCCACCCGCGCCACGGCCTGCGCGTAAAACAGGGTGCGCTCGTCCATGTCGTGGATTTTCTGCCCGGCGAGGAAGATGGTCTGGGCTTCGTAGTAGGGAAGAAACGTCTTCAGGTAGGCATACACCCGGAGGTGACGCACGTCCATGTCCCCGAGCACGAGTTCGGGGTCATCATCCGGCTCCGGCTCGGGCCGCACAAACACGAGCGCCATCTCAGCGACTCACCGACCGCCTTCACGATCTGCCTGCGACGGGATGGGGATATGTCGCCGGGCGAAAATCTCGTCAATCGTCGTGGCGGCTTCGAAGACCTGTTTCTGGATGAACGACCCGTCCGGCAGCGTCTGGCTGACGGTCGCGCCTCGGGCGGTCATGATGACGCCCTTGTATTCATCGAGGCCGAGGTCGAAGCGC
>Ga0105249_10002851_pt1 | contig 14928 bp, 16 predicted proteins | sample KBSS44metaG_FD_81522 | JGI IMG/M metagenome (GOLD analysis project Ga0105249, IMG submission 81522) | Switchgrass rhizosphere microbial communities from Kellogg Biological Station, Michigan, USA - KBS S4-4 metaG | ecosystem: Host-associated > Plants > Roots > Rhizosphere > Soil | place... | reverse complement strand
GTAGAGCACCGCCGAGCGCGCGCGCATCTTCGACGTGTCGGTCTCGTAGCGCATGTCGTCGTCGCACAGGCCGACCGTCGGCACCGCGAGCGACATGTCGCCGTCGAAATACGTGCCGTCGGCCCAGCCCGACGACGGCGTGAAGCCCCACGACAGATGGGGCTGGCGTCCGGCCGGCTCGATGGTGAAGGTGAAGCGTGCCCAGTAGATCCCGTCCGGCCCGGGACCGCCGGTCTGCGGCATCATCAGGTGGTAGTGACCCTTGTTGGGATCCCACACCGCGCGCGGCTCCCATACGCCTATCGTGGTCGGCATGCGCTTGATGCACTGGAAGTAAAGGTCCTGCACCACGCGCGAGAAGGTAATCGCCTCCAGGGTGATGCCGTTCACCGAACGGCGTAAAGAGTGCACGCCGAAGCGCGACGCGAAAAACAGATCGTTGCCGACGCGCTTGATCGTGCGCTTGCCGATGGTGCCAATCGGCACACGGAAATCCCGGAGCAGGGCCCAGTTGTTGATGTCGGGATCGGCGACGTACAACAGCGTCTCGTTGCCGCAGAAGATCGCGAGCTTATTGCCCTCGAACGTGCCGAGCCCGCGCACGCGATCCTTGCCGGTAAGGTCGTCGCGGATATCGAAGCGCGCCCCATCGCCGGCGCCGGTGCCCACGGTGAAGTCGGCGGCGCCGGCCTTGGACACGGCGATCTCGGTGTAGTCCGGGCCGTAGCCAGACACGCACAAGCGCGCGAGCACGTTGGCGGCGCAGCCGCCGCGAATGGCCACCGGAAATATCGTGCTCTCCACGTTCCACGCACTGCCGTTCCATGAGTGCGGAATGCCGGTGTCCACGAACACGTATTCCTTGCCGAGATACTGGCACCAGTCGATGGCCGACCCGAAGCTCCACGTAGTGTCCACGGCCGCGAGCGTCGGATATTGGAGCAGCACAAGCGAAACACCGCCGGTGCCGCCCTTCTGGCCGTAGAGCACGACGTCCTTGCCGTAGTGCTCGCAGTACGCGACGTTGGTGCCGGCCGTTATCCCGCTCTTGATCTTGTGCCCCGGCAACTTGTTGATCTGGCCGCGCAGGTCCACGAAGGCGTGCTCGCAGATCTCCAGGAAGCGTTCGCCCATCTGGCGCCGGTCGGCGATGGCGTCGAGCCCGACGAAGCGCGCGTAGGGATAGAGCTTCTCGGGCATCAGTAGTCCGCCCCGCGCTGATCGTGGTCGATCTCCAGGATGCCCATGACGTTGCGCAGCTGGCCGAGCCACGTGTTGAGTTCGGTGTAGTACTGCGCGCGCTGCTTGTTGACGTTCTGCGGCCGGGTCGTCATGTCGCGGTCGAGCGCCCAGAAATACTTGATGCCCTCGATCATCACCCGGTCGCCGATCTCGCGGAACTCGTCGGTCGCGATGTAGCGCGAGATCCGGCCACGGTAGAGCGGCCGGATCACGCAGTTCGGATTGGTGGTGTGCGGCGCGTCGGCGATACGCAGCTTGGACTGGCCGTTGACCCAGCTGGCCAGGGTGAAGGTGAAGATGTCTCCCGGCGGAAGCCCATAACCGACGCCGCGCAGACGCACGGGCGTGTAGGGCCCCATGCCGGTGAAGCCGGACAGGATGGTGATCTCGGTGTCGTCGGCGACGACGCTGGCGAGCCCGTCAGGGAACTGGAACTCGAGCAGCTGCAGGAAGTAGGGATGGCGATTGACGTCGTCCACCGTCTTGTTCGCCGCGTTGACCAGCGGGTTGCTGTACTTGGCGATCAGCACCGCGGCGTTCTTCTCGCCGGCCTCGTTGACCGCGTCCTCGATCAGCTTGTCGAGCCTGGAGAACTCGCCCGAGACCGTCGTGGTCTCGGCGTTGAACGGGAACGGCCGGTTGTTGAGGGCGGCGACCATCACACGGCCTGCAGCCGGGTGACGCGCATGTCGCGCACGAACATGTGCTGCTCGAAGCGCTCGACCTTGTCGGGCGGCACCGCGGCGTAGCCGTCCTGGAAGCGCACTTCGAAATCGCCGAACAGCATCACGAGACTGGGGTCCGCCTTGGTCGCGTACATCACGACCTCGCCGGACTTCATGCGCGCGACGTTGGCCGAGAACGTCGCGTGGTCACGATACGACACGATGTCGTTGCCGATGATCGCGACCTCGTCGGCGGCATAGAACTTGCCGGTGGTGTAGAGGAAATGCCGCTTGAGCCGGTTGGCCACCACCTCCGGGACCGACACGCGCCCGAGATTGAAGCGCACGGTGACGTCGCCAAGCTCGATAGTCAGGCCGGGATCCTTGGACACGAAATCGACCATCGCGCCGACATACTGCTGCGTCAGGCCGGCCTCGCCGTGCAGGGTCCACACGCCATCGACCAGGGTGACCGAGCCCGGCACCGGCACGGCCGAACTGGGAACTTCGACCGGCGGCTCGTCGGGCGCCGCGAACAGCGCTGCGGGCGGTGCATCCATCTGGTCGGCGGCGGCCTGGACCGCCTGCTCCTCCGTGACGGGCGGCTCGGCATCGGGGATCGGCGGCTCGCCGACCACCAACTCGCTGTTCCTGGTCGTCTGCTTCGCTGGCATTGGCACTCCTCGATGTGAATTGGGGCGGCGGGAGTGCTCCTCCCGCCGCCCCAGGTTGATGCGCCAGCAATCCTGGCTGCGGCGCTTACGGGCCGGTGATCTTGTTCCACCCCGTGATCAGCGAGTGGGTCTTCTCCTGGAGCATCTCCAGGCCGCACTCGGCGAGGTACTCGTCGGTCACGCCGTCGATGCCGGGCGACTGGCGATCCTTGAGCAGCACGAGATCATCGATGTAGCGATACTTGAGATCGCCGGTGTCGAGGATCAGCATCATCTGCTCGGCGCCGGGGATCTGGCGGAACTGCGGATGGGTCTTGACCATAAGCTCGCCGGCGAACGTCATGTACGACGTCATCGACATGCCGTAGGTCATGTTGCCGCTGACCGCATTGATCGTCCACCGGTCCTTGGCGATGCGCTGGAGCATGTCGGCGCACTGCCAACCACAGAGTGCGAGCTTCTGTGACGAGCCGAACGCGAACACGTGCTGCGCCAGGAAGGTGTCGAACGTGACCTCGTCCAGCAGCCCCGGCGTGGTGGCGACGGAGATGTCGAGCACGTGGCTCGTGAGGAACGAGACGATGCCGCCGGTGTAGCGCTCGGGCTGACCGTTGGCGCCGGTGATGATGTCCTTCTTGCCCCAGATGAAGGCGCGCTCGGTCTCCATCATGTGCTGCTTGAGCGCGTCGCGCGTCTTCTCGACGTACTGGTCGCCGGTGCGGAAGTTGGTCTTCATCGCGGTGCGCGTGATGTTCACCGGCGTGCGGAAGATCTGGCAGAAGTTCTCGGTGCTCGCGGCGTCCCACGAGATCGCGACCGGAGTATCGGCGCCTTCGGCGTTGGCATTGCCGACCAGGAACCACACGTCGGAAGCGTTGACCGCGACACCGGTCCCGGAGTTGCCCACACCGCGCGTGACGGTGAGCGTGGTGCCCGACGGCTTGGCGGTGACTTTCGCCACCTCGCCGGTGCGCCAGTTGCGGATCATCGCGCCGATGCGGATGAAGGTGAGATCCGCCGCCGCCGTGGCGGTCAGGGTCACGTCACCGGCGAGCGCGGTCCCGGAGTGGGTGAAGCGGAAGTCGGGGAGATCCTTGCGGAAGTTGTGATATTCCGGGTCGTCGGTGCTCTCGCTTCCGAGCATCGACAGGATCGCGGTCAAAGGGGCCGAGCCGTTGGGCTCCAGCATCAGCCACTTTTCCCGCCAATTCTCGGCGCGATGGTCGGCGGGAAAACCGCCGGTGCCGCGCATACCAAGCACTGCTGGCATGACATCACCATGGTCAGAGGTTGCGTTACCGCTTGCTCTGGTCCCGGTGCTTCGTCGCTAGGCCAGCCTGCTCGGATATCGGACTACGCCGTTCGCGAGCGGGTGTCAGGTCGGATAAGCACAGACCGAACGTCGCTTACAGCGCGGCACACTACGCCCGGTCACATCATCTTGTCCATCAGGGTTCGGTTGAAGTCCTCCTCGGGGAGCGCACCGTTGCCGCTGCCGGGACCGCCGGCGCCGGCCGAGCCGGGGATCGCACCGCCACCGGGACGTGGTGATGCCATCTCGCCGCCGGCGCGCGCGAGATCACTCGACACGCGCTGCGTGGTCTCCTTGCGCTCGGCGATGGCGCGGCGTCCAGCCGCGATCTCGTAGTACTTACGAATGGCACCGCCCATCGCCTTGGGATCCTGCAACACGCGGTTCTTGAAGCCGGGAAACTCGGCGTCGGTCTCCTTGACGAACGATGCGAAGCCGGCGACCTCCTCGGGCGTATCGATCCCGAGTTCGGTCGCGACGCGCGCGGCCTCGGCGTTGATCGCGCTCTGCAGCGCCTGCTGCGAGCGCTGCTGCAGGTCCTGCTGGAAGCGCTGCATGGTCTGGACCATCGGACCGAAATTCTTGACCATGGTCTCCAGCGCGTTGCCGTGCTTGAACATGTTCATCAGGGCATTGCGCGCGCCATCGGGGAACTGCAGCCCGTTCATCTGCTCCATCTGCTGCAGGTCGCTCTCGGCATTGTCGTTGGGCGGCGGCATGCTGAAGGGCGCACTCGCGGCTTGGGCTGCGGCCGTCGCCGCTGCTGCCGCCGCGGGCGCACCGCCGGCCATGGCCTGCAGCGGATTGGTCGGCGCAGCGCCGCCACCGTTCGCGGGACCGCCGCCGTTCTGTCCATTGGCCTGGACAATCTTCTGGACAGCGGACATCACCAGTTCGGCGAGCTTGCGCGGATCGGTGATCCCGGTCTGGCGCTTGATCTCGTTGATCACGCCGAGCACCGGAGAATTTTCCCCGACCGCCAGACCCTGCTGGGCCAACTGACGGATCGTGTCCACCGGGTACTCGCGCTCTTCGCCGCGGAACTTGATGCGCATCGTGCTCGGCGCATCGTTGGGCCGCGCGCCGGCCTGCGTGCCCGGCGCCGGACCCTGCGAGGTTTCCTGCGGCGGATTATCGGTGGTCGTGGCCTCGGCCGACGCCGAGCGCGGCGTGCCCTGACGGATCTCGAAATCGAAGTCGGGCGCAATCGTGCCCTGGGTCTTCTCGGGCCGGATCGAGGTCTTCGCCGCCGGCGTCGCCTGCGGGCTGTCGTTCGCCGCCGAGCGCTGGTCCTGCGGATTGGGGACGTCGGCCGGCTTCTGGTTGGTGTTGGTCGTGCCGGCGCCCGACCCGGGCACCCGGATGCTGGTCGCGGTGCGTTCGTCAACCGGCTTGGTCATCGGTGGCATCGTTGTCCTCCTGCGGGCGCCCGAGCCTGGGCGGGGCGCCGATTACCTGTCCCTCGAAAATCACCTGCCCGGAACGAATGAGATCGGGCAGCGTCAATGCCGTGCGAAATGCGCTCGCCATCGCGGCGGCGACACGGATGTTGTCGGCCGGGCCGCTGGCGCCGGCCAGGGCAAGCTCGACGTGCTTGGTCATCTGGTTCTCAAGATGGCGTATATAGGTTTTCCAGAACCAGCTGCCGGCGATGCGCTTATACTCGGCGTCGAGAAACGACTGCGGCGTGTAGACGTTGACGACCGGATCGGGTGTCATCGCACGCCGGACGCCTGGGTCGGCTGGGTGTGCAGCGGCTGCTCGGCCGCCGGCGACGATTGCTGCACGGCGGTGGTGCGCATCGCGTCAGAGAGAGGAACAACGTTGCCTTTCTCCTTGTCGCGCATGACCTGCTCGTCGGGCTGGACCTCGGTCTTCTGCTGCGCCATCTGGGCATTGGCGGCGGCGACCTGAGCCTGGACACCGGGATTGTTCGCCATCGCGCCGGCCTGCTGCTGCGCGTTCTGCTGCTGGCCTTCCTTCTGGGTGTTCTGCCACTCCTCGACGTCGCTGAAGCCCATCGAGATGAAAAGCTCGTTGAAGATCTTGGCCATGTTCCAATTGGCGGCGGTGTTGGTCTCGCCGATGACGCGGATCGCGCGCATCAGGTTTTCCGAGTTCGCGCGGGGATCCGCCGGGAGCGTGCCGTCGCTGAGCAGGTAATCGAACTCGCCCAGGATCTCCTTCTGCTTCCACTCGTACCAGCCGTTCTCCAGTCTGGCGTACTGGGGGGGCAGCTGGACCTGCCCCCCGTAGACGCCAAAGTACTGCAGGTTCCACACCATCTGCAGCACCATGGGCCGGATCTGCGACGCGCTGAGCATCCGCGCCTGGGTGCCCAGACGCTGCTGACCGAGCGAGGTCAGCCGCGCGATCTCGGTAGCGGAGCGCTGGGTATCGGTCTGCACGCCCTGCGCCGTGTCGTTGGCCGCGAGCAGGCGTTGCTGAAGCTGGGCCGCCTGATCCATCTCCTGCCAGAAGCTCTGGGTGCTGTCCTTCTGGTCGATGGGCAAGAGAGCCGTCTTGAGATCGGCGCCGGGCAGCGCGCGGATCAGGCGCGCGGTGTTGGGGTTGAGGATGTCATCGATCATCACCTTGGTCGGATCGGCGATCATCCGGCCGCGGATAAGATTTTGAGTATTCTCGACCCTTGCGCGCAGCAGCCAGTCCTGGAAGCGCTGCAGCGGCGCGCCAAGCTCGTAGGCGCTCGACGCGAAGATCTTGTGCGCGTCCCAGTCGCAGGCGCCCGACGCTATCGGCATCTGGCCGTGCGGGTAGGGCGACTTGTCGAACATCACCACGGTCTTCTCGTCGGCGACAACGATGCGGTAGAGCCCGAACGGCGCATTGACGCCGAACCACTTCGGCGAGATGAAGGCATAGAGCGTGTTGAGGACGTGGTTGCGCCCCAGGCCGAACTTGCTGCTCGCCGTCGGCATGCTGGTCCGGCCGCCGTCGCGCAGGGTGTCGGGCTTGGTGCCGCGCTGGCTCTGATCGAGCAGGCGGTTGCAATCCCAGCCGGTCACCAGATGATTGCTCTCGACGCGGTCGAGATTGGCGTAGAGCTTGCGCCGGTACATCGCCGAGATGCTGGCGGTCGAGCGCAGGCCGATGAAGTCGGCCTCGTGCTGGTTCTGCAGAGTGACGCGCGGGTCGGGGAAGTAGTTCCACGGATCGACGTTCACGGGAATGTTACCGTCGTGGCCGTAGTAGGTCGCGACCGGCGAGATGCCGTAGCGGTTCTGGTCGAGCGTGATCTGATAGAGCAGGCGCTCGTAGCCGACCCGGCGCATGTTGTTGGATAGCTCGGCCTCGATGATCCGCGCCGCGAGCCGCGAACTGGTGCGTCGCGCCGGGTAGATCTTGAACGCCGGCATCCCTCCAAAGATCGCGAGGTTGTAGGTGCAGCGGACATCGCAGATCGCGCGCGAGTACGGCGTGCGGATGACGTCGATGATGCGCGGCTTTTTCCGTCGGCCCTGCTTGGTGCTGGCCTGCATGCGCTCGACCGTCGCGGTCGGCACGTAGAGATCGTGGGTCTGGTCGGCCTCGGACCATGCGTCGTAGCGCTTGCTGATCATCTCGTGGCTCAGCTGGAAGCACTCGCCGACGTAGTCCACGATGTCCTGCTCGATGTCCACGGGGAGGGCGGCGGCGGCGTTCTTGTTCATCGTGAGCATGTTGCTCACGGTCTCGGCCGACCGCGGAATGTCCCCCTCGCCCAGGATCGCGATGTAGTCGCCGAAGTTCGCGTCTGGCCCCGGCGCATCGGCGTCAGGAGCGTCCTTATCGGGCTGGCCGACGTCGTCGCTGGCGACATCGATAGTCGCCTTGTCCGACGTCAGCGGGTTCCAGCTTTGGCGTATTTCGCGGCCGTCGGCGCGCACCGCGCGGACCTGGGCCATCTGCTGCGCGACCTCCTGGCGGCCCAATGCGAGGATATCGGCGGGATCGGTGTGCGGGCCCAGGGTGTCCGATACGGTCTCCCAGCCGCGGCGGATCGGCAGCGCCCTGGACAGCGCCGTGGACAGGTCGGCGTCGCCGGGAATGGTCGGCGTCACGAACTTGGACATATCCGACTGGTCGCCGGTCGCGGGTACGGCGAACGGATCCACGACACGTGTCGGCATGATTTACGGCACTCCGGGTAGCGGCCCCGGGGCGGCACTGTACACCAAGTCTATGAAACGGCTAAACTCCCGTTCGCCGGGCCGCCCGCGTGCCGTTTGTCGGGATCTTCCCTCGACCCGCCATGCGCTGCTTGTCTGGCGCACCCCCCGCTGTCCAGGGGCTCATCGCTGGGACTCCTTGGCCGGTCGGATCTCGCCCTCGGGATCGCCGCTTTCCCTCCAGGTGGGCGGCCATTCCGGGGGCGGGGTGTCGAAGCGAAGGTGCCCTCGTTCCATGGACACCTTCGCCCGCGACGCAAATCGCGTGCTCGGTCAAGTCACGACATGCCGCGCCTCCCCTGGTCGTTGCGCTTGCGGAGATGTTTGCGCCATCGCCGCCGCTCGAACCAGTCCAAAAGCATTAGCTGACCGGCGCCGGCCGCGACGCCGAGAGCGAAGCTCCAGCCGCTGAAGTCGCTCATTCCAATGCGCGCCAGATCAACCGGCCGGGCACGCCGGGCACGATCTCGTCGCCGCAGCTGCCGATGTCGCGGCCGGCGTCGATGCGCGCGACATGCGCCAGCAGCAGCGCCTTGACGTGGGGTGAGATCGGTTCGTCGGACACCGCGACCTCGATGTCGATCAACAGACGGCGCGTGACCATCGTTTCCCTATGCCTTGATCGGCTTGTCTTCGCCTTCGGCAGTAATAACACTACGTGGGCGGCGCCGCGTCTTGCTCCACGCCAAGGCTTCCCTGGCGTCGGCCAGCAGCTTGTCGGCCTCTTCGATCTGCTGGCGCACACGCTCGCGCAAGGTGCCGGCTTCGGCGAGCTTGATGTTCCGGGTCATGTGCGTGGCGCCAGACCGAGATGCTGCGCCCGCTTGAAGCGCGAGCAGCCGGTGCAGTCGTGGAGCTTCTCGACGGCGGCGATGGTCCGGGTCGCCGACCACGCCATGCAGGCGCGGCCGTCGTCGCGGAAGCCGGGGGCGCGCGCCGTCGCCTCGCCATCGGTCCAGCAGGCGGCGCGCTCGCTCATTCGCCGTTGGGCCGCGCAATCGCGCGGATCAGCCACATGAAGCCGGTCTGGATCTCGGTGCGCGCGATGGCCACGGACCGCGCGTTGACGCCCGGCGTGTTGTGCGCTTCCTGGACAAGCTCAAGCACTTCCTTCTCGCACGCCTTGATCTTGTTGATGATCGCGATCTCCTGCGTGGACAAGTCGCGATAGCCGCTGATCTGCTTGTGCTGATTGTCAACCATGTCTGTCGTCCTCCGGGTGATCGTCTAGCGTCGCCGGCTCGCACACCGTGCGCCGGCCCTGCGCAAGGCACATCGTGCAATAGAGTGCGCCGTCGATCTCGACCGGCTTCGGCCGGGTGCAGCCGCGCGGGCAAACCACGTCGTCAAGATCAGCCAAGCGGGTCATCGGTCAGCGTCTCCCCGTCGTCGTCGTAGGCTTCGGTGGTCTCGCCGGGCTCGCGCACGTCGTTGAGCCGGGCTTCCAGGCCGCGGGTCCACAGGCCATCGTCCATCACCACCATCGGCGGCATCTCGCTGGCGGCCAACATAAGAGCCGTAACGCAATCGTCGTACATGCCCATCGGCGCTGAATAGCGCACCTTGCCGGTCGGGAGAATATCGTAGGTGAACGCCTCAAGCTCCTGCCACAGGAAGGTAAGATCGAGATGGGCTTCGGCGCCAATGATAGGAGGAGGGACATGGCACGCCCCGCTCTCGATCAGGCTGGCCAAGTTCTGGGTCATGAACGCCTTGCGCTCGTTGTTGAACTTGACCCCGGTCATCGGGATGCCCTGGCCGGCGAGCGCCTCGTAGAGCACCTCGCCGGGGCCGGCGATGTCCATGATCATCTTGCCGCGGAAGCGCGTCAGGAAATTCTTGATGCGCATCAGCATGGTGTGCCACGGCAGATCCTTGAAGCGCTCGAACCCGACGACGGCGTTGTTCTCATCGAGCGCCAGCAGCACCGTCCAGTCCGAATGGCGGCCGATGTCGATCCCGATCCGGCAGTTGGCGGCCTGGGGCTTGAGCTTGTGCCCCTGCGAGCGCGTGCGCATCGCGCTCAGCCCCTTGAACACCATGCCGCCGGTGTCGAGGAACTCGGCCATGAACTCCTGGTTGAACATATCTTCCGGGAGTTCGATCTTGAGCCGGTCGAGTTCCTCGACCGGGATATAGGGATTGTCGTAGGTCGAGAAGCGGAAGCTCTTCCACAGGTTGGTGGCGCCCTCCGGGGTCTGCCGCGGCAGGCCGCGCAGGTACATCTTGTGGAACGCGTTCTTGCCCTTGGGCGTGCCGCTGAGCCACGCCCAGCCGGCGCGGTCGATGAGCATCGCGGCGATGGGGCCTTCCCAGAGTTCGGCGAGCGCGCCGATCAAGCCGGCCTCGTTGATGATGATGCCATCGTACTGGCCGGATCTAAGGTTGTCTGGCTGGTCTGCACTGAAGAATGTGATGCGATCACCATTGATCAGCGTCACTTCCATTGGCGGTGTACGGATGACACCGTCTTTTGCTATCAGTTTACCTGACTCGGCGAACTGACGGAAGATGCGGAAGCTCTCCTTGCCCTGCGGGTTGTACACCGGGTTGAGCCACGCATAGAGCTTCTGGCCGCGCGGAGAGATTTTCGAGAAACACTCGATCAGCAGGTTGATCGAGATCAAGTGGTCCTTGCCCCAGCGCCGGCCGCAGACCAGGGTCTTGAAGCGATGATGGTCCTTGAGGACCTCCATCTGCGTCGGGTGGACCTCGAAATTGAAGTCGAGCATCAGGGCTTGACGCTGCCGATGCCACCGCCGGTGGCGCCGGCGGCCCCGACATCGCCGTCGCCGATGGCATCGGTCGCGCCATCGCCCGTATCGTCGGTCGCCGCCGCCGGCCGACGCGGCGCCGGTGGGTACGCCGGCAGATCGGTCAGGGTCTTGAGCGCATAGGCCCGTGCCTTGCCGATGTCCGGCATGGTCACGATTTCGGCCAGCGCGCCGCGGAGCAAAACCCCCTGCCGGCGCAATTCCGCGATCTCACTCTGGAGCAGCTGGATACGGCGGATCGTGCTGATCGTCGGTGGCATCGTCGGTCTCGCCGGCGGCGGGTTCGTTTGCCGTCTCGCCGCGAGACGGCAACGTACCAGCAATGGTCTCGGGGTCAATGCCGTCGATCTCGCCGACCAGACGCTGGGCCTGATCGACCACCTGCCCCAGGTTCATGGTGATCGGCGCGATGCGCCGCGCGGCGTTGGGATGCTCGCCCTTGACGGCGCCGGCGCGCAGGCGGCGGTCGGTGCTGTCGCCGGCGTCGTTGTTCACCGTGTTCACGGTGATGCGCACCTGCCGCGCGTCGATCATGTTGCCCTTGCCGAGCCCGGGCTTGCCTTCGATGTCCATGTCGGTGATGGGTGGGAGCAAGCGATGGAGCACGAGGCCAGCCAATTTGGCCTGCGCCGGCGTCATCGCGCTCACGTCGGGCACGGTCTGCACCGGATGACCGGACGCATCGATGATGGTGTAGGGCTCGGCGAGGATGAACTTGCCAAGGCGTGTGGCGATCTCGGGCAGCACCGCGGCGAGATTGGTGCGAAACGCGTGCGCGGCGTCGAAAAACAGTTCGACGTCGTTGCGCGTAACTTTCGAGATCGTGTCGGGCGCCGAGCTTGGGCGCCGGACAACGCTGGGAATATCCGGCGAAAGCCCGACTTCGGCGGCGACGGCGGCGGCATGAACCGCCGCCAGCTGTGCGGCGCGACCGCGGGGATCGGCCGGCCGGCGGCGGCCGGCGATGCGCGCGCCGGTTGTATACGCTTCTTGCGGGATATCGGTGTCGGTCACCGGCCACGACGTGCCGGGCTGGCGGATATTGGCGACGTCGGGCGGACGATCCACGTGGCGGTTGGTCGCACGATGCGATGACATGGGCGCTCCTGGCTGGCGGGCGGCACTATACGCTGTCCATGGACAGGGATGGTGGTGAAACGGCCGGCGGCGGTCACCCTGTGCAAAGCGGGGATAACCATAAAAAAATTCGCGATTACAGTAATTAAGTCCATTTTGTCTTATTTGGACAGTGATACACTGTCCCATGGACAGTAAACCTCTTACTCACTCCTGCACCACCTCTTGGCAAAGCGCGCGCGGCGCTGGGGCCCCAGGCGCGAGGTGCACAAGGTTCCAGTCCACCCCCGTTTTGCGCGTGCCACTTTCTCTCACCGCGTCGCCCTGTCCACCTGTCCACTGTCCATGGACCGCCGCCGGCCGGTCTCAAGTCGGTTGTGAGCACGATGTCCATGGACACACCCCAGGTTGTGGCATTCCGGCGGCGGCGAAGGTCGCGTCGGCCGGGGTAACGCTGTCGCGCCGGCTGCGGCCTCGCGACGCGGTCGTCGCCAGAGACGAAATTACGCTGTCCAGTGAATGGGTTACGCTGTCCAGGGTAAAATTCGCTTTGGGGTGTATATGTGTCGTGCCATTCTGCTGATCCCGGCGGTGCCGGGGCCGGCACCCGCCGTGGGCCGGACAACCAGCGAAGGAACCAGCGAACCATGTCCACCCCGTCCACCCTCACTGCCGCCGAGCGGCGCACTGCGTTGAAGGCTGCGCTGCGCGGCGTTCCCGGCATCGCCGACATCGCCGACCGCATCTGTGGCAAGCGCAACCTCTCCGCTCTCACCGTCCAGGAACTGGACGCCGTCGCAACTGCCGCACAGCTGGACGTGTCCAACCTCGCGGCGCCGGTGCGCGCCGCAGCTGCAGCGCCGGCCATCGCGGTGGACAGCGAACCGCCCCTGCCTGTCCAGGACACGGCGGCGCCGGTCGCCCTGGTGGACGACGCGGCGGTGGACGCTGAGGTCGCCCGCATCCTGTCCAGCAGCCTCGCCGAGATGCCGGCCCAGGTCCGCGCCCTGGCGGTGCGGGCGCACACGCCGACCGTGGTCGAGCGCGTGGTCGAGGTCGAGCGCGTGGTCGAGAAGATCGTCCACGCCGACCTGCCGGTCACTTCGGTCGCGGGCACGCCCGGCGTCCTGCCGGTCGTGTCCACCCCGGGTGTGAAGCTGCTCAGAATTGCAACCGCGTCGGAGATCTTCAAGATCAAGTCCCCGGCGCTGAACCGCATCACCGTCGCGGTCTACAACGACCCGTTGTGCCCGCAGATCGACCCGTTCTACGTGTTCGATGCCGACACCCTGGCGCTCGCCCTGCTGCGCATGGCGAACAACGAAAACCTGATGATCAGCGGCCCGAAGGGCACGGGCAAGACCACGTTCGCCAAGCAGATCGCGGCGCGCCTGGGCCGCTACTTCGCGCAGATCAGCTTCGACCGGACCAGCGAGATTGACCCGCTGATCGGCCAGATCGAGCTATCGGCCGGCTCGACCTACTGGCGCGACGGCGCCCTGACCGCGGCGCTGCGCCGCCCCGGGTCCATCATCCTGCTGGACGAGCCGGACATGGCGAAGGCGGGCGCGCTCGCCGCTCTTCACCCGGTCCTGGCCGACCGTGCCGTGCTGATCAGCCGGACCGGCGAACGGGTCGAGGCGGCGAACCATGTGTCGTTCTTCGCCGCGGCGAACACAACCGGACATGGTGACATGTCCGGGACCTACGTGGACCGCAACCTGATGGACGCGGCGCTGCTGGACCGGTTCGCCGACATCGTGGTCATCCCCTACCCGCCGGCGGCAACCGAGCGCCGCATCCTGTCCACCCGGACCAGCGTGTCCAAGGCGGCAGCTGGCATCCTGGTGGAGTACGCCAGGGCGAGCAGGGCCCGCGCCGAGAAGGAACAGGACATCGCAGCCGGCATCGGGCTGCGCCGCCTGCTCGCCTGGGCGACCGGGCTGCAGGGCGGCATCAACCCGGAACTGGTCTTCCGCACGACCATCGTGAACCAGCACAGCGTCGAGGAGGGTGAGGTGCTGTGGCAGCTGTACAAGTCCACCGTCAACGAAGCCGCCCTGGTGGCGGCGGTCGCGGCGCCGGACAGCGGCGAGCCCGAGCAGGCCGCGGACGCCGACGTCATCTGACGCAGCCGGTGAGGGGCGGGAACCACTCCCGCCCCGATCCGGGTACGCCGGACAGCGTATCTAACCTGGAGTAGAAAATGCGACAGTATCTCTCAATCGAAGACTTCCTGGCAGCGGCCCGGGAGAGCATGACCCGGATGGCGGTCTACTACCGTCCCGACGCCACGTCGGCTATCGGCTCAATCCGCGTGGCATCGCAGGGCAGCACCGGGTCCATCGCGTTCAAGTGGCAGAAGGACACGGTCACCGGGGTGCGCACGCTAGACGCCCTGGTCAACTTCCCGGCGCTGCCGGTCAACGCCAAGCTGACCCGCCGCGAGGCCGAAATCTGGCTGGGCTACGCCTGCCACGAGGTCGGTGGGCACGCCTTCTACAGCGACCCGGCGGAATGGGACCGCGCGGTTGCAGAAGGGCGTAGTTTTGCACGTCTCGTGAACGGCCTGGAAGACCCGCGCATCGAGGCGCGCGCGGTCGAGACCATCCCCGGCGCGCGGCGCCGCCTGGAAGACCTGCTGACCCATGTCCTCGACCGCGCCCTGTCCAACGGCTACACGCCGATGGACCCGAAGAACCTGCCGTTCACGTTCGCCCTGCTGGGCCGCGCGCACCTTTTCGGGCTGCTCGCCGACCGCATCAAGCGCGACGTCGAGGACAAGCTGACCGCCCAGGGCCGCGCGTGGTTCAAGCGCCACCTGGACACCCTGGCGACCTGCCAGAACACCGCCGACGTCGTCGCCCTGGCGCGCGTCATCCGCGACGAAGTCACCCTGCCGCCCGACCTGCAGGGCGACGACGAAGTGAAGGCTGACGGCAGCGCTGCGAGCGACCAGGGCGACCAGGGCGACCAGGGCGACCAGGGCGACCAGGGCGACCAGGGCGACCAGGG
>Ga0105249_10002848_pt1 | contig 14940 bp, 14 predicted proteins | sample KBSS44metaG_FD_81522 | JGI IMG/M metagenome (GOLD analysis project Ga0105249, IMG submission 81522) | Switchgrass rhizosphere microbial communities from Kellogg Biological Station, Michigan, USA - KBS S4-4 metaG | ecosystem: Host-associated > Plants > Roots > Rhizosphere > Soil | place... | reverse complement strand
CCAGCGCTGCCGATGGGGCCGGGCAGCTGGTGGCGGTGCGACGATTTGGTCGCTGACAACTGGAGCGGCCGCCGCTTGGGAGCGCAGGTCGGCTACCTCAGCCCGAAGCCGCTCGAGCTCGGCTCGCTCCTCCGCACTCAAAGCGGCCTCCGGTACGGCGGTACTGTCCTGGTCGCTCACTCTGGCACCATCCCTCTCCAGCACGCCAAGGGTCATCACCCGTGGTGGGTGACATCCAACAGAAGTCCCGCTTCGCTAAGGAAAGTGGTCACCAACCACACCCCTTAATCGATTCAGCCGTGCTGTATGTGACCAGTTTCGGCAGGAATCAATCCTCGGTGTCGGCGTCCTCTGCGGCCTGTTCGCCGCCCGCGGCCTTGGCATCTTGCTCGATCTGTGAGGTGTCGGCCTTGAGCTCTTTGGTCTCGACCTTCTCCGCACTGTTCATGGCCTGCTTGATGTCGTCTTCCATCGTGGCGACGCCGACCACGACCAGCCCCGCTTGGCCTTCATCGAGGTATTCGCCGAGCTCCTTGAGGTCATCGCGGCTCATTCCGGCAGCCGCGTGGCCGCTGACCGCGCCAAGGATGGCCCCACCGGCAGCGGTCGCGGCGAGCAGCCCGCCGCCGATGGCGGCAAAGGGGAACAGCGCCACAACAAGCCCGGTCGCCAGGCCGACACCGCCGCCCAGCACACCGCCGACCCGGGTCGGGGTCTCATGCTTCTTGGTGATCCGGACTTTGCCATCCGTTCGCTTTTCGATCACTGCAGCGTCGTAAGCGTCCATCATGCCGGCCTGGGTGTGCAGGTCCTTGACCAGCTGATAGTCCGCCTCCGCTTGCTCGACGCTGGGGTATACGCCGACGTATGCAATGAAGGTATCGACCGCCATCGTTGTCTCCTTTGGGTGGTTTGGGCAGGTTGCCACGCGGCAAGGCGGGAGTTGATTAGCAGTATCGACAGGGTCAGTCAAGGGTGCATCACCCTCATGGGGTGATGCACGATGATCAAGGACTACTCAAGTGTGGCCATGTAGCAGCTCTTACCCGACAGAAAGTGGGAGATCGATGCCAGAGTCGAAGCCGAACATTTTGGTGATCTGGGGCGACGACATAGGGATCACCAACCTGAGCTGCTACAGCGATGGATTGATGGGCTACCGTACGCCGAACATCGACCGGATCGCCGACGAGGGGATGCGGTTCACCGATTCCTACGGTGAGCAGAGCTGCACCGCCGGCCGGTCGTCGTTCATCACGGGTCAGAGCGTGTACCGCACGGGTATGAGCAAGGTCGGTGTGCCGGGGGCCGATGTCGGCCTGCAGGCGCAGGACCCGACCATCGCCGAGCTGCTGAAACCGCTCGGGTACGCGACAGGTCAGTTCGGCAAGAACCACTTGGGGGATCTGAACAAATACCTGCCGACGGTGCACGGCTTCGACGAGTTCTTCGGCAACCTCTACCACCTGAACGCCGAGGAGGAGCCGGAAAGCCCCGACTACCCCAGCGAGGAGGAGTTCCCCAGGCTTTACGCCTTGGCGCACCCGCGCGGCGTGCTGCGTTGCTGGGCGACCGAGGAGGACAGCGGTGAGACCGACCCTCAGTACGGCCCAATCGGCAAGCAGCGCATCGAGGACACCGGGCCGCTCACCACGAAGCGGATGGAGACCATCGACGACGAGACGACCGACGCGTGCATTGACTTCATTCGGCGCCAGCACCAGGCCGGCACGCCGTTCTTCGTATGGATGAACATGACCCATATGCACGTCTTCACCCACACCAAGCCGGAGAGTGTGGGACAGGCGGGCCGCTGGCAGTCGCCCTACCACGACACGATGATCGATCACGACAAGAACGTCGGTCAGCTGCTCGACCTACTCGACGAGCTGGGTATCACCGAGGACACCATCGTGGTGTATTCCACCGACAACGGCCCTCATGAAAACAGCTGGCCGGACGCGGGCACCACGCCGTTCCGCAGTGAGAAGAACACCAACTGGGAGGGCGCATTCCGGGTGCCCGAGGTCGTGCGTTGGCCGGGCAAGATCCCGGCAGGAGTGGTATCGAACGAGATCATCCAACATCACGACTGGCTGCCAACGTTCCTTGCTGCGGCCGGCGAGCCCGACATCGTCGAGAAGCTCAAGGCCGGTCACGAGGCCGACGAGAAGAGCTTCAAGGTCCATATCGACGGCTACAACCTGCTGCCGTACCTCACCGGCGAGGAGGAGGCAAGCCCGCGTAAGGGGATGATCTACTTCTCTGACGACGGCGACTGCCTAGCCATTCGCGCCGGCAATTGGAAAGTCGTTTTCATGGAGCAGCGCGCTCCCGGCACGCTACGGATCTGGGCTGAGCCGTTCACTCCGTTGCGGGTTCCAAAGCTGTTCAACCTGCGCACCGATCCCTTCGAGCGCGCGGACATCATCTCGAACACCTATTACGACTGGCTGATTCGCCGGGCCTTCTTGATCTTCTCCGCGAATGCCATCACAGCGAATTTCCTCGAATCGTTCAAGGAGTTTCCGCCGCGGCAGAAGCCGGCAACGTTCAGCATCGATCAAGCTGTCGAGAAGCTGAACCAGCTCGTCGCCAGCGACTGACATGGATCCGCAACTGGCGAGTTGGAATGACGGCCCGACGAAGTCCGCAATCACCGATTTCGTCGGGCGAGTCACAGAGGAGGGCGGCTCTGATTACGTCGAACCTGCCGCCCGTGTTGCCGTCTTCGACAATGACGGCACGCTGTGGACCCCAACGGCGACCATCAAGAGCTTCCGCGAGATTGCCGAGAGCGACCCCACGTTGCGGACACAGCAGCCGTACCAGGCGGCCGACAATCCTGGTTTGAAGCGGCCATACCGCGAATGCGGCTATCAGCCGATGGTGGAGCTGCTGCGCTATCTGGAAGCCAGCGGTTTTGCCACCTACATCGCATCGGGCGGGGACCGCAACTTCATGCGTCCCGTTGCCGAAGACATGTACGGCATTCCGCCCGAGCGGATTATCGGCAGCGCGCTCGGTCTCACGTACTCGAGCGAAGGCGGCCAGTCGCTGCTGCTGCACAAGGGGGCAATGGACTTCTTCGATGACGGCCCCGAAAAGCCCATTCGCATCTGGAGCCGCATCGGTCGCCGGCCCATTCTTGCGTTCGGGAATCCAATGGCGACGTGCCGATGCTGGCGTTCTCTGGGACGCCAGCCACGCCAGGACTTCGGCTGTTGTTGTTGCATGACGATGCTGAGCGGGAATTCGACTACACGGCCGGGGCGGAGCAGGCGTTGGAAACCGCTAGCCAGCAGAATTGGACAGTGGTGAGCATCAAGAACGACTGGAACACCGTCTTCGCTGACGCCACATGAGTGCGGATCTTCGGTGGATTCCAGGCCAGACCTACGCGATGGGCTCAGATCGTCACTACCCCGAGGAGGGGCCGGTTCACCAGGTCAGCGTTGACGGCTTTTGGATCGAGGCTCATCAGGTCACCAATGCCCAGTTCGAGGCATTCGTCGATGCGACCGGCCATCTGACGGTCGCTGAACGACCGCTCGATCCCGCTGACTTTCCTGGTGCACCGGCCGAGAATCTGCAGCCCGGGTCAATGGTGTTCACTCGGACAGCTGAGCCCGTAGATCTACGCCACATCAATCTGTGGTGGGCCTGGACTCCCGGCGCATCCTGGCGATGCCCCGAGGGCGGCGGGTCGTCGATCCGCGGACGCGAAGATCATCCGGTGGTCCATGTCGCTTTCGAGGATGCCGACGCGTACGCCGCCTGGGTCGGCCGGAGCCTGCCGAGCGAGGCCGAGTGGGAGGCTGCCGCACGCGGCGGACTGGATCAGATGATCTTCATCTGGGGTGATCATCCGGAAGGGGCCAGTGACCAGCTCGCTAACTTCTGGCACGGTGATTTTCCTTGGCGACCCGACAGCGGTTACGGAGCGACCACACCAGTCGCATCGTTCCCGCCGAACGCGTACGGCCTTTATGACATGGCGGGAAATGTTTGGGACTGGACTGCCGACTGGTACGCACAACGCCACCCAGACGAGGTCGACAAACCCTGCTGCATCCCGCGGAATCCACGAGGCGGCGCAGTCGAGGACAGCTTTGACAAACGGCAACCCCAGTTCCGGGTCCCTCGCAAAGTGATCAAGGGCGGCTCGTACTTATGTGCAGACAGTTACTGCATGCGTTATCGTCCAGCCGCACGGCGGCCGCAGATGATCGACACCGGCATGAGCCACATCGGCTTCCGATGTGTCGTCCGCGAGGGGCACCGCTGACTGACGCGACGTAGAGGGTCAGTCAGCGACAGGTGCATCCTGTACGGCAGCACTGACCGTCGGGTATGAGCGCTCTTCGCCGACAAGATCAAGAACGCCGGCCTCCTGCAGCCGGTCAGCTACGGGCCCGTGGAGCCGCGCGAAGACAAAGGTGATGGATTCCGCATGGAGCGACTCGATCAGCTCGGTGAGCATCCCGACGCCAGTGACATCTACATGGTTGAGCGCCTCAGCGTCGAAAACCAGCCAGCGTACCGGGGCTGGTGCGCCCGCGATGGCCTCCCGAATGCGCCCTTTGACATAGTTCGCGTTCGCGAAGAACAGGCGGTCATCGAGCCGGTAGATGAGCACTCCCGGAACGATGGTGGCCGTCGGATGCAGCCTGACGTCGGCGTGGCGGTCCAGTCGCTCCACCCAACCCAGTACCGCGTCGTGCGGACTCGCACTGCGCCGCACCCCGTCGACGACAGATAGCGCGACAGCGAGCAGCAGCGCGCGAAGTACACCCACCGTGATGACTCCCGCCATCGTGACGGCGGCAATCGCGACTTCCACCCGGCTGACGCGTGCCAGACTGCGCCACGCCACAGGATCGATCATTCCGATGGCTGCGGTCACGATGACAGCGCCGAGGGCCGCCTGCGGCAGATACTGAATGGGAGCGGTGAGAAACAGCAGAACCAATGCGATGACGACTGCTGCCAGCAGACCTGAGATCTGCGTACGGGCACCCATTTGATCATTGACAGCGGTACGCGATCCACTGGCGCCGATGGGAAAACCTTGACTGATGCCAGCGCTCAGATTGATTGCGCCCATGGCCGCCAGCTCTGTGTTCGCATGGACGCGCTGCCCATGATTCCCGGCGGCTGAGCGTGCAATGAGGATCTCGCTGGTGAACGCGACAAAGAAGATACCGACCGCGGCGGGGAGGAGTGTGAGGACATCGCTGAACTGAAAGTCGGGCAGGTCGAGGCTGGGCAAGCCGGATGGGATCGGGCCGACCACGGCAACCCCGCTACTGGCCAGCCCTACGACCCCCGAAATCACGATCGCCATGACGACCACGATGAGAGCACCTGGAATTTTGGGAGACAGCCAACCAAGCAGCAAGAGCAAAACAAGGCATGTCATTCCGACCGCGAGGGTTGTCCAGCTGAGGTCTGTGATCTCCCGAACGACCTCGATCACTTCGGAGGGTGGAGTTTGACCACTGATGCTCAACCCGAGCAGGTTGCCGAGCTGACCAATAATCAAGACAACCGCCACCCCGTGGATGTAGCCGATGAGTACCGGTCGGGAGAAGTAATCCGCGATCCAGCCCAACCGGGCTAGCCAAGCTCCCAGAAACACCGCCCCGACGAGTATGGCTAGCAGGGCGGCGAGGGGAGCGCGATCGGCGGGATCGGCGGCCAGCGGAATTACTGCTGATCCGACGAGAGCAGCGATTGATCCGTCGGGTCCGACGATCACTTGGCGCGAGGATCCAAAGATGGCGTACGCAAGTGCTGGTAGCAGCAGCGCGTACAAACCAATGACAGGAGAAAGACCGGCGATCTCGGCGTACGCCAGCGAGGCCGGGAGTGCCAGGGCGGCAACGGTAACTCCCGCGAGTAGATCGCGCCGCAGGGTGCCGCCACGGTATCCCCGAACATGTTCGGTTAACGGGACCAGCCGCTGGAGTAGCGGTCGGCGAGCCGGCCGCTGAAAGGGCGATGCCTCGCTCTCGTAGCTTGCACCGGCCTCGCCGCCGCTCCCTTCTTTCATGCTGCGAACGTGTTGGCGGCCGAACTCACTCCTCGGAGAAGACCTCGCGCAGCTTGGCCTCTTGATCCGCGGACAGGTTGCTGGCGATCAGCTCAGCGTTGCTGTCTTTGAAGGTGTCCTTCACTCGATCCATCACCGCATCCGAGCTCAGCACGAACAACGCCGAGGTTCCGGGCGTAACCCGTTGCTTGACGCTATTGATGAAGTCATCGCTGATTCCGACATCAGTCATCGAGCCGGCCAAGGCACCAATGCCAGCGCCAATCGCCGCACCTAGCAGCGGCACGAAGAAGATCAGTCCGAAAAGCATGCCCCAGAATGTGCCGCCGAGTGCGCCGGCTGCGGTCATGTCGCTCAGCTGACGGGTCTTCGGCTTCTTCTTTCCCACCTCCCAGGAGACGACAGCAGCGTCCTGGATCTTGATCAACTCTTGGGCTTGGAGCGACTGTAGCCTCTGGGAAGCCTGCTCGGCACCGTCGACGGTGTTGAAGGCCCATGCGGTCAGTGTCGCCATACGGAGTACGTCCTCTCTCTGTGTGAAATCACCGGCAGAGCCGATGGGGGACCCTCCCGATCCCTGCACACATCCTGGACCGTGCAGCCTGCCGCCACACTCTTGGGGGGGGGTGATTTCGGCGGCCTTGTAGGCAGATTTAGCCGTGCTCCGGATTGCTGAGGTACAGGTGGAGCCGCTCGGAGCGCCGGCGCGCTATCTTCGCGGCCACCCTCGGCGCCCACGCAAAAGTGGTCAGGCTCACCGCGACTGAGACTGCCGTACCGATCCAGAGACCGGTCGTATCCATCTGGTGGGGCGGGTAGCCCTGATGAGCACTGATCCAGATGATCAGGCTCGGCATCAGCAGCACGATCGCAATAACAGGCACGATAAGGAACGGGACGAGCACAAGGGCGAGCCACCGAACCAATGCGGCGCGCCAGTCGGAACGGTGCCGCCAGCGCCACAGCAACTTCTGTGGGTGATAAGGCATCCAGATGCCGATCCAGGCGGCGACGCTCAATACGCCGAGCGGCAAGAACAGCAGAACCGTCGCGGCTGCGGCAGCGTCGTCGTAGCGGTGCTGGACAAGACCGATCACGATCGCCACGATGGCGCCAACCGGCCCGACAAAAGACCACATCACGATGTGTTTCGCCCGCAGCCACACGCGTAGTGCCGCCGGGTCGTGGAGTTGCTGGGCGGCCCGTACGGCGTCTCGGCCCGCGACATTGGTCGCCGGCGTGTCACCCAGCATCCACATCTCAAGGACGTACGGGAAGGCCAAGGGGCCATGCAGCGTGAACAGCCAGTTGACGATGCCGTTCGGCAACAGGAACCAGCAGATCGTGACGAGCATGGCATTGAAGCCAACCGCGATCAGATCATCACGTCGCTCAGTAAAGATCCGCCTGTATTCCGACTTGATCGCGGTCGATAAGTCAGTTAGGTCAAGCTGACTCGGCACGGCTCGATTGTGCTCCATCGAGCTGAGTGTCGGTGTCGATTTCGGTGCGCCCCGTACGTCGTAGTAGGGAACGCGATTCAGCATCGGCCGGCAAGAGGCTGGCCGATCAGCCAACGAGGAGGACAAGATGGCGAAGTTCCTGTACCTGTACACCGGCGGCGAAATGGCGGAAACGCCTGAAGCTCAGGAAGCGTCAATGCAGGAGTGGACGAACTGGTTTGGCACACTCGGCAATTCCGTGGTCGACATCGGCAATCCATTCGGTGCCGGTACGACGGTGAGCAACGGCAGCGCCGGCAACGGAGGCGCCTCCAAGCTCAGCGGCTATTCGATCATCAACGCTGAGTCGCTGGCGGACGCGGCGGACAAAGCAAATAAGTGCCCTGTCTTGCAGTCCGGCGGCACCGTGGAGGTGTACGAAGCGCTCGCCATGTGAGCGATTCACGTGCGCTGAGCTTGTCGAAGCGCGGGCCCTCGTGCTTCGACGAGCTCAGCATGCATAACGGGCCAGGGCGCATCACTCGCTAGCACAGACCGAGTACGCGCCCCCGTCGTACAGCGTCGGCGCGCCTGGTGACCGACAACTTCTGGAACAACGACCGCATGTGCGTCTTGACCGTGTTCAAGGACAAGACGAGATCTGCCGCGATCTCCTCGTTGGAGCAAAACTCAGCCAAGCGCTTCAACACCTGGGTTTCGCGCCTGGTCAGCGGCACGACGCAGGCTGCGTCGCAGGAATCAGACGGCCGGGTACTGGGCTGGACATTCGACGTCGCAACCTCGGGCAAGGACGCCAGAAACGCCGAGTACCGACGGGATAGGCCAGGCTCCTGCGCGACGAAGGATCGCAGCCATTTCCCCGCAGACGCAACGGTTGCTCGCAGTTGTTCCCGTACCGCCGTCCGCAACGCCCGATCCACAGCTACGTCGGCGCGATCGTAATTGCCCTGCTCGACGGCCACCTCAGCCTGAAGCAACCAGAGCCGGACCTGAGTGCTCGGCGAGATCGCGACGGGATCGGTTGGTACGCGTGCCAACACCTCGGTGCCGGCACGGAAGCGGCCAGCCCGTCGCAGTGCCTTGGCCAAAATCAACCTGGCTTCGGCAGCGGCCAGCTCGGGCTCTGTGTCAAGGGTGGCGATCGCCTGATCGACGTCATCAACTGCCAGCCACGCCTCGGCAGCGGCAATCTGGAACTGGTCGGCGAACCACTGGCTCGAGGTTTCACGGTCCATGACACCCGGTTTATGGAGCAACCTCAGGGCCGTGTCGGGTTCACCGGTCAGGATGGCCAGTCGCGCCTGGGTCAGCTGTTCCGCCGCCGCCAGCAGCGGATCACTATTGTCCGATGGGGTACTCAAAACATGATCGAGACGCTGCCCGGCTTCTTCGAACTCCCCATGTTCAAGATGGATCCACACCGTTGCCAGCTGCGCGAATTTCGCACCACTTTCGCCGGTATCGGCCTTGCGGTCGGTGAGCAAGCAACCGGCATATCGCGTCGCACGCCGCAATTCACCAGATACCGCATCAAGCCAGGAGAGCAGCCCCGCACAATCCGCCCGTACGCGCCGCTCGGCATGATCGGCATCATCATCGAGCCACTGCCGAAAACGTCCGGCCGCACGCTCCAAAATCCACCTGGCGCCGCTGAGGTTCCCGCTCGATAGCTCAAAACTGGCAGCGTAGTAGTCGATCATCAACGGCAGCTGCGATGCGCTGGCTCGCTCGGCGGCAGTGAGTTTGATCATGAGATCCTGCGCGATGCTCGTCTGTGCCAGGCCGCCGGCCGCATCGGCGCGTAATCGTGATATCGCCATCGTGATCATGGCCGCGCTGAGCAGATAGGTCACCGGCGGGTCAGGGGTCTGCGCCAGCTCGGATTTGCCCCTGGCCAGTGCGGATTCGGCGATATCGATCCATGACCGGGTCAGTGCCGCTGCCGCAAGTAGTAGCGGCTCGGCTTCGCCAAACTCGGGCTGAGTAAGAACCAGTCGTACAACATCGCTGTCTGCGCCCGACAGAATGCGAGCGACTGCAAGTGATTTCACCAGCGCGGGTGCGGCCCAGGCAGCTGACTGCGTCAGCAATACCTCAAGATCATCAGGGGGGTTCGCTGGGCGAGAAGTTGCGACCGCGACCGGCGACGGGTTGGGTGCGAAGTCATGCTGCGTATCTGTCATCGGCTGTGCTCGATCGGTGAGGAGGCTGGGTGCCTTCAGTAGGCCTGACCAGGAGTGGGCCTGTCCTCACCCTTTGCGCGATCTCACCCGGGTGAGATGCGGCGTTAGATCAACAACCGCTCGCGGCCAATCCTGACGGCCTCGTCACGAGACCGTGCGCCGAGTTTGCGATACAGCGACAGGGTGTGCGTCTTCACAGTGTTCGGCGAGACGTAGAGCTCGGAGGCGATCTGGCTCAAGCTCTGCGGGGTCGCGAGCTTGCGAAGAATGTCGATCTCCCGTGGGGTGAGATGCTCGGTCCGGAGCTCACCGTTCTTGCTCTCCCGCAGACTTTTCCGCGCAGCATCCAGCCGGGTGATCATGGCCGCCATACCTTGCGGATATCGCCGAATCATGACTGCGGCCTCGTCGAGCAGCTGCCGCCCTAACGGTGGATCACCAGCCATGACGGCGACTCGACCCATCACGAGCAGGTGGTGCATGGTCGGCCACGGGCTGAGTCCCGGCAGCTTCCTACGCAGTGCCAGTCCGTGGTCGAGAATTGTCATGGCATCCTCCAGCCTTCCGGAGGCAGCCTGGCTTTGTCCGAACGCCGTGAATGCCAGTGCGATCTGAGGCTGCGCGTGCATGCTTCGGGTCTCGACGACGGCCATGGCTTCCTCCGCCGCCTTTCGGCTGCGGTCGTGTTGGCCTAGCTCGGCGTGGGTCAGCGCCAGGACTGAAAATGCCAAGACGCGGATGAGGGCAGGCGCTGCCTCGCTGTGAGCGCCCCGAGGAAGCAGGTCGGCGGCCGTGCTGAGATCACCCGCGACGTAGCTAGCGTGGCCAAGCGCAGTATTGGCGACTCCATACCACCGCGTATTGCCATCAGTTTCCAGCTCAGCTGCTCGTCGGGCAGCAGCCAGCATCCCCACAGGTCCATCGAATCCGAACAATCCCCGAATGAGTGCGACGGTCGACTCCACGGATTGGGCTCCGTCCGGAAGCATTCCGTTATTGGACGTATTGCTGAGCTGCTTCAAGAGTTGCTGCATTTCGTCAATTTCACCGGAGAATGCGGCCATCCAAGCGCCCGTGACAAGTGTGTTGGTGTTCTCAGCGGCAACTGAAGATCGCAAAGCACTAATCCATCTGCGTACGGTGCTCCCCAGCCCCGAATCTACATATTGCATCCAGCTGGCCTGCACCAGCGCGGCCGCATCATCACTATTACCCGCTGCCAGTGCATGCTCGATCGCGACATCGACATAACCATTCTCGCTCAGCCACTTGGCGGCGCGACCATGAAGCATCGCTATCCGATCGGGCTGCTCGATCTCGAGTGCATTGCGCGCAACTGCACCGAAAAGATGGTGGAAGCGGAACCAGTGATCTTGAGCGTCAAGTGGGATGAGAAAAAGGTTCGTATGCTGCAGGTCGCGGAGAATTCGAGCGGATTGCCTCTCGCCGGTCATATATTCACACAATGGCGCTGAGAATCGCTGAACGATTGACATATCAAGGATGAAGTTGCGTACCTCCTCGGTCTGTCTGCTCAGCACCTCCTCAGTGAGATAGTCACCGATAAAGCGATTGGTGCCAGTGAAATGATGGATGAAATCGTTTGCATCTGTGCGACCGGCCAATGACAGCGCTGCCAAGTACAGGCCCGCAGGCCACCCTTCTGTTCGACGCATCAGCTCCCACATCGACTCGGTCGATAACGTAACTCCGTCGGATGCCAACAGTGACACCGCTTCCGCTACGTCGAATGCCAAGTCATCAGCACGAATTTCGGACAACTGCCCGGCAGCGCGCAGCCGGCCAAGCCGAAGCGTGGGATCGGCGCGGGTAATCAACACCACATGAACGTGCTCAGGCAGATGCTTGATCAAGAAATCCATCTGCGCATGGCATGCTGTCGAACGGACGATGTGGAAGTCATCGAGCAAGAGTGTGACGCCCGAGGCCAGTTCCGCCATTGCAGCAATGATCTTCGGCAATACCGCAGTGAGCATGTCGTGGCTGCCCGCTGCGACGAAACCGGCAATGTCGCGCGCAATAACGCAGCCTGCTCGGTCGAGGGCTGTGGCAATGTGGGTCCAGAGGCGTACCGGGTCATTGTCGGCGGTGTCCAGAGACACCCATGCGGTGGTCGCAGGGCCGGAGGCTGAGGCCAGCCACTGGGTGACTGCGGTGGTCTTGCCATATCCAGCAGGAGCGGCGATCAAGGTCACCGGACGATGCGAGGCCGTCTCGAGTTCGTCGACCAGTCGACTCCTGGTCACCCACTCCGGCCGTGCCGGCGGAGGCCGAAGCTTGGCCTCCAGCATGAAGTCGACCGGTCGCCGGATTGGCTTGGCGGCATCCCGCCGGACTTCAGACACCACGGCCGACCATCCCGAATTCGATTAGTCGTCATCATACGGCCACGCCGATGCCGTGCAGACTGAGACGGTTGTCGTGGCTCAGGGGAAGCCGTCCTTTAAAATCCGCGTTCCACCGCGATCTGGCCGTCAGCTGCTGCTTTTTCAAGGCGAGCAAAGTCGCGTTCGTTCTTGTCGGCGTAGGCGGCGGAAAATCGGCAATTGCTTGATCGAATAGATCTTTGCCGCCGAGATAGGACGCAATGGCGACCCGATCGCCACATGCGCCCGGGCCAAGGTCCATGCGCAATATCCGGCGTACATAGCAAGTGCTTTAGGGTCGAGGGTCGAGATCTCCAATGATCCTTTCCAGTCGCAGTTGACGCACGTAGTAATCGGGTCGGGCACTGTTCGGAAAGTAATGCCAACCAAGCAATACATCACCGTAGGCCTGCATCAGGCGCTGGCCCTGAACCACACGCTCTCCGTGACTGCCGAAGGGGGTCGGCGAGGTGTAGGCCTCCAACACTGAGGTGCTGGCTTCTTTGGCCTGCTGCCGCTGAGGCTGCCTCACCCGTGCGGGGTGATCAATTGACTCAGGTTGGTTCCTTCAGCCCATCACCATTCCCTCGGCTGCCGATGACGGTTTGATATCGGGCAGCCGGCTCATCCGGAAGGAATTCAACAGGCCTATCAGACCGGCGATGAGGGGCAGCAACAAAGCCACCTGGAGCGATATGGGCCGGGCCTCGGTGTTGATACGGATGATCTCATCCCGGACCTCGGGAGGTTCGCTTGCCAGGAGCTCGGTGAGATGGGTGTTGCTCATCACTTCCGCATTCTCGTCGAGAGCCATCGCAACCCGGTCCTTGTCCGACGGCGGCAACACAGTGCTGTTCTGGGACAGGTTGGTAAAGGTGAACGCGAGGGTGGAAAGCATGATGGCACCGGCGAATGCCAAGCCGAAGGACAACCCGAATGATCCTGCTGCGGAGTTGACTCCGGCGGCCTCGCTGACTCGTTCCTCCGAAATCGGCGCAAGCGTGTAGTTGTTGAGCTGCGAGACGAGCAGTCCCAGTCCGGATCCGGCGATCACCAGCGGTCCCAGCAGGTACCAGCCGGAGGTTGCCCGCGGAATGATCGGGATCAAAAGTGCGATCCCGATGCTGAACAAGGCAAACCCCATGCGAACGATGGTGCTCGGCCGGCGCGCGCCGGTCCGCTTTCCGGCAACCATGGCGACGGCGAACATGCTGAGAGAGAGCGGTGCGATGGATAGACCTGCCTGCAAGGCGTTGTACTCCAGCACCATCTGCAGATAAATCGGCAACGTGATCATGGCTCCGCCAAGAGCGATCTGCTGCAGCATCTGCTGCGAGATCCCCAACTGGAAGTGCTTGGACCGGAAGAGGTCCGGATCAATCAGCGTCGGCTTTTCAGCTCGCTTGCGACGGATCAGCCAGCTGGCAAATCCAACAAGCGCGATCGCTCCGCCCGCCAAGATCGCCAGAACATATCCTCCGCCTTCCTCCCAGACCAGGATGCCGAGCACAATTCCGCCCATCCCAACAACCGAGAGGACCGCTCCGACGATGTCAATCGTTCGGCTTCCGGTGTATGGCACGTCATGGACCAACTTGATGCCGCACAGCACGATGATGATGATCACTAATTCGAGCAGGAAAGCGATGCGCCAGGAGAAGAAGGTGGTGATGAAACCGCCTAGTAGGGGGCCGACGGCCGCCGCGATAGCGGCCGCCGCGCCAACCAGAGCATAGACCTGCTTCTGCGCTGTTCCGGAGAAGTTGCCATGGATCAGCGACTGCATGGATGGCAACAGCAGCGACGCCCCGATACCGCCGATGATGGCCCAGAAGAAGACGATTGCGAACAGGTCCTGTGCCAACGTCATGGCTGCGGCGCCGATGGCGTACCCGAGCAGGCCAAGCACGTACGCGCGCTTGCGGCCGATGAGATCGCCGACCTTGCTGCCGATCAGGATGAACGCTGCAGAGACGAGTGCTTCCAGCGCTATCGCCGATTGGACGTCGCTCACGGTCGTCTTGAGATCCTGAACGACGGCTGAGATCGACACGTTCATGATCGAGGTGTCGACCACGAGTACGAACATCGCCATGGCAAGCAAGATGGCGAGCGGCCGATTCATCGGTGATTCATCGGTGACGTTCACGTGTTCAGCTTCGGTCACATGAGCCTCATATCGATTTGGACATCTGCACGCCCGCTCGAGCTGTTAGCGGACAGTTCGATCGCGGTGTGGCCCTGACCGATTCACCCGTACGGGGTGATCAACCATACCGCTGCCAGACCTACCGTCATCGAAGAGCTGTTTATTCGATTCGGATCGGATTGGGAGGCATCCGATGGCGCTGTATCAGATCACGCTGCACAGTGCACCACCCGCCACCCTGACATCGAAGTTCCCGGCCATCAGCTTGCACGCAACGCCGCCAACCACCATCTTGTCTAGGCGCGCGGCAGATCTCGCGGACGTGGACAGGCTCATCGACCGGCTGCGCTCTCTCGGGATCACACCGTTCGAGGTGCATGCATCATCCCGCAACTGCGAATTTCGGATCGAGGGCTTGCTGGGCGAGTCGGCCTTGCGCTACATGGAGTGGGCAGTTCGGATTGATCAGGAACGAACCATCATCCGGGTCGCAGCGGCGCCAGTGGAGCTGCAAATGATCTTGAAGGAACTCGCCAAAATGGGGATTGGGATCGACCACATCATTCGTCATCACGGAACCTAAGGCTCCCCGGCGGTATCGGCGGTTACTATGCTGACGGTCATATCAGCGACCGGGAGAACGCGACAATCGTGGCACGCGTCCGCCACGCGGACGGCTGTCCTCCCGCTGTGCCTGGGTAAT
>Ga0105249_10002842_pt1 | contig 14946 bp, 15 predicted proteins | sample KBSS44metaG_FD_81522 | JGI IMG/M metagenome (GOLD analysis project Ga0105249, IMG submission 81522) | Switchgrass rhizosphere microbial communities from Kellogg Biological Station, Michigan, USA - KBS S4-4 metaG | ecosystem: Host-associated > Plants > Roots > Rhizosphere > Soil | place... | reverse complement strand
TTTATTTTTGTGGCCCAATGTATTAACGCATAAACAACTTTGGAAATGGAACCAGCCAGGCAGGAATTTCCTCGGCTTCGTAGCGTAGCGATCAATCTGGAAATAACATGCTCCGTCATTTCGCTATTTAGCGGCGCCTGCACCAACCTGTTTGATGGCGTCCAATAGACAGGCATTCTCAGTACTGTAGACGCTGGGACAGAAAGTATGAAGAATGATTAGCGCAGGTCTTGAGTAAATCGCACCAGCCGAGATCCCGCTGGCGGACAGCACCGGCCACGGACGAATGGGGACGTTCGCTCGACTTTAAATAGACCTTCGGGATCACCTCAAAATCCATAGAGCTTCGCGGGATTGTCTACCAATATCATTGTGCGCTTCGCGGCTTCGGGAACCCAGACAGGCAATAGGTTCAAGGTGCTGCCATCGTCAACTTTTAGACGGGGAGCGAGGTCGGTAGACCATCTCTCAATTGGTAACTTTCGCTTTTGGCATTACTTTTGGTTCAACTACAGAACCATCAAGTTTCAAGAATATTGGGAAGCCCACTGTAGTATCCGAGCATTGCTTATCCCAGCAATGAAACGAGATCTTAAAAAGCCACTTATGAGGTTCGAATCGTTCAAGCTCGATGTTCTCAATTTCGAATTCCTCTGCTTGCGAGACAAAACGCTGGAGATTGACCCGAGCTGTGTCGACGGCTTTCGGAACTGAGAGAGGGGATTCGTCCGTTTCAGGCTTCCAAGACCGAGTATCGTTAAAATCGCCATCTTGAAAATCGTACCGAAATTTTTGGTTGTGATAATCGATAGTTATAAACGTGCCATGACCGTGGCCCATCGCTTGAGCTTGAGCTACGACACAAGAAGCCGTTAGAAACCTCAAGCCTAATAGTATTGACGTAATTCGCATGAACTTCTCCCGCAAGGATCAAAAGCAATCCAACGCTGCGCCTCAGCGGCTCGCCTACGCAACTAACGATAAGGCTACTCACCGGCGAGTCCGCTGCAAGCGCTTATAGGATTGCGGTCTCATCACCGAGGGAGCATTTTGCTTTTCTCATACGACTGAGTAAGCATCCCACTCACGATTTGTCGTCGGAATGAATTTCCCAAACTCCTGATCGGCGAAAGCCATTCGGAGGATTTTGACAGCAACTTCGACCTCGACGCCCGAATCAGCCCAGAGACCATTGACGCCGTCGATCTCTACACGCAAAGAGCCATCGCTTTCGACATAAAAGTTGAGGTGACATTTGGGCGCGGTTACACTCAGACTGCTTCGATCATTCCTTAACTCTCTAAGCAGATAAAGCGTGTCATTAAACTCTAAATCGAAATTGTGCTCAAGGTAATCCACGCCTCGCTGATAGTGGACCCGGACGACAGCGTTCGGGCTGAAATGTGTAAAAGAGACCTTCATAGTGACAAAGGAGCAATCCAACGTTGCGCTTGAGCGGCTCGCCCACGCTATTGCGAATCAAGGTCGCTCACTGGCGAGTCCGCTCCAAGCGCGTGTTGGATTGCGGTCTTACCTTCTGAAGCTCGCCAATTAATACTGAACCCTGTAGTTATCTAATTCTTCATTGATTGCTTTACGACGAGCGGTGGCCCACTCATCGTTACAAAAACGGAATTCAGCTAGCTGTTTAACCGTGGGCCATTGACCATTCCAATCCGTTGGCAGTTGGCATTGTCTTCGGTACTTCTCATCTATTCGTTGTAACTTATTGGGAAGACTGCGCGGTGGCAGCTGGGTACCCCATCTTTCTAACGGAAGGGGGCTAGTCAGGCGGTTTAACTCAGGTTGGTTCGGAAAAGAATCGAGGACCCTCGGTGAAGTAGTCTCCAGATACTTATCAAACACTCGCTCACTTCCAACACCGACAGCGAACGCAATCAGTGCAAAGGTGAAGTTGATCATCATTCGTTTCATAGAACCATCCTATTTTATTGTCGGCGAAATACTAAGCCAACTTCGTACAACGCATGCAGCAATCCAACGTTGCGCTTGAGCGGCTCGCCCAAGCAACTACGAATAAAGGTTACTCCCGGCGAGTCCGCTCCAAGCGCTTGTTATCCACTGCTCTGCACAAAGCGAATGCTGTTACCATCTGGATCATGGACGTACATTTCCCGATTGCCCCAGCTTTGATCAGTGGGTTCGAGATCAATGGCGACACCCTTGGCCTTCAGTTCTTTTTGGAGCGTATCCACATCTTCGACGCCAAGAAAAACTACTCCGCCCGCCACTCCATCACCAGAAAAAGAGGAAACATGCACCTCAACGTTGTCACGCGTCAGACCCATGTAACAAGGATCGGCGCCACCAAACGGTCGATAGGCAAAATCTCGCGTAAAACCGAGACGGTCACAATAAAACTCTTCCGCCGCGGCTGAACTGGTGGAATGCAGGACCGGAATAGCAAATTTGAACATTCGATAACCTCAGAAGGTGGATAACGTTGCGCTTGAGCGGCTCGCCCAAGTTACTTAACAAAGAAGCCCGTTATGGCGAGTCCGCTCCAAGCGCTAGTTGTGCGGCGGCCCAGGCTTTTGTGCCGACCCACGGTTCGACACGTTGATAATTTCGAAACTGAGGCTTCAAACGGAACGACAACCATCTCAACGGGTCCACAATTTCAGCGCTAGGCAATGGACTTGCGATGGACAGTTTCATCCCCTGTCCCAACCTTGAATTTCGTCCTCCTTGAATTTTGGAAACCAAACCGTCGCCGCGACCTTATCACCCACAGCCGCAATCGCATGAATATCAACGAGGCCCTTTCCCCGACCCTCTTCAAAGACCTTTTTAACGAGGCCGAAGTTCTTTGTCTGTGAAGGAAATCTGAGAGCTACGTTAGTCGGTGAGCGCTTCCAAATATCTTCCCGAAACACCCAGAAGATATTAGCAGGATGGCCCTGCTCAGCTAAGAAACTGCGAAACGATGCAATAGCTTCTTCGAAATTAGGAATATCGTTCATTGAAACCGAGAGCCGCACAACTATTAATTGGATCATACTTTCTCGTGTTGCAACACGAGAGGTTCCAACATAATAGCGACCACGTCACCGCTATTTCCAGCAAATTTGGGCCAGTGGGAGTTCTTATGCTGGGCTGTGGCGTGCTTGTATGCCATAGAGACGCTGATGTCCAACGCTGTGGCTATCTCACATATCGAATGCCCCTGCGCTCTCATTTCTTTAGCTTCATCGATTCGCTTCGCGTGCTCGCGTAGCGAAAAGTCGGTGTTTACGTTCTGGTTCGGTTCCTACATACTCAAAACCCAGAAAAGACATCCTTAGCTCGATCTCCCGACCAGAACAGTGCTGCGATCCTATCAACTTCAATTCCATGCTTATTGATGAGATAACGTTTGACTTGCTCCGCACGATCGTTTGCCTCGTTCACATAAGCCTGCCTTTTTCGCCTCTTAAAGAGATCGTTGAGATGGCGCAAAAATCTAATTTTTTATCGTTGCGGTGGAGCAAGGCTGGGAAGGTCTCATTTCAGCTTATTCTAAGGAAGCGCTCTCCGCTATTCCTTCGAACGGGTCGATCGACGGTCCAAGACCAACCGGTTTGGGTTACTGCATGAACTAGGTTGCATGGGATCTTGAGAAAGATGAGCACAGGTAGACAGATCTAATCAGGACTCTGCCACACAAGCTTGCCCGTGCGATCGATGTAGGCGCGCTTCTGCTTGAATTTCTTGAGTTCTTTTTCGACTTCCGCTTCCGGTTTGCCTGCCTCTCGATCTTCCAGGGCCTTGATTAACGCGTCCTCCTCCGTCATGCCGATCGTAACGGGTGCGAGCTTACCAACAAACGAACGAGCTTCTGAGAATTGTGGCTTGATCACTGTGACGCCTGTTTTGTCGATGTAGCCATATAACCAGTGACCTTGTTCGTCGCGAACGCCGACGACTGCCAATCCCTCACTAAAAGGCGCCGCGCAGGCGAACGCGGGCTTGATCACCCAATTGCCCAGACGATCGATGAAACCCCACTCTTTTCCCCACTGTTGCCTTTTTAACTGAACTGCCGCGAGCCCTTCCGAAAAGCGACTCGCTCCAACTCTTCCCGATGACGCACAACCACCAGTACCATCCGGCTCGAACTGCGGCTCGATGACCATCTGGCCTTGTAAGTCGATGAATCCAACTTTGTCTTTAACCAGTACCGGCGCCAGGCCCTCGGAGAACTGGTTGGCACTCTTGTATTGCGGTTTTGCGATCCACCGTCCTTCCGTGTCAATGAATCCCCACTTGTAATCGATCGACCACGAAGGCTCGGCAATCCCAACCATCGCCCGACCCTCTGAAAATGGACCAGCAGCCGCGAACTGTGGCTCAATTACATACTTGCCGGACTTATCGATGTAGCCCCATTTATCCATTCTGTCGACGTAGAGCTTGACTGCGGCCAGTCCTTCTGAAAAACCGCGCTCACTCACACCGCCTTCACCACTAAACTGCGGCGGAATTACGATGCGACCAGTTTTATCCATATAGCCAACCTTGCTATACGCGTTTTCATTCTCCTTGAAGACGACGGCGGCTAGTCCCTCCGAAAACGGTTTCACCATAATAAACTTTGCTTCAATCACATATTTGCCATTCTCATCAATGAAGCCCCAACGGCCGTTAGTATTCGGGACTGACTTGCCGGCAACTGCCAAACCTTCTGAAAACGCGAAGGTCGTATAGATCTCCTCCGGAAGCATGAATTTGACATTGCCGGTTTCGTCGATAAACCCGTGCTTGTCGTCTACCGTGATCGGATACAACCTGGCGTGCTGAGGGTCGGGTGGAGGTTCAGCTTGTTTCATGTTTTCACCTCTGACCGTACAAGCAAGCGAATAGGCCGTTAAGAGTAAAACGAGAGAAAGTTTTAGCATTTTGGGAATTTGCCTCGAAGAGAGGAGATTGCACTTGGACCTTATCCAGGCGGGGCTACAAACACAATAAAGCGGAACTGCGAAATAAATCAAGAACTTGCAAATTCGCGACCAGGTTCAGTATCAATGGTATTGTCAACTTAACGATAACTTCGCTGATCCCCACCACCGCAGGTTAAGCGTACCGCCTCAGTGCTACCAATGGTAGCTTTTTCCATCGGTTTTCATTTAATTTGACGGTGCCGTTGGCTGCTTTCGTCTCACAGATAGGTAACCAAAATGAATCTCAAATTGATTAGTCTGCTTGCCGCTTTCGCTTGCTTCTCTGGCTCAGTAGTTGTCAGCCTTCAAGCTCAACAAACTGTGCCCAATAGGAATTCAGGTTCAATTTCCGGGCGTATCACGGTCGATGGCACCCCCAAACCGGGTCTAGTAGTAGAACTGCTGACGACCGATACAAATGGCCCACGCCGTCCGATTGCGAAAGCCACGACCAGCAAAACCGGTAAGTACGTGCTAACTAGTGTTGAATCTGGAACGTACGATGTTTCTCCCTCCGCTCCAACACTCGTCATTCCAAATCAAGGTAAGTCAGGACAATCCGGCAAAAGCGTAACGATTGAATCGGGCGAGAGTATTAAAGGAATTGACTTCGACCTGGTAAGCAAAGGAAGCATTAGTGGTCAGATCCGTGATGTTAGTGGGGAACCTGTAAAAGGTCAGAACGTTGAATTGATTCTTCGAGGTGAAGACAATTACTCGCGTCCCTTCTACTCGTCTAAGCCAGGGGAGCACACGACTAATGACGAAGGCGTTTATCGTATTTCGGGGGTGCCTCCAGGCCGATACATTGTAAAGGTGGGAATAGCCTATGGTCTCACCGGCTATCGACGGAGCGAAAAGGGCCGCGTTTACTACCCGGAGACTTTCCATCCAAGCGCCGACGAGCCATCCAAGGCCACGGTGGTTGAGGTTGCGACTGGACGCGAAACCACCGACGTCGACATAACAGTTGGCAGGTCTCTGAAGTTCTACGAGATCGTGGGCCAGCTTATCGTCGTCGAAACCGGAGCGCCCGTACCCAATGTTGGGTTAGAGGTAATCACTACAAGCGCAAATGGTAGGGATTCCACTCACCTGGGCGGTGCTTTCAGTAGCAATGCCAGCGGAGAATTCAGAATTCCGAACGCGCTGCCTGGCCATTATGTTGTTGCCCCTGAGAATGATCGAGTGAGCAACACTTATGGAGACCCGGTTTCTTTCGACGTAAAAGACGAGGATGTCACCGGGTTGAAGATTCCCATGCATTCCGCCTCGACCCTGATGGGTATCGTCACAATCGAGGGAAATGTCGATCCTCCTATTGCGGACGTGTCCAAGCTACTGATTAGCGCCCACACTTTTTCTGACAACCTAATGATGAATTCAACAGTGACCTCTCCTATCAACTCGGATGGTGGTTTTCGAATTACTGGAATTCGTCCCGGCAAGGTAAGTCTGTCCTCTTACATGCAACGTGGAGGGACTGGGCCACTCCGGCTCTTACGTATTGAGCGCAATGGGATGGTATTGCGCGACGGTGTAGACGTTCGCGCTGGAGAAGACATAAGCGGACTCAGGTTAGTGCTGGGCGCCGGCAGCAGCGTACTGCGAGGAGATGTGAAGATTGAAGGAGGCCCACTAGAGGGCGTAAATCTATATGTAATGTATCGAGCAACAAACGGCGACACGAATAGTTTCTATCGCGCAGAACTCGACGCGCGTCGTCACTTTGTGATTAAAGGTCTGACACCCGGCGATTATGAGTTAATGATTGGACCTATGAGTGTAGAAATCTCCGGTGAGGGAGGAAGCCGAATGATGAATCGGATGCCGACCGTGAGACAAACAGTCGCGGTCGGAGCAGGAGCAGACGCGGAAGTGACTCTCGTTATGACTTTAAAACGTGAACCGCCCGCTCAACCTCCGAGATAAAGGTTATGTGAAAGGCGAGCAGAAGGTACGTCAATCCGGTATTCCGAAGATGAGCAAGGTCAGGAAAAGTGCGGTTGATGCCAATTCTGTCTGGCTTCGGCTGCACAACGATCTCGATGTACCTATTGCCGTTCCTACTCAGAGTATCTACGATCCAAGCAAGAAGTGTTTCTTGAAGCTTCTCTGAATCAATGATTCCGATGTCAAGCCACTCTTGACTGAACTCGATCGTGCGAAAAATGCTCATTGATTCCTCAAACCCAAGCGATCGAACGCTGCGCTTGAGCGGCTCACCCAAGTTACTTAACAAAAGAGCGCTCTCATGGCGAGTCCACTCCAAGCGCTTGTTCGACGCGGCGATGGATTGCTGCAATCGCTAAATCTCGAGCAACTTCGAATCAAACCAAACATCCTCATAATCCGGGGCGATTAGGAATCTCCAACCCGCAGCTAGACCAAGATATTTCGCAACCTCTGGCCGCGCCTCGATCAAATGCTGCAAGTGCCAAGACCTAAAAAAACCTGCTTCTTCTGACCCCTGCTCGCCGGCCCACAGATACCATCCGCAAGTTTGCCCTTGTGGCGGATGGCGCAATCCATTCAATGGCCAAATACCCGAACAGAAATTCTCAGTAATCCCTACCATCAGATCAAAATTCGACGCTTCAAACTCAGCGCCAAATCGAGAACATATTTCCCGCTGCTCTTTAGATAAGTCCGTCATGAATTATGCGCCTGGCAGTTTACAAAGTAGCGCCGAACGGTTGAGTTGACCGGGCGGCGCGCTACCGAGCACCTTCGCCGGATCACGCTTGATGCGAAACACGCTCCCGACGCTCCGGTCCAACGATTTGTTCGGCGGTTCGTGGACGAGCGAATCGTTCGCGCCAGATTATCCAACTGCCAAATGAAAGAGCAAATATTGAGTAGCGCACCAATAAGTCATGGCGATGCCAGTACCACCAATCTACAAAGTCACGTCCACGTTGAGTACCAATTATTAAGCAGTCTTCGACTTGCAAAATCTGTGGCGCCAACGCCAAGTCGTGCTATAAAGTGGCACACAAATTAGCACACAAAAATGTGCTGAACATGCAGTTGAAGCAGTAGATGCAGTGCATGCAGTGCGAATTTTTCAGAGGAAATCTAGTGCTTGTTGATTCCAAAGGACTTCACCGGGGGTAGAGCACTACTTGACACGGTAGGGGTCTGGGGTTCAAATCCCCACGCGCCTACCAATATTATCAATAACTTAGCTCCGCTCACCTCATTTCCCGTTACGCCAGTCGCCATTAGAATCAAGAAATCGGACGATCTCCCATGCGAACCTCACTCCTTATATATAGTCGCCTTAAATAAGGCTTCTCGGGCCGCGCTTGAGACACCCTCTTTACCGCTCATTTCTCCCGTTGCCAGTATCGTCTCGAAAGTGATTGAGGCGATAGCGGTACGATCGGGAGTACATCAGCTAACTACTCACACGATGCGCCATCTCTCTCTGACCGACCTGGCTCGCGCCGGCTGGGATATTCATGGGACAGCTACCTTCGCAGGTCATCGCAGCACGCGGACAACTCTGCTTTACATTCAACTGAGCGGCCGCGAGTTGGCCGCGAGGTTCGAGCGCAGCATGGCTTCACCCACGCTTGGCGCATTCAGATGATGGAGGAATGCTACTCTCCCCACACCACGCAATACTACGCAAAGATCACTGCCACGAAGCTGGCCAGGTCGTACGCTGAGGCTGGCTACTTCGAGCTCAATGTCAGAGTCATCAAAGTCCTGATCGATCAGGAGGCCATTCGTAATCAGGCGACCACCAACGGTTAGCCGTGGAAGTACTATGACTTGGGTCACGGTTACTGCACTTATGACCTCTTCGACCACTGTCCGCACCGAAAGCCCTGCGCCAAGTGCTCTTTTTATCTGCCCAAAGACTCCACTAAAGGGCTGCCACTCGAGGGACGAACCAATCTCTTGCGGATGATGCAGGAGATTCCACTAAGCGATGAAGAAAGATCGGCCGTGGAAGATGGTGTTGCTGCGCTCGGAAAGTTGACTGAGAGGTTGGCCCAAACTCCGTCTCCGGATGCGCGAACGCCGAAACAACTGATCCAGATTACGAAGCCAAAGCGGACCGGAGTAGCGACTAAATGATAACTTGACTTGCTATGATCTTCTCATCTATTGAGACGCAGGCGTTGTCTATTCTCTTGACCGCGTGCATAGTATGACTTGCGTCCCCATATTATGTATTCGGGCTTTCCGCGAACCTCTATACGCACAGTTCGCCTCTTTCCGTCATGCTCCTGGTTGGTCGGGTAATATCCCATGACGTAACGCCGATTGATGCCGGACAAGATGTGGGAATATATCTCTGTAGCCTGTAACGGGTCTTCCAAAAACTCAGTGAGACCGCCTGTGAGCTCGGCCGCGCCGGCAACTGCCAGTTGCCACCTTAACCTTTTTTCAATAAGCGTTCTGGCCGAACCGGATAATGTCCCACGTTCCCACATCTTTGATATGACCTTCGGGTCATTCTTGGGTTCGCTCATCAGATATTTCTTGGCTTGTTTCAACTGTTCGTGTTCTGACAGGCCTGCGAATCGAACGCCGGGAATCACTGAGTATATCGTCGCCCGCGATCTTTCAACTTCGGCGTAGACATCCTTAAGGCTAAAAGGCCTTGCAATAGCCGCATAGTAAGGTTCTTTCACAGGTGGAAGTATTTCCAATTCATCACCGTCAGTCTGAAAAATAATAATCGGACGAACATCTTCGTCGTCAAACATTTCTCGAAGAGTTGCCAGAAGCGCACTAAATTGCAGGCTGTGTCCTTCGTACCAGCCATGCCTCGCCGCCTTTCCTTTAGCCTTCTCTTTTAATGATTCAAGGGTCTGTTTAAGCTCTGCTTTATCTCCCTTGAAGTCTGCCAGCAACGAGAGGTCGTCCGCGACTATTGCCATCGTATCTCTGGGACCAAGTTTATCAACAAGTTCCTTAGCTGCCTCGACACTCATCTGGATGTAAGGCGAAAGGCTGCCGCTGTAGTCAATAATCAGGACAATCGAGCGCGGGATTGCCGCGTCGTCGCCGAGCGAGAAAATTCCGATCTCCTGTTGCTTGTTATCTTCAGTTACAATGAAATCGCTTTGAGTCAGACCCTGCACCGGCTTCCCCTGCTTATCCATTACCAGCACATCACAGACGACGAGTGACGTGTCCACTCGCACCACATCTTCTTCATCCGGGGCCCTTTCCTTATCTTCTTTTTGATCAGCTTCGATGCGAGCTTTCTTCTTCGCGTCGGAATTGATCCGCTTAAGAGTTGGTCCCAAATCCCTGCTCCGCGGATTCTCCCTATCTGAGGATTGCGCCAGGACAGATTGACCTAAGAAGGAGGCGCTGTAAATGAGCGTCAGGATTACTAAAGCTAGACATAGAGATACTTTGTCACGCATCGCTTAGAAGTCCCTCAACTGTACCACGGCGCCGACATGATGGAAGGACGAACGAATCTGTTGCGAATGATACAAGATTCCACTGAGCGATGAAGAGAGATCCGCTGTAGAAAACGGCGTTGCGGCGCTCGGAAACTTGTCTACGCGGTTAACCGATACTAACAGCTGCCGATGGACGAATGCCGAAACAACTGTAGTCCAGATTACTAAACCAAAGCGACCCGGGAACGATTACATATTAGCTTGACTTCTGATTCCACATAACGCGCTCCCGCAACCTGGTTGGCTGATGTGAATTCTCGGCGCGATTGTTCTGATACTTCTGCTGAAAGTGTTCGACGCTCGGTATCACTTCAGCTCCCGCCGCCCACTGTAGCTGTTCAGCTTGTCTGTGATGACCACCCGCGGAACATACTGCAATCCTTTTAATAATTTGCGAAAAGAACTTCTTAGCTGCCTTTTTGTTCCTCCGACTCTGGACCAAAATATCCAAGAAATCGGCATCCTGATCCACTTCACGCCAGAGGCAGTGAAGGGGTCCATTGATCTTGAGGAACACTTCATCCAGGTGCCGCCTGACGCCGGACCGCGGGGATTTGCGTCGCAAGGCGTTGGCATAACTCTGGCCGAACTTAAGACACCATTCTCGAACTGTCTCATAGCTGAGGGAGACGCCGCGCATCGCTAACATTTCTTCCACATCGCGGAAGCTCAGGGCTAAGCGAAAATACTGCCAAACGCAGTGACTAATGATCTCGGTAGGGAAGCGATGACGATGATAAAGAGAGACGATGCGCATCCGTGCAGTCTGCCTCACGAACGGGCTGATTGCATCGTTGGCAGTTAACCTGACAATACCTGCTCAAAGCATCAACTGCCCTCCGTTGACTTCAATTGTCTCTCCAACTACATATGAGGAAGCGTCGGAAGCGAGAAACGCGATCACTTTTGCACATTCCAGCGGCGTGCCTACTCGACTAAGCGGAATCGTCGTTACAAAATTGCGAATCATTTCCGGAGTCGAAAAGACCTGATGAAAAGGTGTGTCAATGACGCCTGGTGAAATAGCATTCACACGCACACCATGCGGTGCAAGTTCCTTAGCAAGCGACTTCGTAAACGTGATCAGGCCACCTTTTGCAACTGAGTAAGCAACGGCACCAGGTCCGCCACCAGTACGCCCGGCGATTGAGACGAGATTTACAATGGTTCCAGTTTTGCGCTCGATCATCATGGGAACAACGGCTTGTGAACAGAACACGGCGCTCGTTAAGTTCAGATTCATGATTTCATTCCAACGTTCTTGAGTTATCTCCCGAATTGCCTGCCGCTCTACAAGCGATCCGGCGTTGTTAACCAGAATGTCAATTGGTCCAAGCTCATCAGTCGCACGCCTTACCAGCGAAGAAATCTCATCGGCTCGGCGCATATCAGCGCAGATAGCGAGGGCTTTGCCACCCTCCTTTGTTATTTGGTCCAGCACCTGGGTCGCGCCCTCTTCGTTTTGATGATAGCCGAGCGCTACTATTGCGCCTAAATCGGCAAGCACACTCGCTGTGGCTGCCCCAATGCCCGAAGAGGCGCCCGTAACTAACGCAACTCTGCCGGTCAGATCCATATAGTTCTTCATGTCATCCCCCTCTTTCCTTACCGACTGATTGCATTTCATCGACGTCGACCGATAAGCGACTGATTGGCCCTCCAAGCGCGAAGAGAATCGAAGTGCCTAACACCGGAAGCAGACCGGCCACAACTAGAATCGGAGTATATGAAAAATAATCCACCACCCACCCGGTGGTCAGCGTAAAAAGAATTGCGCCGGCACCAGCGCCAACGCCACCCAGCCCGGCCACGGATGCCACGGCTTGCTGGGGGAACAGATCGCTGGGAATAGTTTGCACATTATTTATCCAACTCTGAAAACCAAAAGTCACGAGGGCGATGAACGCGAGTGCCGTTATCGCACTGTCAGCAACGGCGGCTGGAATGCCGGCCAACATGAATAGTGCACCTATCAAGATTACGACCTTACGTGCTTTGTCCGTAGTCCATCCGCGCGCGATGAAGTAACCGGAGATCCAACCTCCCAGCAAACTGCCTGCGTCGGCAGCCACAAATGGAAGCCAGGCAAACATTCCAATCTGTTTGAGACTGAAGCCACGCACTCTGTTGAGATAAAGCGGTAGCCACGTGATGTAAAGCCACCAGACTGGATCAGTTACGAACCGCGCGAGCACAATGGCCCAGACCTGCCTATACTTCAATAATCGGGGCCAACTGAAGCGACCCGAATCCGTTTCATTCTCGCGACCGTGTTTGATGTGTGCGTACTCCTCACGACTGAGTGAGGTGTGACGCTCGGGCGTTTCATAGAACATCACCCAGAGCACAAGCCACATAAATCCGAGGCCACCGGTAACCAAGAAGGCCATTTGCCAGCCAAAACGTATCTGCAGAAAAACGATCAGTGGGGGCGCTACGATGTTGCCGATGGCTACACCGCTGTTGAAAATTCCCATTGCGAAGGCGCGCTCGCGTACCGGAAACCATTCGGCTATTACCTTCGCTGCGCCAGGCCAATTACCAGCCTCTCCAACACCGAGCAAGAATCGAAGTGAGATCAAACTAATTAGTCCCCGAGCAAAAGCATGAGCGCACGCAGCAAGTGACCAAACGAGTATCGATAAGGTGAATCCTCGTTTCGTGCCGATGCGATCATAGAGTTTTCCCGACAGTCCCTGACTAAGGGTGTAAGCCGCAAGAAAGGACGTGGTTATGCTGGCAAACTCGAGGTTGCTCAGTCCTAGTTGTGCGGTGATCACGGGTGCGAGCACGGAGATCGTGAGGCGATCTATGAAATTGATCAGGGTGGCGAGAAAGACGAGCCCTATGATCCACCAACGCAATCCGGGCATAGTCGTCTTAGTCACCGAGAGCGGAGAAGCCGGAGCGTGTCTGTCAGAACTCTGCAAGGGTATGCGTAATCGCTTCACCGATTGGGCAGGTCAGCCGCATAGAGCGCCGTCGTAGGCCACAGTCGAAAAGGCTCGCGCGCTGCGGTCATCGCCAGGATCCTGATGTGATCGTTGTTTGGCAGCGTCACTGCGCGTGCGCCTTTAGGTAGATCGATTGCGTAGGCGAATAAATAACTTGCTATGTAGGGCTCGTTGCCTTCCGGAGCATGCCGGTGGGTGCCGATCCACGCAATCTCATCGCGCTTAACGAAGCCGCGACGGATCTGATCGATCCCAGAAACGATACCACTGGTTGGATCATAGCTAACAACCAGATCTTTCTGTATATCGTCAGCTGTCCACGACTGACCTCGAGTCATTTGAGTCACATGTACCTCGCGCAATTGACGTGGTTCTTTGAGGCGACTATCCCACTGCCCGATAGGACCATGCCATTCGCGTACGGTTACGGGTTCTCCAGCAATTGTCGTCACCACGTCACTGCCGACAGCAGTCGCTAGAATGTAAATACGATTGTAAGAACCTGCCGACACTGGGACCGACTGGCGCTTAGGCACAAGCACATTCAGTGCACCAGGAGTGCTTGAACCAAATTTAAACCATAACCCGTCAAGCTGTAATTTTTGAGGAAGCAGTTCACCAGCGAGTGTTTGCCCTTTTCCGTCGAAGTCTCCGTCGGCTCGGTTAGTGTCGGTTGAAACACCGTCAAGATTGAAAGGCAGATCCAGCGGCACTGAGGCACTCGACATCCATGACTGAACAGCGGGCGTTTGAAAACGCAAAGCGAAGGTCCGCGGTTGATAAGCTTTGAGCTCAATCGGGAGGCTGTCTCCCTGAACGGATAACGCACCCACTGATTCCTCAGCCGCATTGATCTCGCGAACGCTTCGGATCGGCCGCGCAAATCTGATCCGCGTCTCCACCGGGCGCCCGTATAGCTCCTGCACTCGCACTACGATCTCATCAGAGTCTTCTGCCTTCTTCAGTGCACGGACTGCCACCTGATTGTTCGAATCATCGAGTGACAAGATGGAGACACTTCGACCAAGCCGTCCTGCGTGCGCCTCAGTTTGAAACGCCACGAGCGGTTGGTTGAGCTCGGCTGCGCGGGCCGGCACTTTACCGGTACGCCAATCGCCAACGTGACCAGCAACCGAATAAGTGAAGTGATGATGGCCCAGATCGTTGCTGCTTTGATACGGATACGCTCGCGCTTTTGCGGTGTGGATGAGGGTAAGGCGAAGCACGTTGTCGACAGGTTTGTCCCACCCATACTTACTGTCGTTGAGGATTGCCGCGCCAAAGGCGCCGTTATTGTCCGTTACATCAGCCCACTTTTGCGCTGGCACTTCGTAATGATCAGGTGTGTTGTTGCCGCGTTGAATCGTGCCAAGCCCCAGGTCATAAGTAGCTTTTGGATTGGAGGCAGCCAAAGGAAAGGACGCCTTCAGCAAACTATTGGGCGACTTCCAATCCACCGTATTTTCGATGTCGACGCGATCACCACCCTCAACAAGCATTACGCGCTGAATGAAAGTTGAGCCGGCGGCCTTTCTGGTAATCTCTAGTGCAATTCGCACTGGTCCTCGCTCGGCTATGCGAACTTGTGGCCCAGTAACATATTCTCGAGGAGACGAG
>Ga0105249_10002840_pt1 | contig 14951 bp, 15 predicted proteins | sample KBSS44metaG_FD_81522 | JGI IMG/M metagenome (GOLD analysis project Ga0105249, IMG submission 81522) | Switchgrass rhizosphere microbial communities from Kellogg Biological Station, Michigan, USA - KBS S4-4 metaG | ecosystem: Host-associated > Plants > Roots > Rhizosphere > Soil | place... | reverse complement strand
GTGTTGCAGTCCTGATTGCTGAAACCGTCCGACCGGTTGGATGGTGTTCTGGACCTTCAACGCCTCCGACACGTCGACGACCGTCAATCCCGCCGCGGCCAGTTTCGCCGGATCGAGAACGACTTCGATCTCGCGGGTATCGCTCGCCTGCACTTCGATGATGCCCGCGCCGGGCACGCGCGCGATCTCGGGTTTCACGACGAAGTTGGCGTAGTCGTAGAGATCGGCAGTCGGGAGCGCGCCGGTGAGACTCAAGATGAACGACGGAAAAATCTCCGGCGTCATTCGCTCGATCTGCATCTGCGTATCAGCCGGCAGGTCGCCGGTGATCTCGGCCACACGGTTCTGCACCATCTGCAGCGCCACCACCATGTTGGTCGACGGATCGAACTGCGCCGAGATTTCAGACGCGCCGCGAATGCTCTTGGAGCGGACTCGACGGATCCCGGGGACGGCCATGACGACCTGCTCGATCGGCCTGGTGACGATTAACGACATCGATTGCGGAGGCAGCGTTCCCGAGTGCGCGACGATGACGATGCGCGGAAATTGCAAGGGCGGGTAGATGCCGCTCGGCAGGGTGAAGGCTGCAATCGCACCACTGACGACCAGGGCGACCGCCAGCAGGCCGACGGCACGCGAGTGCCTCAGCGCAAGAGCGGCGACGTTCATTTCGATTCGTCCTTCTCCGCAGTCTCTGCCGGAACGCCTTGGCGGCGTTCCTTCGCCGCGCCGGGTCGAGAACCTTCCGCGTCATTGCTCTCTGAGATGGCGGCGCCGTCAGGGAGTCCTGCCTGGCCATCCACGATCACCTTTTCGCCCGCTTTGATACCCGACGCGATCTCCACGTGGGTACCGTCGTTCAGGCCCAGAGTCACGGCGCGCCGTTCGGCCTTTCCCTCGACGGCGACGAACACCGCCGTCTCGTCACCTTCACGCACGACGGCAACGGCCGGGACAAGCACGACATTCCGATGTTCCTCGGCTTGAATCTCCACCTGTACCGGTATGCCCGCTGGCAGGTTCGAAGGCGCCGAGAATCCCAGCCGTACCGGCACCGTCCCTGTTCCAGCTTCGACCGCGGCCGGACGTGACAGGACTTTGAGTGCGACCTCCCGGGTCTCTCCCGGCACCTTCTCCAAATGAGCCGGAGCGCCGACCTCGATTCGGGCAATATCCGCAAGGGGCACCGACGCGATGACCTCGAGACGACGCGGATCGATAACGCGCAGCACCGCATCGCTTGCCGACGCCTCGACCAGATCACCAGGATTGTGCTGACGTTTCACGACGACGCCGTCAAAAGCCGCGAACACAGTCGCGCGCGCGGCAACGGTCTCGGCCGCGCTCAGTGATGCTTGCGCCTGTGCGACGGCGGCCTCGGCGTCGACGGCCGCGCGGTTTGCCTCTTCAGCCTCTTTGCGCGCGGCGACGCCGCGTTGAAAGAGCTCCGTCGCTCGAGTCTGTGCGGCCTTGGCGTTATTGAGCGTCGCCTGTGCGCGAGCGACCTCGGCCTGCTGCCGCTGAACCTCGGCCGTCATTGATGGGATCTCGAAGCGCACCAGCACGTCGCCCCGTCGCACGGAGTCACCGGGTGCTTTCGGGAGTTCCGCAATCCGCGCCGACTCCGGTGCCACGACCACGAGATCCGCTCCCGGCGCCGGGTTCACGATCGCGGTCGCATGGACGACGCCGCGGATATTGCCAACCGTCGCGTCCTCGGTCTTCACGGATACGACCGTTTCGCTCTCGACTTCTTCTACCGGCTCTCTGGTGCACCCGCCGCACAGCAAGAGAACTGCGCAGAGCGCGGTGAGCACCACGCGCGAGTGGTCTGTGCTAGCCGGCTTGACCGGCTCGATTGCTGACAAGTGAGTCACCCTTTCCCCGGTCAAGACGACTCGCCCGCGAAACGGGCCAGAAGACGCTGTGGCTCGCGCGGCTGTCTGAGGCAGCGCCGCGCGAGTCATGGGAGTGGCGCTCCGATGGCGCGCTCGAGATCGGCGAGTGCCGTCTGGAACTGCGAGACCGCGTCGAGCGAGCGCAGACGGACGTCACGGGACGACTGCAGCGCCTGGAGCAGTGCCGCGATGCCGGTTTGACCGAGGCTGTATGCGTCCTGCGCGAGCTGCTCGACTTCTTGCGCCTGCGGCAGGATCACGTCGCGATAACGCACATACGCCAGGCGGTGGGCTTCTGCCGTCACGGCCGCGGCACTGACCGCGCCCTCGATGCGGAGCTGCGTGGCCTGGCGTTGTAAGGTGATTTGGGCCAACGTCGCTTCCTCCACGGCAACGCCAGCTTTATGAGTCGTGAAGAGCGGCAACGTAATCGCGAACCCGCCGCGCCATCCCCATGTGAATTCCGGCTCGGCGTCGTGGGTCAGCGTGGCGGTCGGAATCAGGTCGGGCGCGCGGAGCGCGTGGGCAAGAGTCAACCTGGCGCGCTGCTCTTCGAGTCGACGATCGAGTACCGCGAGCTCCGTGCTTTCGCGGCGCGCCAGCTCGAGGACCGCGTTGGTCACCGTCGGCCCACCGGCGTCGATCGCCGTCGATAACTGGTGGGTCATGTCGAGCGGCAGTCCAAGCAACGCGTTGAACGAGGCGGTCGCCGCGACAACGACGCCCTCGGCGGAGGTGGCTTCATTCTGCGCGGCGTTGAGCGCGAGCTCGGTCTGCAGGACTTCGAGCCGTGGCACGTCGCCGTTCTCGAAGCGTGTCTGCGCCGTATCGCGGACACGCTGCGACAGGTCGCGCTGCTCGCGCAAGACCGTCAACCGGGCATTGGCGATCAGCAGGTCGAAATAGGCCCGGCGAACGTCGTTTCGGACCTGTGCCATCGTCGCGGCGAGCTCCGCCTCGCTCGCGCGAATCGTGGCATCGCTGACCGCGATTCGCTTGGATCGCTTTCCGCCAAGTTCCAGTGGGACCGCGATACCGTACGCCTGTTTCGGCGTTTCTTTCGCGATTTCGACGGTCGCCTCGGGGTTGAGCCACTCGGCGGCGACGGCGCGGCCGGCGACGCTGACCTCCCTGCCCTGCCGTGCAGCAGCGATCGTGGGATTAGCGGCGAAGGCTCGTTCGGTCGCCGCCTGAAGCGTCAGCGAACCCGGCGCCTGCGATTGCGCCGCCGCGGAGGCGGACATGAACGACACGAACACGGACAGCCCGACACAAAGCCGGGCCATTCCCGCAGAGATGCCAACGAATCGGGCCATGGCATGACGGATGATCCGGCATCGACCATGACATCACGATGACATGCCGGCTCATCTCTCGAACTAGCCGTCATCGGCGCCGGGGCATTTTGTGCGTAGGTGCGTAGGCCGGGTCTTGTTCCTAAGACCCGGCACTCCAGGGCTTTAGATCCGGCGGCGCAGCGCCACTGGCTGGTTCCAGCGGGACTATGATCAGCTCGGTGTCGGTCTCATGAGAATCCTGCTGGTCGAAGACGAACCGCATGCGGCGCACGTACTGGCGAAGGGGCTGCGTGAGCACGCGTATGCAGTTGATGTGGCCGCGGACGGAGAGGCGGCGATTTTTCGCGCAGGAACGAACGACTACGACGGCCTGATCCTCGACATCATGCTGCCGAAAGTCGATGGCATGAGCGTGTGCCGCACGCTCCGAGATTCGGGATGCAGCGTGCCGATCCTCATGCTCACGGCCCGCGATGCGATCGAGTCGCGTGTCGACGGGCTCGATGCCGGCGCCGACGACTATCTCGTCAAGCCGTACGATTTCCGCGAACTGCTGGCACGGCTTCGCGCCCTGATTCGTCGAGGCCATCACCCCGTCCTTCCCGAGCGTCTCGTGCTCGGCCCGCTCACGATCGAGACCCGCAGCCATCGCGTGCTCGTCCGCGACCAGGAAGTGCTGCTGCGTGCCAAGGAATACGCGCTGCTCGAGTATCTCGCCCGCCGCGCCGGTGACGTGGTCAGCCGGAGCGATATTGCCGAACACGTGTGGGACGAGAACTTCGATCCGCTGTCGAATGTCGTCGACGTGCACGTGCAGCGGCTGCGCCGGAAACTCGATCGTCCCGGATGCGAATCGATGATCCGGACGCGACGGGGGGAGGGCTACCAACTGGTATCGCAGGACGCGCTATGAAGGGCCTCTCGCTTCGCGCTCGCCTTTCGCTCTGGTGTGTCGTCGTCGTGTTCGCGGTGCTGGCGGTTTTTGCCGGAGACGTACTGGTCATTCAAAACCGAATTTCCCTCCGCCGCGTCGACCAGGAGCTCGAGGACACGCGACTGCAACTGACGAACATGCTGCGCGAGGAGCTGAACGAGCTGGATGCGCCGAAGCTGGCGGCCGAAGAGTCGAGCAACGTGATCACGTCGTCGGACCACCCCATCGCGGTCCTCACCGACAGTGGCGAATTACTTGCGACCAGGTTCGAGACTCCGAGCCTGAGCGAGATCCTGCCGGCCGGGACTCCAGACGAAGGCGTGCGCACGGTTGAGACAGTGTATGGCGCCTGGCGCGTGCAGGTGCGGCGGGAACGCTTCGACCAGGCGGCAATGGTGCTCGTGGTGGCGAGCCCACTGAACGCCGTGGCGCGCGATCAAGCTGAAATGCGCGAGGCCTTTCTCCTGGGAATGCCAATCGCGCTGGCGCTCGCCGCCGCAGGGGGATTGTGGCTGGCCTCGATTGGTTTGCGACCGATCACGGTCATGGCCCGCCGTGCGAGCGAACTTCCACTCACCGGCACGGAGGATCTTGCGCCCTCCATCCGCAACGACGAGCTCGGGCAACTGACTCGGGCGTTCAACGCGCTGGTCGCGCGACTGCGGTCGGCACTTCAGACGCAAAGACAGTTCATGGCGGATGCGTCGCATGAGCTCCGAAACCCGGTCTCCGTCATCCGCAACGCGTCGGAAGTTGCCCTCGGCCGCGAGCATCGCGACGAGTGCGAGTATCGCGAAGCGCTGGCGATCATCAGCGCGCAGTCGCACCGCCTGAGCGCGCTCGTCGAAGACATGCTCGTGCTCGCGCGCGCCGACGCCGGGGGATATCCGCTCAGGCCGAGCATGATTTTCGTGGACGACGTGGTGGACGAATGCCGGCGCGCGGTGAGTGTGATGGCAACGGAGCGGAGGGTGGTTGTCGTGTCGAGCGGCGCTTCAGAGGTGCCGATTCGCGCTGACCGGGAACTGCTGCAGCGGCTCCTCGTCAACCTGTTACAAAACGCCGTTCAGCACACACCGGCCGGCGGGACCGTCTCCGTCGACGTTCGCCTGGACGGCTCGAACATCTGTATACGAGTGATCGACACAGGCACGGGCATTCCAGCCGCGGACTTCACGCGAGTCTTCGATCGCTTCGTCCAGCTCGATCCCTCGCGTCGCTCCCATGGCGCCGGCCTCGGGTTGACGATCGCGAAGTGGATCGCCGAAGCGCATCGCGGGTCGCTGGTCGTGGAGTCGAGCGGCCCGCAGGGTACGACCTTCTGTCTAGCCCTCCCGAAGTAGTGTTGGTGTCAGGCAGTGAATCGTGAATTCACGATTCACTGCCTGACACCTGCTTGGACACCTGCTCGATATCCTGTCCGAAGACGATCCCGACGCCGTTGATGTCGCGGACGCCGAACTCGCGAATTCCGTACGGCTGGTCTGCCGGCTCGGTTGACACCGTGGCACCGCGCGCGACGATCTCCTTGTAGTACCCGTCCACATCCTTGACCCACTGAAACAAGTGGACGCCCCGCGGCCCATCGTCCTCCTGAACAAAGTGGATCGCGGAATTGTCACGCCACACAACTGCGTATGTGTCGTCGCCGAAGTCCCACGTGAACCCCAATACGTCACGATAGAACGCCGCCGTCGCCGAGACGTCGGGGACGTGCAGCACCGGCGCACCCTGCACGAACTGCTTCGGGTCGGACGATGGTCGGGAGGGCATGGAGAAACCTCCGTTAGCCTGCGCGTCCTGCTATCGCGCTGGCCGCGAGGAGCGCCCGATCGCAGTGACCCACTGGTCGGGCTCTGGTTCCATGACGGCCACGGCTGAATTCCGGCCTCCGGGTCTGCGCGCGCGCGGCTGGCGAACTCCGGCGAACGGATCCTCGGACGGCGTCGCCGGTGGTGGTGGAACCCGACCAGCCAATCGCGCCGCGAGTTGCTTGAGCTTTTCTAGAAACATGACGATCTCCTCGTGGAGGACATTTACGTCAGGCCGCCAGATCCCACCACATTGAACTGTCCCGAGACCGCAAAAAACGCGCGGCCGAAGTGTTCGATGCGCAACGTTGCATCATACCTGCTCGCCCACCGGATCACATCCGCCCGATCGCAGTACCGTTTGTAGATTTCAAAGCGACGCCCATCGTTCAAGCTTCGCTCCTGACGTCCGACTTTCTTGTTCAACCTCGCTCGTTCGCGGCTCCAGGCAGAATCGAGGACGAGGAATCGCCCAGTTGTGCCGAGCATGGTGCGCAGCGCGGCGAACAGCCTGGGCTCCTGCGCCTCGGTGAGATGACTGAGGAGGAAACCGACCAGCACACAGTCATGTGTGGCGGACGCGAAGTCGTAATCGAACAAGTCGCCCTGAATGAGAACGCTGCGCTCGACGAGGCCGAAACGAACTATCTTCTTCCGGCATTCGGCGAGCATCCGTTCAGATTGATCGAACAACGTGATGTGCGAGCATCGGCCGGCATAGAACGGCAGCCAGTAACCAGTACCGCATGCCACGTCGATCAACCAATCGGAGCCGAACGCCTGAACGATTTCCGCCAGCCGCGTCGCCTCGGATTTGAAGATCTCGGGATCGCGTATCGACGCGCTTCCGGTTCCGAGGGTGTATACCTCCTCGTACTCGGGAGCCCGCTCGTTGTAGTAATCGAGCATGCGTCGACGGAGACCCGCGTCCATTCCTTTTGGTGGAGGCTCCACCCAAGATAGGATGCCTCATGCCGTTCTTCGCTCCAACCCAAGAGGAAGAGCGTAGTTTCCTGAGTGTGCTTCGCCACACGGTGCTGGAGGGCCCGCTCCGCCTCGTTCGCTTCACCGATTCTTCGCGCGGGCACAAGGCGGCGTATGGACGCAAGGATCCGAAGACCGGTCTCTATGCTTCCTATTGGATGTACGCGTCCGAAGTTGAGGAATTGCTCGAATCCGTATCAGCCGGCGGACCGTACGGACTGAAGACAATACGAGAGGTGAGCGTAAGGTGGGCGATTTGTGACGATTGGGGAGATCTCGAACGCACATGGGTCATGGACATCCCGCCCGGCCGCACACTGAACGCCTACTTCGGGTTCGCGAAGTTCCAGCCCAGGATATCTGCATCCACGCAGAAGCATTCAGGGCGACAAACGACCAATAGCTATCCAGGCGGCTCGCTTCAACTGGTACTGCGTCTTGATGAGGAAGCGTGTGGGTGGATCTCGGGTCCGATGAGGACCCAGAATCTGTCGGCCAAGAAGCTTCGCAACATCGGCTCGTAGCAGCGGGGGCTGCTTCTCTTCGAGACCAGGCGTCGCAGAGCCGGCTAACGACAGCGCTTGCGCCGAATTTCCCGACGGGCAGATTCTTCTTGTTAGAAACTACAATTGTAGTTATATCAACCCTACCGATAGTTGCTCCATGCCAAGGACGTCCCTCACAAAGCCCGAGCTTCAGATCATGGAGGCGCTCTGGACGCGCGGCGCGTGCTCCATCCGAGAGATCCACGAGGCCTTGCCCGCCAAGGGCCGACCTGCGTTCACCACCGTCCAGACCGTCGTGTACCGCCTGGAAAAAAAGGGCGCCCTCCGCCGCGTCAAACGAATCAGCAATGCGACCATCGTCGAGGCCGTTATTTCCCGTGACGATGCCCATACCACGCTGGTTGCGGAGTTGCTCAGCCTGTTCGACGGTCGTCCCAAGCCTCTTATGGCTCGACTGGTCGAATCCGGAAAGCTGACGCTCGACGACATCAAGGAAGCCGAAGACGCGCTGCGGAAGCTCACGAGGAAAGGTCGACCGCGATGAGAACGCGGCGGAAGGTTGCGCTCAGTGTGATGGCGACCCTGGTGGCCGCGAGTCCGTTGCTCGCGCACCATGAGTGGCCGGTCGATCGAGCCAGGCAAGTCACGGTAACAGGAACCGTGACCGCGTACACCTGGGCCGATCCGCACGTGATGATCGCGCTCGACGTCCAGGCCAACGGGACCGTCGAGAAGTGGAGAGTCGGCGCCTCGAGCAAGAAATATACGGCGGCCGGCGGATGGGACAGGAATACGTTCAAGCCGGGGGACGTCATCACCGTCATCGGCTATCGCTTCAAGGACGGATCCAACATGGCTCAGGTCCAGAAGGTCGTGATGGCGAGCGGTAAGAAGCTGTACTACTCGTCGCGTCCGTAGAAAGGCAGGCCACGATGACTTCCTGGCTACCAGCCTCGGTGGCGAACCACCTGAGGCAGTCGACGCTCTTCGTCGCGCTCGCCTGGCTCGTGACGCTTGCGTTGCGGCGACATGGCGCACGCGTGCGGTACTCGTTGTGGGCGGCGGCATCACTGAAGTTCTTCCTGCCGTTCTCGTGGCTGATCGGCCTCGGCACTCTGGTCGAGTGGCGGACGGCGCCCACGATCGCTCAGCCAGCGGCGACGTTCGTCATGCAGGAGATCCTTGCGGCGCCACTCGTCTATGGCGCCGTTCCGCAAGTCCCGCAGGACACGAGCATCGCTCGGTGGCTCGTCCTCATCGTCTGGCTCGCAGGAACTGTGGCAGTGTTGGTCTAGTGGGGCCGACACTGGCGCGCTCTGCGAACGGCGCTGCGCAGTGCAACGCCACTGCCGCTCGGTCCCGCCTTCGCCGAGGCGACGGCGGGCGGGCCGGATTGCGACGCGCGCGAGCTCACGGTGATGTCATCGCCGTCGGCGTTCGAACCTGGCGTCGTCGGACTCCTGCGGCCAGTGCTGTTGTTCCCTGAGGGGCTCGTCGATCGCCTGACTGACGCCATCTGGGCCCGCGGCGCCAGGAGTGCCGTCCGATGCGGGCCTCACGATCTTCACGGCTCTTCAGGAGCAACTCGGCCTGAGATTGGAGCCGACGAACGAGACCATCCCCGTGCTGGTCATCGATAGCGTGAAGAAGCCGTCTCCGAATTGAGCTCGGATGCAGCGGCACCCACACCTGGCGAGCGCTGGCATGAAAGCCACGCGTGGCCGCCGTGTTAGACGAGGTGGCCGGCTGTACATCGCCAACCATCCGTTTGTCGACGGCAACAAGCGCATTGGTCACGCTGCGATGGAGGTCGTCCTCATACTCAACGGCTTCGAGGTCAACCGCCTCCGTCGATAAACAAGAGCGTGTCGTCCTTGCAATCGCTTCAGGCGAGCTTAATCGCGAGGGCTTGGTTCGTTGGTTGCAAACCAAGGCAGTGGAAATTCCGTAGGTCGCTTCCAGCACTGGCGTCCTCGCTTTCATATTTGAATATCCCCACGAGCACATTGACAGGCCATCGTGCGGGGTCTACAGTCCGCTCGATACGCATATGGATCCCGTTACACGACGCAACTTCATCAAGACCGTCATCGCCGCGGGCGCGACGGCCTCCTCGGTCGGCTATCTCTTTCGCGGCCCTGGTGCATTACTCGGGCAAACAGCGTCGGCGCCGGGCTCTGTTGAGCGCCTGATCACGCTCAACGTCAACGGTCAGATGCGCCGCGTCGACGTCCTCAAGCAGGAAACGCTGGCGATGACGCTGCGTTACAAGCTCGGGCTCACGGGAACGAAGCTGGGCTGCGATCGCGCCGAGTGCGGCGCGTGCACCGTGCTCCTCGACGATGTGCCGCACTACTCGTGCTCGGTGCTGACGCACACCGTCCGCTCGCGCGCGGTGGTGACGATCGAAGGACTGGAGAGCGCCACCGGCGAGTTGCACCCGATGCAACGCGGCGTGCTCGACGAGCAGGGATTCCAATGCGCCTTCTGCATGCCGGGATTCATCATGTCTGCCGTCGGGTTCCTCAAGTTCAACCCGAACCCCACGCGCCAGGAGCTGGCGCACGGCGTATCCGGCAATCTGTGCCGCTGTCAGGACTACGACAAGATCCTCACCGCGCTGATGAAGGGTGCGGAGTACATGCGCGGAGCGTCCAATGCCTGACAACAAGTTAGTGGGCACCAACTACATTCCGCCTGATCACATCGCGAAGGTGACCGGACGCGCGAAGTACGCCGAAGATTTCCGCGCCGACGGCATGCTCTTCACCAAGCTGCTGCTCAGCCCGATGCCGCACGCCCGCGTCCTCTACATCGACAAGGAAGGCGCGCTCGCGATGCCCGGAGTCAAGGCGATTCTGACCGCCGACGATCTGCCTGATCTGAACGGCGCCGAGAAGGCGCTGACGAACGAACCGCTGTACGTGGGCGAGCCGATTCTCGCGATCGCCGCCGTCGATGAAGCGTCGGCGGCCGCGGCGATTGAGGCGCTCCACATCGACCTCATGCCGTTGCCGTGGGTCGTGGATCCGCTCGACAGTCTTCGGCCGGGTGGTCCCAACGCGAGACGCGGCGGCAACGTCTGGGCGGCGCCGCAGCCACCCGCGCCCGGCGCGCAAGGTCCTCCTCCCCCACCCGCGCTCGATATCGTGAAGTGGACCGACCAGGATTTCGCCGACGACGAAGGCGGTGGCGACCGTCTGCCGATGGGACGCGCGCTCGAGGAATGGTCGTTCGGCGATCTCGAGGCGGGATTCAAGAACGCCGACCTCGTCCTCGACGAAACATTCGTCGTCCAGTCCACGGGGCATCACCCGATGGAAACGCGCAGCGCGATGGCGTACTGGCAGAACGGCAAGCTGTATCTGCATGCGTCAACGCAGAGCGTCGCGGCAACTGTGGCGGGCATCGCTCGCTGGTGCGGCATCACGCCTGCGGACGTCGTGCTGATCTGCGAATTCACCGGCGGCGGTTTCGGTAGCAAAGGCGCGGGAGCCGTCTCGTCGGCGATTCCCGCGATGCTGTCGAAGAAGGCCAACGCGCCGGTGATGATGCGCATCAGCCGGGAAGAAGAGAGCTACATCGGCCGCGCGCGCACGAACATGTCGGGCCGCGCACGCGTGGGCTTTACCAAGGAAGGCAAGATCACAGCCCTCGATCTGTTCCTCGTACAAGATTCGGGCTCCTATGGTCCGATGGGCGACCATCGATCCTGCGGCAACGCGGCCTCGTTGATCTATCAGCCAGGTGCGATGCGATGGCGAGCGATCAACGTGCTCACCAACACTCCGCCGCGCACGCAACAGCGCTCGCCGGGTCCGATGCAGGCTGACGGAATCATGGAACCGATCGTGACCAAAGCCGCGAAGCAGCTCGGTCTCGATCAGGTCGCGATTCGCCGCCTCAACGCGCCAGCAGGTAAAGCGATCTACGGTCCTCCCGGTCCGAACGGGATGCGCCCGCATGTGACGAGCGCGTTCGTCAAAGAAGCGCTCGACAAAGGCGTCGAGGTCTTCGGCTGGGAAGCACGCAAGGCGCGCAGCGGCCAGCGCCGCGGTCCCAAGGTTCGAGGCATCGGCGTCGCCGTCGGCCCGCATGGGTCGGGCTCGGTCGGATGGGATTCCATCATGACCATCCGTCCCGACGGGAAGCTGTACGTGCAATCGGGTGTCGGCAACCTCGGAACCCACTCCGTGTTCGATCTCGCGCGTGTCGCCGCCGACGTGCTTGCGATGCCGTGGGACAAGGTCGAAATCATCTGGGGCAATACCGGCAAGCACCTGCCCAATACCTGCCTGTCAGTCGGCAGCCAGACGACGCACGCGATGACGCGCGCCAATCACGCCGGCGCGATGGACGCGAAGCGCAAGCTCCAGGAGATCGCCGCGATGGACCTCGGCGGCTCGCCGGACGACTATGAGCTCGCCAACGAGCGCGTCTATCGCCGCGGCAGTCCGGGACGCGGCCTGAGCTACGCGCAGGCGGCGAAGCGCGCCATCGACCTCGGCGGACGCTTCGATGGTCATGTCGTTCCCGACGATATAAATCAGATCACGAAAACATCGGCGGCGGCGCTCGTCGGACTCGGCCTGATGGGTGTCGCGAAGGACACCTACCCCCGCGACGGCAACACGTTCTCCTTCGTAATCGGATTCGCCGAAGTCGAAGTGGATGTCGAGACCGGGAAGGTCACGCTCGTCGACTATCTCTCTGTCGGGGACGTCGGGAAGGTCGTCAACCCGCGCAGCCTGACGGCACAGCTCAATGGCGGCAGTTGTCTGGGGATCGCGCACGCGCTCTGTCAGAAGTGGGTCATCGATCCGCAATACGGTGTCACGCTCGCGCGCCGCTTCCACTACAACAAGCCGCTGACGATTCTCGATATCCCGAATCACCTGCAGGCGACTGCGCTCGATCTTCCGGATCCCGAAACGCCGGTGGGCGCGCGCGGCGTCGGCGAGCCGCCGGTCGGCGCCGGCTACGGGGCCGTGCTCAATGCGATTGCCGACGCGATCGGCGTCGACGCGTTCCGTCGCGCACCCGTCACGGCTGACATCGTGCTCATGTCTCTCGAGCACGGACGACGGATGCACGAACCGCTGAGAGCGCATCTGTAATGCCGAATTACGACGAGAGTTCCTTATGGCAGTGATCCGAGACGTGATGCCGGCGTTCGAGCTCTTTCAACCGGGCTCGATCGACGCCGCCCTCGACCTCCTCGATCGGCATGGCTCGAGCGCCTGGGTCCTGGCCGGTGGACTCGACAGCTTCGACTGGCTCAAGGACCGTATCAAGCGCCCGAGTGCCGTCGTCGACCTCAGCGGGATCGCCGAGCTGAAAGGCGTTCGACAGGTGGGCGACGGGCTCGAGATTGGCGCAATGACGACGCTGACGGAGGTCGTCCGCAACCCAATCGTGCAGCAGCGTTACAGCATCCTGATGAAGGCGGCCGAAGCCGCGGCATCGCCGCAGATTCGGAATCAGGGCACGATCGGCGGCAACGTCTCGCAGGACACACGCTGCTGGTACTACCGCGCAGGGTGGTCGTGCTATCGGGCGGGCGGCAACATCTGCTACGCCGACACGCCGACGGCGATCAATCGCGAGCACGCGATCCTGAACGCCGATCGCTGTGTCGCGGTGAACCCGTCCGACACCTCGCCTGCGCTGATCGCGTTGCAAGCGGAAATGGTGATTCGACGCCGCAACGGCGAGCGTGTCGTGCCGGCGGAGGAATATTTCGTGGGTCCGGGCATCGACATCACCCGGATGACGGTACTTCGCACGGGAGAGCTGCTGACCGCCATTCGCATTCCTGCCGCGTGGGCTGGCGCGCACTTCTATTTCGAAAAGCTCGCCGACCGGAATGTGTGGGACTTCCCGCTCGTGAACGTCGCGGCGGCAACCGTCATGTCCGGCGACACGATCTCACGCATGCGCATCGCCGTGAACGGCGTGGCAGCCACTCCACTCCGGCTCCCGGCCGTCGAAGATGCGGTCCGCGGCAAGACGCGCGACGAAGCGACCGCAACTGCCGCCGGCGAGCTCGCGATCGTCGGCGCCGTGCCGCTGCATCACAACGCCTACAAAGTGCCGATGCTGCGAAACCTGGTCAGGCGCGCGGTCCGGGGGACGGAGAATACATGGACCTCCTGACGTGGGGACACAATCCATGGGGCGAATGGATCCTCACGCACATCTCATGGGATCACCAAGTCGATGATCCTCGGCTGGATTACGCGGCGCCAGTACCTCGAGCACCACGATCCGCAGCGGTGGGTCGCACGGTCATAACTCCCAACTCACCAACTCCCAAGGACCCCGGTGGCAACCTGGAGCCCTTGGAATTTGGGGACTGGGAGTTTGGAGTTGACAGGGAAAGAATAAGGCATGGATCTGAAAGAGCGTTCTGACGCGATCGAGGAGTGTTACGAGTTCATGCTCGCTTATGCCGCGCAAGGCGTAGTCGACGAGGCGGGCAACCAGTCGGCGGGCCAGCTGCGGACGCTCCTCGCGCGCGCTGAGGCGGCGCTGAGCGGCCTGGCAGATACGTTTCGTGACGCAGTGGCACGGGACCGGTTGGAACCAGCCGACAAGTACCTGGCATTCCTGCGAGTACTCGATCGCGATGCCGGCGATTCACTCGCGGCGGTGCAGCTCGTGATGGCCCAGCCGTCCATCAGTTCACAGACAATCGACAACCTCAACGCGTCGATTCACGTGCGAGCGCTTCTGACGGATCTCTTTCTAATCGACGAGATCTTGAAGGACCGCAGCCGAAGCGCGATTCCCAATTCCCAACTTCCAACTCCTAAATAACCCGGATTCCTGGGAGTTGGGAGTTGGGGGTTGGGCGTTGACGCCTGACGCAATTGAGCCACGTAGGATAATTACGTCGTGGCTCCTCGCGTTCGCTTCGCACCGTCTCCAACCGGATACCTGCACGTCGGCGGCGCGCGCACTGCGCTCTTCAACTGGCTGTACGCGCGACGTCACAATGGTGTCTTCGTCCTTCGCATCGAGGACACCGACGTCGAGCGCTCGTCGCAGGACATGGTGACGGGCATACTCGACGGACTTCGTTGGCTGGGGTTGACGTGGGACGAAGGGCCCGATGTTGGCGGGCTACATGCGCCGTACTTTCAGTCGGAGCGGCTCGATTCCTACCGGACCGCAGCGGATCGACTGCTGAGCGAAGGACACGCCTATTACTGCTACTGCACTCCCGAGCGCCTGCGCGACGAGCGCGAACGCGCGGAAGCGCGTGGCGAGGCTTGGCAATACGACCGTACCTGTCTTGGCCTGTCAGCCGATCGCATCCGCGAACTCGATGCGGCCGGTACGCCGCGCGCGCTCCGCTTCAACGTCCCATCGTCGGGCGCGGCGTTCGACGATGCCGTGCACGGGAGAATCGCGTTCGAGGGCGCCAGCATCGAGGACTTCGTGATCCTCAGGTCCGATCGTTATCCGACCTATCACCTCTCGGTCGTCGTTGACGATATCGACATGGGAATCAC
>Ga0105249_10002839_pt1 | contig 14952 bp, 12 predicted proteins | sample KBSS44metaG_FD_81522 | JGI IMG/M metagenome (GOLD analysis project Ga0105249, IMG submission 81522) | Switchgrass rhizosphere microbial communities from Kellogg Biological Station, Michigan, USA - KBS S4-4 metaG | ecosystem: Host-associated > Plants > Roots > Rhizosphere > Soil | place... | reverse complement strand
TTTTTTGTTTTTTTTAAAATTTTAGAAATGATTGAAAAATAAAAATTCACTTTCCATTAAAAATCATAAGAATTCAAATAATTTAATTAAGTGAAACATTGAAATTATTCAGTGATTAAGAATTCAAAAAATTAAAATTAAATTCTTACTCTTCATCAAAAAAGTGTAAATGATATTCACTTTTTTAATTTTTTACCATTTAAGATCTACATAAATAGATTTTTAGTGTGAGTATTTGAAAAATTCTTTCATTTTTTATCTATATTAAGGTGTAATTCATTAAAAATTTCCTATTAATTTGCATTAATTAGTTGATTATCTGAAAAGCTTCATTTAAAGGACATATTTTTTAAAAAAAATTTAAGAGTTGTGAAACTCTCTTATAGGTGATTTTTTATTTAAAATTAAGTTTTTAAAATATTCTCCTGTGACCTGATTTTCTTTCATTTAATGAAGCATGGCTTGTGTAAGCGCTGTAGCTTTTATATCAGTAATGTTACTTCAAATTGAATCTAAAATTTCTAAAATCTGGTTTTTAAAACTATTTGCTATCAGGATTGCTCCTGTATCGCCATGCCTAAAGAGGTAAGCTTTTGCTTTAATTTTGAATTTTCAAATTGTGGAATTAATTCTTAAAGTGAAGATATTTCATTATAATTCATTGAATAAATTTTAAGGTTAGATGAAAGAGGGGAGGGAATATATGTTATTTTATAATATATAAAGAATAGTTTTTAAATCCGAATAAATTTTAATTTTTTGATTACTATTTAAACCTACACTATAAGCTAGATTGATACTCAAAAATAAAGATAAAAAATTTTTAAATTTCTCATTTTTTTATTATATTATCATTCCTTATTAAACAGTGTATTCAATAAATGACCTCATTTTTGCACAAAAAATAGAAATTTAGAAAATTATTTTTAAATTTCAGTATTTATTTTTTAGAATATTTTTGTAAAATGATATTCTATAATGTTCGCTAAATTTTTATCTTCATGTTTTTAGCATGAATTATTTTTTAATTTCTTAGAAAAAATCATTTCTAATTAAAAATAAAAATTAAATTTTTGCATACTATGAAAAAATAAAATGATATCCTCAGTGAATTTTAAGGATTTTTTTCTATAAACTTAAATTTTTTAAAATCGAATCAAGATTTTTTGGCTATTGATTATTGAAATCATCTTGATGATTAAATATGCATTTCAAAAATGAATTGTAATCAATGTTTCATTTGTGAATCTGATTGAACATAAGCTTCTTATAAAATATACTTTTCCCTTAATTTTTAAATATGAAAAATTAAGGGAAATTGGAATTCAAAAAATGTCGCCCAGGGCACCCATGCCATTTAGAATGAAAAATAAGTTCTAAAAGATTTATTAATCATCAATGATTATTTGGGTTCTCATATAATTTTTTATAGATCACTTTATTAAACTCAATCAATGGGCATTCATGTAAAAATGCTTATAAAAAATCTAAAAAAATAATTTTAGCATTTTTTAATGAAGGTATAGAATCATTTTAAGCTCTAATTTTAAATTTTTATGGTAAGCATGAGCAAATTTTTTTAAGACTGTACTGACTGCTTTTTCTTCAATAGCCTGAAAAAGAATTTGACCTTGAAGGACCATTTGGTAAGCGAGGTGGTAATGTTCGGATCTTTTAGCTTGAAATTGGATCATTTCCTTTAAAAGATCAGACTTCTCTAGAGATTGAATTTTGCGATAGTATTCTGAAAAAGGAAATTTAGGATAATCAAAGTTTCTAAATTGATTTGAATTTATCGTTTTTATATTCATTATGATTGATAAGTAGCAATTTCAGTGCCGTAAAATTTGTATAAAATGATTTACTTTTTCTATTTCAAGGTACTGAAAAATTGAATGAAGCAGTATTGATTAGAACGTAGAAATGCTTTTTGAATAAAATAACCTTTGAAAAAATGAATAGAGTATTGCTACGTGCTCACCATATTAAATCTGAGTATTTTTCAATGAAATGATGTTCAAAATTATTCCCTTGATAAAAAAATCAGACTAGAATTGAGTTCAGACCTTGGAATTCAGTTTTTTAATTTTATTGATTCATGAATTTGATGAATAAAAAAACATCTTAAATGCTCATTTAAAATTTTGATCATTATGATGTGCATGATTAATGATGAAAAAATATCTTTCAAATTTATAAAGTGATTCTCCTGAATTGAATTATTTTATTTTAGAGATCAGAATTTTTCATTTCCCTTTCTTAACCTAGTGCAAAATCAATTTTTAAAAATAAAGATTGCAACAAAGTTTTTAAGTGAACATAAAATTCTTCCCAACTATTTGCGTGATCAATGAAAGAGGAAGTGACTGAATTTATTTTTCGACCCAGAAATAATGAAAGAAAATAACCCTTGAGTGAATTTTGACTGGGAATTTCAGAATGAAATGTCTGAAATGCTTTCTGAATTTCTTGAAAATTCAAATTTTGTATCTTTGTTTTTGCTTCTTTCATCTCTTGTTCAAAATTTTTTATTTTTTCTTCGTCTATTTGATCATTAAAAAGTTGACTCATATAATTTATTATTTTTAATGCAAAGTTTGAGTAAAGATTAGAAATGAGTTGTTCTAGTATATTTTTTATTTTTCTTTCTTTTTCTTTGAGACAAATGTCTGCATCGAATTGTTTTTGAAGTATTTGAAGGAAACTATAGAATATTTTGAGACCTGGAGGAATCATATTATTGGACGATTTTTTGATACTTTCTTTCAAAAGTGACTTAACTTTATAAAAAGATAACTTATTTGTTCTGAGTTTTTTTTTGAGTTCAATGACTTCTTTAAAAAGGGTTTTCAGATAGGGATGAAAGGAAGACCAAGAGTTTTCTTCATTCTCTGGTTCTAAAAAACAAGAATTTTTTGGAAATTGGGAATCCAAAGGAGAAATAGGGACTTCGGATTATGTTTTTTGTGCAGGAGATGTGTGGACCTCAGGCAGAGGATTCCGTTTAGAATCTGAAGAGGGTGAATGGACTGGAGAGTTCTGCGGGACGGATTGTTGAGGCATAGATTCATGTTTTTGAGCAGTGGAATGACAACTTAAGAATTTAAATGCGGTCAATAGGGAGAAAAATAAAAAGTAAGATGAGATTTTTAAAAATGAAAAAAAGAAATTTTGCACTTGCGACCCAATCATAACATACTTGATTAAAATATGAAATCTAAAATAAGGCTATTGTTAGAGATTTAAAATTTCTTCTTTAAATAGGTGTTTCAAATTACCAAAAAAGTTTTCTTTAAATCGATTTTTTAATGAAAGCATGATTTTTAAAAGGACATTTTTTATAAAGTGAAATTTTATTTTTGAGAAGATTAATACGCTTTCCGCAATCAGTGGAGTTTATTTTTAAAGAAATTCTAGTAAAAATAGGTCATTATGTAGGATCATTTTAAAAATAATACCATAAATTAATGAAGGTGCTTTTTCTAGTTTATTTTTATCATTTAGAAATTGTTTTAAAATTTTCAGCCATTGAGAAATTAATGGACGCAGACTTTTATGAGGATACAGAGCAATCGTTAGAGCTACTTTTGGATCAGGTTCCATTTGGTATAGGAAACAATTTTTTAGAAATTTAAGATGATCCTCAGAAAAATTTTTATCAAAAAGAGAGAGGTTTCTTCAGGCTTCAATTTTTGCCACAAGTGAAACTCAATGAGCTTGTCGTTCAGATAAAAAATCCATTTTTCTAGTTCACTTTTATTGAGTGGATTTTGAAGGGTTGGAATAGGAAAAGAGTCTTTATACTTTTGGAATGCTCTTTTCTCCCAATGATTTTTCTTCCAATCCTTTGGGTTTAATTTTCTTAATATATTGGCTAACATCAGCTTTAATTCAGTCCTTTGATCATTCATCCAAAATAAATGAGTTTTGTTTTCAAGCAAACGGCAATAAATATCAAATTTTCCAAGGAAATATTTTTTTACAATTTTATAAGCTTCCGGATGATGATTTTTAGTAATTTTTAAGAGTATCAACTTGAAAAATAATAAAAGCTGAATATCTCTATTGATTTCTTCTTGGAATAAAATGGATTCTATACATTGAATGACTTTTTTGCTTTTTAGATGAAAGGAGCAAATGAGATCAAAGAGGGAAACCAAAGTCATGAGACTTTCCTCAAAATTTTCAGTCAGCTTCTTTGGTGCTGTAGCTAAACACTGGTTCATTGAAGTAAAGTAGTTCAATAAATCTTCTTGATGATTCTGAACCCAATTTTTTATGTTTTGATGAATTTCCTGGTGATGGACTTTATAATAAAAATAAGCAAAGAATAACGTGTCTTCATTCATGGCGTCCTTTTCACCAAGAATGGGTTCTTTTTCTAGTTCTAAAAAAGCTTTTTTAAACTGATTAAAAATGAACTGAAAATGCTCCTTTGCTTGAAAAATAGCACTTTTTGAATTTTGGGGCTTAAAAGAGGGATTTTGAGGTAGAGAAGACGGATGACTTCCACACCACCAAGAGTCTTGATTATAAAATAATGAATAAAATTAAGTCAGCAATTTTTTGACCCTTTCTTGAATTTTTAATTTTCTTATAGTAGAATTGTTTTCAATTTAAAGATTAAATCAAAATAACAATGTGAGAGGAATAATAATCATTATTTATGAATTTTAGGAATATTGCAATTATTGCCCATGTGGATCATGGAAAAACAACTTTAGTAGATTATTTGTTAAGACAGGCAGGAACATTTGAAAAGCATCAAGTAATTGAAGATCGAGTGATGGACTCTGCAGATCTAGAAAAAGAACGAGGGATTACTATTTTTGCTAAAAATACTGCGGTGAGAATAGGAGATGTAAAAATCAATATTGTGGATACTCCAGGCCATGCTGACTTTGGAGGAGAAGTAGAACGAGTGTTAGGTATGGTAGATGGAGCGATTCTTTTAGTTGATGCATCAGAAGGCCCACTTCCTCAAACACGGTTTGTTTTAAAAAAAGCACTAGCATTCTCCCATTTACGAATTATTTTAGTCATCAATAAAGTTGATCGCATTGATGCAAGAATTGATGAAATTGTGAATGAAACGTTTGAGCTATTTATGGACTTAGGGGCGAATGAAAAACAATTGGATTTTCCAATTGTTTATGCCTGTGCCAAGCAGGGATGGTGCACTCTTTCCAAAGCAGAAATACCAGAAATCATTGCTCAAAAAAAGGAAGCTACTCTTGAACCACTTTTTCAATTGATTTTGGAAAAAATACCTTCACCATCAAAAGGTTCTCCTGAAGAATTTAAGATGTTGGTTTCTCATGTTTCTTATTCGGACTATCTCGGGCGACTGGCTGTAGGTCGTATTTCTTCAGGTCAGATCAGTAAAAATCAAAAATTGACTCGAATTGGTCTTGGATCAAATGAAAAATTGATGGTTACCCGTCTTTTTACTTTTGAAGGTTTAAAACAAGTTGAAGTTGATACTCTTCATGCAGGTGAAATTGGAGTGATTGCAGGATGTGAAAATGTCGAGATAGGGGATACATTAGTCGATCCTGAAACAGTTGCTCCTCTGCCTCGAATTATTATAGAAAAGCCAACATTAGGTATGATTTTCTGTGTCAATACTTCTCCTTTATGTGGAAAAGAGGGTAAGGCGATTCAATCTCGTTCATTAAAAGATCGACTTCTCAAGGAAGTGAGAAATAATGTGGCTTTAAGTCTTGAACTGACGGACTTCCCTGATCGATTTCGAGTTTTGGGAAGAGGAGAACTTCAATTTGCAATTCTTATTGAACAAATGAGAAGAGAAGGCTTAGAATTTATGGTAGGGAAGCCCAATATTATAGAAACTCGTAGTGAACAAGGTGAGCGATTAGAGCCTATTGAGAAAGCAATTTTAGATATTCCGCAATCTTGCTTTGGAGAGGTGAGTCAACTTTTTCAAACCCGAAAAGGGGTCTTGATTGATTATCAAGTTTCTAAAGAAGCCCAAAATCCAAGGGCACATGTGGAATTTGAAATTCCGGTGAGGGGTTTATTGGGAATACGCTCTCATTTTTTAACGATTACTCGGGGAGAAGGGTATCTGAATACCTTATTTTTAGGGTACCAGTCTTATCGAGGGACATTAATTCATCGAAATTTAGGGGCTTTAATTTCAGATCGTGTAGGGGAAGCAGTCGAATATGCTTTACTCAATTTAGAACCTCGTGGAACCTTATTCATTCAACCAGGAACACCAGTTTACAAAGGTATGATTATTGGTGAACATCACAAGCCTGGGAACTTAAGTGTCAATCCCTGTAAAGAGAAAAAATTGACGAATATGCGAGCATCTCATGCCAAGGTTTTAACACCTCTGGCAGTGATTCGAGAAATGTCATTAGAGCGCTGTATTGAGTGGATTGATCAAGAAGAATGGATAGAAATTACTCCAAAATCAATTCGCTTGAGAAAAGACGAGAAAGCTATCTGAAATAAAAAATCAGTTCATCTTTTGAAGTATAATTTAATCTTTCTCTGATCTCTTTTTCTTGGACTGAGGGATTAGTTTTAAAGACTTGAATTTTCTTTTTTAAGGAAATATTTTCTTTTTGAAGTTGGATTCTTTTTTTTCGTTTTTCATAGATAAAAGCTTTTAACTGAATAGCTTGGATAAGGCCAGGAGGACTAAAATTTGGATGAAAAATCCCTGTGAGAAGCAGACTCCATAAAATGAAAAAAATTGAAATGAATCTCATTAAAAACTTAAATATCAATAAAAAGGTCCTTTTGGTAATAAAAGATCCTTTTTTCAAGAATTTATTATATTTTTTAATGGGACTCCATTCAAAGAATCTAAAATTTTCCTATTTTTTATTGATTGAAAGCAACTTTTTGATGATGTAACTATAAGGTCCTTTTTGAAAAATAAAAGAAAGGGAAGAAATAGGAAATTTTTTAATTTTGATGATAAAATCAGGGAAAGTATGGGGGAATTATGGATCAAGAAAAAATATTTATTTCGTTAGATTTTACACCTAACCCAAATACATTGAAGTACCAAGTGAACCAGGAACTTTTAAGCCATGGGAGTCTCAATGTGCGATCAGAAAAAGAAGCAAAGTTGAAATCTCCTTTAGCATTTGAATTATTTCAAATTAAAGGCATGAGTGGAGTCATGCTTGGCCGAGATTTTATTACCATTACTAAATCAGAAGAAAGTGATTGGGATGCAATTCATCGTGAAGTGTCTGAAGTGATTACTGAACACTTGGCAAATAAGAAGCTTATTATTTACCCTGAAGCCTTAAATTATTTAGAGCATCAAGGAGGGGATTCTGAAGTTGAGCAAAAAATTAAATCGATTTTAGATCATGAAATTCGTCCTGCTGTTGCTATGGATGGGGGTGATATTACTTTTGAAAAGTATGAAAATGGAATAGTGTACTTATATCTTCAAGGAGCTTGTAGCGGTTGTCCAAGTTCAGCAGCAACTTTAAAGATGGGAATAGAAGCTCGATTAAAAGAAATCATTCCAGAAATTCAAGAGGTGGTAGCAATCTAGTCTACTGAAAGCCAAAAAATCATCAGGTTGAGTTTCAGCAAAAAATTCAGGTTGAAGGAAGAGGATAAATTTTCTAATTTGAGAAAGAATATTGAAATTTTGCGGAAAAATGTAAAAAAAGCCGAAGAACAAATAGGGTTTTGGATTGATTTTATGATGAAAAAGTGCCCAATAAGAAAATAGGTGATTTATTATGATTGGAAGGGAAACAGAAGCAGTTTTAAATCGAGCCGTGCGATATGCTTTAGAGCATGAGCACGAGTATTTTACTTTAGAACATGTATTCTTAAGTCTTTTAGAGAATGCTCAAGTTTGGGATGCTATTGTCGCATGTGGTGGAAATCCTTTAAAAATGAAGGAAAAACTTGAAGAGTACTTGCTAAAAGAAATTCCAAAAATTTCTAAAAATTCTGAAGAAGAAATGCCAATCGAGCATCCAGTAGCGACTTTAAGCATTCAACGCTTAATTCAACGTGCTTTATTTCATGTTCAATCCACGGGAAAAAAAGAAGTTGACCCTCAAGATTTACTCATTGCTCTTTTTTATGCTAAGGATTCAAAGGCACATCTGGTTTTAACAGATCAAGGAGTGGATCGGTTAGATGTTTTAAATTATTTAAGCCATGGAATGCATAAAGGAGAAGCTCAAGCTTCTGAAAATAACTCAGAATCAGGAGCTCAAAGGGAACCAGTAATGGATACGACTAAACAGTTTCGTTTTAGGAGCAGTACAAAAAGTTGTGAAGAAGCATTAGGATGGTATGCTCTCAATTTAAATGAAAAGGCATTAGAAGGAAAGCTGGATCCTTTATTTGGCAGAGAAAAAGAGTTAAAAAGAATTACTCAAGTCTTATGCAGACGTAGAAAAAATAACCCTTTACTAGTAGGAGAAGCAGGAGTTGGAAAGACTGCTTTAGCAGAAGGTCTAGCCCTTAAAATTGTTCAAAATAAAGTTCCTGCTTTACTGGCTCAATCGGTAGTTTTTTCTTTAGATTTAGGCTCACTTTTAGCGGGAGCGAAGTTTCGTGGAGACTTTGAACAGCGCTTTAAGAGACTGATTCAAGGGTTAGAAGTTAAAAAAGAAAAGGGACAAGAACCCATTTTATTCATTGACGAGATTCATACTATTATTGGTGCTGGTGCTGTGAATGGGGGAGCATTGGATGTTGCCAACTTACTGAAGCCTCTTTTAACTCGAAGTAGTATTCGGTTTATGGGTTCTACTACGGAACAAGAATTTCGTAATATCTTTGAAAAAGATCGTGCTTTAACTCGGAGATTTCAAAAAATTGAAATTCATGAGCCTACTGTAGAAGAAACAGTACAAATTATTGAAGGATTAAAATCTCAGCTTGAGCCTTATCATCAGGTTCATTATACAGCGCAAGCTATTCGTGCTGCTGTAGAGCTTTCAACTCAACATTTAACAGAAAGATTTTTACCAGATAAGGCGATTGATGTTCTCGATGAAGTAGGAGCTCGCTCTCAATTAATGAAATGTGAAAGTCATTCTACTGAACAAGCTGTTGTTGTAGATGTAGCAGAGGTGGAAGAGGTCGTCGCTCAAATGGCTTGTATTCCAACTCGTTCTGTGAGTGTCGATCAAAAGCATAAGCTGAAAAATTTACGCCAAGAGCTTAAATTTTTAATTTTTGGTCAAGATGAAGCCATTCATGCAGTAGTGGATTGCATTCAACTGGCTCGTTCTGGATTGCAATCCAATGAAAAACCTGTAGGATCGTTTTTATTTTGTGGATCTACAGGAGTAGGAAAGACAGAATTAAGTAAACAGCTTGCAAGTTGTTTAGGAATTCCTTTTTTAAGGTATGACATGAGTGAGTATAGTAAGGAATATTCACTTTCTCGATTAATTGGAACTGCCCCAGGATATATTGGATTTGAACAAGCTGGATCACTGACCAGTAAGGTGTTAAGTAACCCTCATTCTGTAGTCCTTTTGGATGAGTTTGAAAAAGCACATCCTGTAGTTCGCAATATTTTTCTCCAAGTCATGGATTATGGATTTTTGACAGATCAAAATGGAAGAAAAATTGATTTTAGAAATGTCATCTTAATCATGACTTCTAATGCAGGCTCAAGAGAATTAGAACAACGTCCTTTGGGCATTATCGGTGATCTTTCAGTAGCAGAAGCTCGAGCTATACAAGAGGTCGAGCGGACCTTTAGCCCAGAATTTAGAAATCGACTGGATGCAATTATTTACTTTAATGCACTGAATCAAAAAATGATTGAAGAAGTGGTGCAAAGTCAACTCATGAAGTTAGAATCTAAGCTTTCCCCTAATATTGAATTAGAAGTTGAAAAACCAGTAAAAGAGTGGCTTGGACAAAAGGGTTATGATCGAAGAATGGGAGCTCGACCTTTAGAAAAGTTAATTCAGAAGGTGATTAAGAAGCCATTATCTCAGCAAATTTTATTTGGAAAGTTACAGCAAGGAGGCAAAGTCATGATTAAGCTTGAAAATAATGAGATAAAATTTGATTTTTTAGAAAAGTAAGGTAATTAAGGGACAGAAGAGGTAAATTAAATTGACGAATTCAGTAGATTTAGATCCAAAACTCGAACTTGCTTTAAAAAGAAAAAAAAAGAAAATGCTTCATAAAGAATGGCGGAAGAAAAGGGATCAGCGTTTAAAAACAGATCGAGCATTTGCTGAAGCTTATTTTGAAGCAAAATCAAACCGTTCTCAGGCAAAAAAACTTGCTTTTAAAAAACGCCGGAAACAATAGGGCTCTTTTTTAAGCTGATCAATCATTGATTCATCAAGTGATTCGAGCGCTTCTATACAAAGCATGTTTACCTTTTGTTTCATGCTATTTTTTTGATAAATTCCTATTCACATGAAAGAAGGGGAATGTTTATCTGCTTAATCATTTTTTTTAATCTGTACGTTTCATACTGCAAGTAACTTTTCACTTATACATTTTTGGTTCAAAAAATAAAAAATTTACACTATTAAAAGAAGCTTCAAAATTTTCATAAAATCTTAGTTTTCAACTAATCAAGATTTATAAAATCTAACCTTGTTAAAAATTTTTAAATATATATTAAATAAAAATTAGAATTTTTTATAAATTAATATTAAAAAAATCATTCCTTACATAAATGTTAGTTCAGTAAGGAATTAAACAGCCATGAAAATTTTATTAATTGGAGGATTTGAATTTATAGGAAAAGAATTGGGAAAAGCACTAGTACGTTCTGGGCACACATTAAATATTTTAATTGAAAAACAAGCCTTTTTAAAAAATTACCTGAGTTATCCGGCTAGTGTTTATTTTTGGAATAAGGAAGAATTACCACCTCGAGAAGCATTAGAAAATGTAGAAGCTATTGTCCATTTTACTGAAAATTTGAAGACGCCAATAAAAAATTCTAAAGAGATGAAGCAAAAAATTGAAGAATTAAATGTTATCGGGATGGAAAATTTAGTGAATCAATTAAAAAAATTATCTATTTTTCCTCAAGTATGGATTTCTATTTCGATGATTGGGCACGAAGAAAATGTAAAAAAAACTTTTTCTCAAATGCATGTATTTTTAAAATTAATCCAAAATTTGGAAGAAAAAATTTCTTCAGTGTTTATTCGTAAAGTCAATTTAAAATTAGGAATGATTCTCAATCATCAAGAAGGAATATTTGTTAAACTCATCCCTTGGTTTCAAGCAGGCATTCGTGTGCTTGGTCATCATCAATGGCGGGTGAATTGGATTCATATTGAAGATTTAGTCAGATTAATTCAATTTGCAATTTTTGAAAAAAAACTCAATGGAACTTATTATGCTGTAGCCCAGGAGCAAGTGACAGGATATGAATTCAATAAAATTTTTAGCAAGATTTTAAGAAATCAATGGAATTTTTCTTTACCATCTCGGTGGAATCGATTGATTGATCGGGAAACAAATCAATTTTTATTTTCTGATCAGAAAATGGAGTCTATTCAATCACTAGGTTTTTCTTTTCGTTATGATACTTTAAAAAAAGCATTGATTTCCTTATTTCCCGCTCAGGATCATCACCACACTCAGTTTTATTATACTCAACAATGGGTTCCAAGATTAATCAATGAGGTATTTCAATTTTTTTCTTTGACTAAAAATCTTGCTCTTTTTTATCCCCCTTCATTGAAATTACGACTTTCTCCTCATTCTGCTTCGAAAGTTCACCAAGGAGCCATATTAGATTATCGATTTTTTTATTATTTTCCAATGCGTTGGGTTAATAGAATAGATCATTATAATCCTCCAACTTCTTATTCAATCTCTCAAATAAAAGGTCCATATTTAGAATGGCATTATTGTCATCAATTTGAGCAATTAGGTGATGGGACTTTGATTATTGATGAAATTAAATATCGAGTTCCCTTAGGGAAATTAGGGATTTTTTTATTGGCAAATAGAGTCAGACATGATTTAGATCAAACTTTTGAATATCGATGTAAAAAAATAAAAGAAATTTTTCCATCCACTTCTCAAGAAAAAGGCTAAGGATTAAAAAAGAAAAGCGCTTTTTGTAGACAAAAATACTAAAAAATTTTTAACTTTTGCTATAAGAATATGATCATGATAAAATAAGTACTATAAAGTTTTTTGTGAAAAATGAGAAAAGGGGATTAGTGGATCAAATTTTAAAAGAATGTAGGAAAAGGTTTATTAAAGGCTCGAAAAGCTTTTCACTGGCTGCAAATTTTTTTCCTTCAGAACTTTTAGAAGCAACTTTACAACTTTATGCTTGGTGTCGTTATTGCGATGATAAAATTGATCAAACACCTTCCCCTAAAAAGGCCTTGTTGCAGTTAAAGTATATTCAAAAAAAAACGAGTGCTGCTTTAAAAGGTCATTTAAATAAAAATCTTCCATTTCTTGCTTTTCAAAAAATAGTTCAAAAATATAAAATTCCTCATTGGTATCCATTAGAATTTTTACGGGGAATGAAAATGGATGTAGAACAGCAACAATATGAAAATTGGAATCAATTAAGTCTTTATTGCTATCGTGTAGCAGGTGTTGTGGGAGCAATGATGGTTTATTTGATGGGTGTGAAAAATCATCTTGCACTTCTTCATGCTGTGGCTCTTGGAATTGCTATGCAATTAACCAATATTGCTCGAGATATTTGGGAGGATTGGAAAAAGGGGAAAATTTATCTTCCTTTAGAGTGGCTTTTAGAAAAGGGAATCCGGATTGAAGAGTTAACTCATTTAAAAAATCGGAATTCATTGTTCCAGGTGCTCACGCGGTTGTTAGATTTAGCTGATCATTATTATGCATTAGGGAGAAAAGGATTAAAATATTTGTCCTTTCGATGTGCTTTAGGAGTGAATATCGCAGCTTATATTTATGCTGAAATTGGTCACCAAATTCGTTTGAAGGGAATCTCTGATCTAGAAAAGCGTGTGATTATTTCTTTAGGAAGAAAATGGATTTTGTGTATTAAGGGTTTTTTCAGTACGCTTTGGATGTCCTTTCAATTTTGGAAACGTCATTCCCCAAATCCTTGGGAAGCCTCTTATTTTTTAAGAAATGAAAATTTGTATTTTTTTAGTGAAAAACTTTTTCTCTGAGAATACTTTTCAAGGAGTGTCGTGACTCAGGCTTTAAATTCAATTTCTTTTCTTAATTGGTAAATTCCAAAAAGATTTAAAATCATTAGGAAGCTTTGTGAGAAAGCCATGACCATTAAAGCATAGGTTTGATCATAAAATGAAAAAATAGTGTAAGCACAAATTGCATAGATCAGATAAATGAAGACTCCATTTTTTTGATGCATAAATTTTGCACATTTTAAACACACTGAAAAGTAAGCAATAATAGTAGTATAGCCTAAAATAAAGATTAACAAGGGCATAAAAGTGTGCATGTATGGGAAGTATAGTTCAAATGCAGATTGCATGATTCTTGAGCTAGCAATCATAGGAGAAGCTTTCCACAAACCTGTGATGAGGACAACAAGCGTGCTACATGTACAGACTAAATTATCGATAAATACTCCTAATATAGAAAGTTGAGCTTGTTTTTTAGAATCTATGACAGAAGAAGCACTATGAATGATTGAATCATAGCCAATTGCAAGATCTGCCGAATAGGCAGCTCTTGCCCCACCTTGCTGTAAAGCAAGCCATAAACTAGATCCTAAAAATCCTCCTTTTGCAGCTTGTCCTTCGAATGCAGATCGAATAATTAAAGAAAAAAGGTGAGGAAGTTCATTGAAGTGGTGAAAGATAATCCAAAGGCACATCAGAAAATAAAGCGTAGTAAAGAATGGTAAAACTAAAACGCAAATTTTTGAAACTCGAAGAAATCCTCCTAAACCAGCATAAAGAATGAAGCTGATTAATAAAGGGATGATCAAAAACCGATTGATTGGCCAATTTGAAGTAATACTATCAATAATGACAGAAAATTGATAAACTTCTGTACCATAAATACAAAGTAAACAGGCTACTAGTAAAGAGGCAAAATGCGTTTTCCAGGCCTTATTCAGAAAATACATTGGGCCTCCATCATAATTTCCCTGGGAATTTTGGATGCGATATTTATGACCTAGATAAATTTCACTGTATTTAATTAAAGAACCTAAAATACCCACTATCCACATCCAAAAAAGAGCTCCAGGTCCTCCAATTTGAACTGCAGTGGTGACAGCAGCAATATTACCAATCCCAATCATTCCTCCTATAGAGGTAAAAAAGACTTTTAAGGGATGGATACCACGGTGAAATTGGTTTTGAGTGCTCCATTTCCAAAGATTCCGTCCAATAGCAGGAATACATCGAAATTGAAAAAACCTTGATTTCCAAGAAAAATAGCTTCCCAATCCGATAATCAATACTACAGCAATGTAACTGAGAAAAAATGCGTTGGCCTGATCGAGGTAATCAATAATGCGCTTCATTCATTTAAAGGTTTCTCAGCGTAAAAAGAACTTGGTTTGAGATAAAACTTCAACCCACTGATACCTACGATCAGTCCATGTTTTCCCTATCTTAAAACAATAAAGACTTTACTTTTAAACGCTAAAATGAGTAATTTTTAGCAAAGATTTACCAATTTTTTTTATTTACAAAGGTTTCTTTAATGGCTTTAGGAAAAGTCCAGCGTGGTTTTTTTGTAGCTGGTCGAGCTTTAACAATCATAGGTTCCTTGGTGAAAGGATTGACGCCTTTCCCAGCTTTTCGAGCTTGCACTTCTTTTCTTGATAAAATTCCAAGCAAAGAGAAGCGAATTCTTTGTCCTCCAGCAGCAGCTTTAATTCCTGTTAATAATGTGGATTCAATACAGTCCTTCAAAGCGGTGCGCTTAATTTGCGGTTCTCCATTTTTGTTGACTTGAACCACTGAATACAAATTTTTTGATAATTCATCTAAAAACGAATATTTTTTT
>Ga0105249_10002837_pt1 | contig 14954 bp, 16 predicted proteins | sample KBSS44metaG_FD_81522 | JGI IMG/M metagenome (GOLD analysis project Ga0105249, IMG submission 81522) | Switchgrass rhizosphere microbial communities from Kellogg Biological Station, Michigan, USA - KBS S4-4 metaG | ecosystem: Host-associated > Plants > Roots > Rhizosphere > Soil | place... | reverse complement strand
AGCAACTTCGACATTGGTGCACGTTATGAGAGCATGCATAAAGATGGCGAGTCAAATGCTTTTGTTGGTATTCATGTTGGCTACAATTTTACATTAGGAGGTGCTAAATCAAGTAAGTAAAATTCTTTTTATAGAGTTTACTTGTTAAAAAAAATCATCTCACTGAAATCGGTTCGTGTAAAGAAATCGATAATATAAAAATAAGGGCTGGAAACTCCGGCCCTTATTTTTTTGCGTCATAGGTTTAAACAATAGTTATTAATGACATGAAATCATTCGGGGTTTAAAAAATTTACAGTTGTCACTTCCATATTAAAATAATTGATAGGACGGCCAGGACTATTTTTAATATTACTTTTATTCAATCTTTTAAACATCCCTTCCTTAAGTTTGTTGCTGAAATTTTCATTTGGCATGGTTTTGCTTATAGCAACCTTTTTAATTACTATTCAATACTAAAATCATGTGGTTATGAAAAAAATTATTTTTCTTTTTCCAATGTTATTGTTGCTAAGCTGTTTTGCAAAGGCTCAGAATACAAAAACACAATCTAAATCAAACGTTGAAGTATCCAGCCCGCAATTTGGTATTAAAGGCGGAGTCAATATTGCAAATATGCATGTTGAGAATAATACTGATTACGAATCAAGAACAGGGTTTTATGTAGGAGCGCTGGCACATATACATATAGCTGAACATTTTGCAGTACAGCCAGAAGTGATGTATTCTACGCAAGGTTCAGAATTGGGAACTATAAAGGGCAAATATGATTATATCAATGTGCCGGTATTACTTCAATACATGACGCATAACGGGTTTAGGTTGCAAACCGGTCCCCAGGTTGGTTTTTTAGTTTCTGCAAAAAATAAATCGGGAGACCTGGAAGTAGATGTGAAAGATCAATTAAATACGGTTGATTTTGCCTGGTCTTTTGGCGCCAGCTACCTTTCAAAAGTTGGTCTTGGATTGGATGCCCGGTATAATCTTGGCCTTACTGATATCCTTGATGATGATGCTAATCCTGAAGCTAAACACAGGGTTTGGCAAATAGGTGTATTTTATCAATTTCAGAAATAAAAAATAAGTAATAAAAAAATAAAAGCTCTCCATCGGGGGGCTTTTATTTTGTCATCAAAATATTTTGTCAATATATATTTCAGAAGCTTGCTTATTTTTAGTGAAATTTTCTTCCATTGAAATCGATATTGACAGAACCTCAATTGGCTATTACGATAAAAAGATTGGCTCACCAGTTATTAGAAAATCATGTGGATCTTGAAAACACCATTTTAATCGGGCTGCAACCCCGTGGTATTTTTTTATCTGACCGGATTGTTGAAGAAGTAAAAAAAGAGTTGCCGGCCCAAAAGATCAACTATGGCAAGCTGGACATTACCTTCTATCGTGATGATATACGCAAAGAGTTGCATAAAGCTAATCAAACAGATATTCCCTTTTCAATAGAAGGGAAAACAGTGATACTGATCGATGATGTCTTATATACCGGTCGTACGATCAGGGCAGCATTGGATGCTTTGCTGGATTTTGGCCGCCCGGAAAAGGTTGAATTGTGTGTGTTAATTGACAGGCGTTTTAGCAGGCAGCTTCCCATCCAGGCCGATTATGCAGGTAAAGCCATTGATTCTATCATAACACAAAAAGTAAAAGTATTGTGGAGCAAAAAAGACGGGCGGGACGAAGTTATATTCGTTGAATGAGCTGCACAAGCCGCTTTAAATTCTTTTTTGTGTATTGTGCCGGAGCAATTAACTTCGCCCTTTAATGCAACTATCAACCCGACACCTGCTTGGCATTAAAGATCTCACACCAGACGATATTTCATTAATTCTTTCCACTGCTGAGCAATTCAAGGAAGTTTTACAAAGACCGGTTAAAAAAGTTCCTTCTTTGCGTGATGTAACGATCGTTAACCTGTTTTATGAAAACTCAACCCGGACACGATTTTCATTTGAGCTGGCGGAAAAAAGATTAAGCGCTGATACGATCAATTTTGCAGTATCAGGTTCTTCGGCCGCCAAAGGAGAAACCTTATTGGATACGGTCAACAACATCCTTTCCATGAAAGTGGATATGGTAGTAATGCGGCATAGCGCCAGCGGTGCACCTCATTTTTTGGCAAGACATATTCCGGCAGCTATTGTAAATGCCGGTGATGGTATCAATGAGCATCCTACACAGGGTTTATTGGATGCATTCTCAATGAAGGAAAAATTTGGTAAGCTGGAAGGATTAAAAGTGGCGATCATTGGTGATATTATGCATAGCCGTGTTGCGATGAGTAATATTTACCTGCTTAAAAAAATGGGAGCGAAGGTCACTGTTTGCGGTCCTCCTACACTGATCCCTAAATATCTTTCAGATGCATTTGACGTGGAGGTAAATTATAACTTAAAAGAAACATTGGAATGGTGTGATGTGGCAAACGTGTTGCGTATCCAATTAGAAAGACAAAACCAGGTTCTGTTCTCATCACTACGTGAATACAACTTAGCGTATGGTGTAAAAAGAGAATTACTGGATAAAATTAAAAAAGAGATCACTATTATGCATCCCGGGCCTATCAATCGTGGTGTCGAACTGGATAGTGATGTAGCAGATAGCCGGCAGTCCATTATTTTGCAGCAAGTAGAAAATGGCGTGGCTGTAAGAATGGCCGTCTTATATTTACTTTCAGGAAGAAATCCATCTGATAATTAGGAATTATTAATTTGCCAAAGGCATTCCTTTGGAAAATAATTATTAGCTTGTCATCTTTAATCAGTTCAATGCAAAGAATTTGTCTTTTCCCGGGCACATTTGATCCTCTTACATTAGGCCATGTTGATATCATCAACCGTTCCCTTCCGTTATTTGATAAGATCATTGTCGGCATTGGTTTGAATACAGCAAAAGCGCCGATGTTTTCCCCGGAGCAAAGACTTGGCTGGATAAAAGAGATCTATAAAAGCGAAGAAAGAGTAGAGGGAGCGGTATATGAAGGCCTCACGGTAGATTTTTGCAAAAAAATTGGTGCACAGTTTATTCTACGGGGTATTCGTTATGTCAGCGATTTTGAATATGAAAAAACAATTGCAGATGCAAATCGCACTTTAGATAAATCAATTGAAACCATATTCCTGACAGGCGAACCAAAATACACATCGGTAGCCTCGACAATTGTAAGAGATATCATCAGGAATAATGGTAATGCAAGCCCTTTTCTGCCCGAACAGGTTTATAAATCTTTAAAGAATTAATTACAATTATGATCTGGTTAGACAAAGGAATGTCCATAAGCAAACTCAAACCTCCCGGTTCCGATACAATGGCGCAGCATTTGGCAATTGAGTGGATCGAAATGGGTGATGATTATATTAAAGCAAGAATGCCGGTAGATCACCGGACACGGCAACCGTATGGTTTTTTGCATGGAGGTGCTTCCTGTGCACTAGCTGAAACAGTAGGAAGCGTAGCATCTTATCTTGTAATCGATCATAACTTATTTTATTGTGTTGGCCTGGAAATAAACGCGAATCATATGCGTACCGTAACTGAGGGCTATGTTATTGCCACAGCCGTTCCATTACATTTAGGCCGCTCTACACATGTGTGGGATATAAAAATTATTGACGAAAGTGATCGCCTGATCTGTGCAAGCCGTCTTACGGTTGCGATTGTTCCGAGAAAAGAAACAATGAATAAGACAGGGCTGTAAAATAATTGAATTCAAACAGGCGCTAATTTGTTTCTTCCAAAAGCTTCTTAAGATTATCCAGCATCATCATCCAGTTTTTTTCAGAATGTTCCTTTTCTTTTTCAGTAGCATTATTATCCTGGGATAAACTAATTATTGTTTGATTGCTTTTTTCTGTAAGTTCAATTGTTACTATGTGATAATTTTCAGGGACATCATCAAGCCCTGAAAGAGGACTGAAATGACTATATTGTAATTTCCTATTTGGACGAAGCCGGAGAATGACTCCTTTGTCTTCATAAGATTTTCCCTCCCATTCTCCTTTCCAAAAAATTTTACTTCCTTCCTTCCAGTCAGAAGCAACAGTTGCTCCGAACATATACTTTTTTATCTGTTCCGGGTGTATCAATGCATTCCATACTTTATCAACAGGCACATTAATAGTGGTTTCTGCTTTTGCCACATAACTTGTTGTTGTTGTCATAATAGATGTTTTACCAGTTCTTAAAACATACCATTTTCATTAATGGTAACAGCAGGAACGGGTTGACCGAAATCCCATAACTCGATGATCTTATCACCTTCAAAACGAAAAATATGCATCACAGCCGTGCCCAGGTCATCCGGATTTTGGTATACCCGTGAATGGATGGCGACGAGATCTCCATCCTGCAATGCCCGCTGGATCTCCATTTTCTTATTGGGACTTTTCTTTGCACTTTCTTCCATGGCTCTCATCAATGACTCGGCATCGCCCCTGAAATGTATATTATGATGTTTGAAACTCCCGCTGACATACTTTGTAAAAGCCTCCCGGGGTTCCCCTTTTGCTGCAAGTCCCAAAAAATCAAGGGCTATTTGTTTTAACTCTTTTGAGCTCATGAAAATTCTTTTCGCGGTAATTGTCTGCAAAAATTACACCGGGAATGGCTGCCTAAACATGAAATTGAAAGAGAGAAATATTGAAGAATAGAATAGCTGCTGATAAAAAGATCTTTTTTATGATTGCAGTTTACTATAAGCTAAATGAAGTAAATATAGAACGGGCAGCCATCATATAATGTCTTTCCCATTCAGATAAACATCGATGATAATTTATTGCAGGGAAGGATCATGAAAAGTATCTCCCTGGTTCATGTCGCCGGTATCAAATCCTTTTTTAAACCAGTAAATACGTTGTTTGGAGGTGCCATGTGTGAATGATTCAGGCACGATATATCCCTGTGTTTCTTTTTGAAGCCTGTCATCACCGATCGCATTGGCGGCATTTAATGCTTCATCAATATCCCCGGCTTCTAAAATATTTTTCATTTGTTGTGCATGATGAGCCCAAACACCTGCGAAGAAATCAGCCTGCAGTTCCATCATCACAGAGTATTTATTGTATTCACCCTGGCTTAGTTGCTGCCGCAGGTTCTCCATTTTATCAGAAATGCCTAATAGTTTTTGTATGTGATGACCTACCTCATGTGCGACAACATAGGCCATTGCAAAATCACCCGGAGATTGAAAGCGATCTTCTAACTCCTGGTAAAAAGAAAGATCAATATACAATTCCTGGTCGCCGGGACAATAAAAAGGGCCTGATGCGGAACTGGCAAAACCACAAGCTGACTGCACTGCATTCCGGTAAAGCACAAGCGTTGGCTCACGATATTGTTTCCCCTGCTGTGCAAATAATTCATTCCATACATCTTCAGTATAACCTAAAACCACTTTTACAAATTTTGCCCGGTTATCGTCAGCTTGTTTTTCTTCAGCGGTCATTTCCTGGGTTTGGCCAGGCAGTTGAACAGGTGTCGACCCGTCATCACCTCCGCCACCCAAGAATAAACGTAATATTAAAAATATAGCGCCAAGCAAACCGCCACCTACAGCTAAACCGCCGGCAGAAACACCCCGACGGTCATCAACATTCGAACTTTCTCTGCCACCGCTCCAGCGCATAAAAAAAATTTTAGATTAGCACAGGTTATGATTTGAAAGATACGTAAAAATCTTGCCAGATTTTCTGGTCGTAAATGTGGGACAATTTAAAGAAGAGTGAAAGAGCTATTGACCAATCTTTTTTTCAAGAAGCAGTGATGACCAAACGGGTCTAATTCTTTACCGCCGGCACAAAAAAAGTTGAGTTCTCTTTCATGATGGGTGATTGAAATTATATCTCAAAATACAGGTGATAATGTTTGCTGCAATTAGGGTTGAACAAGCCGTTACAATTTGGACATTGGTTGCCTGAACTCATATATTCATTAATCGTCAATTCGTTTTTACAAAGACCGCAAAAAATAGCCGGGTTATCCCATTCTTCTTTTTTCCACGTCACGGCAGCATGACCGGCCGTTTCTTCATGACACTGGTAGCAGGGATAATAGGTGCCGCAGCATTTAAAACGAATCGCGATAATATCCAATGGAGAATGGAAGTGTACGCAACGGGTGTTATCATCGATCAATTTTCCATGAATTGCCTGCGTATTTTCGTTTTGTTTCATTAAAATATCGTTGGTTATTTATGCGTAAAAATATGCAAAAGCTATTTGAATGGCGTGGAGTTTGAAGTTACTATCAAAATCCAATAACGGAAGAATTCAAAATGAAGTTAGAGGATATGAAAAACGATAAAACAGCGATATTAAAATACGGGAGCGAATATCATATTTGGAAAGATGGTAGATATCTTGGTGTTGCCACCTGGACCAAAGATGAAACTTTCGGGGATTGTTTTCAAAACAACTTTATTGATGAATCAGGACGTTTTCTTTCACAGTTATATGATGCTGATAAATGGTTATTGTGTGTCCGCAGGGGTATTATGGCATCTTTTTATGAGTATTTTTAGTAATGGAGAATGATTGGAAGATCTTCACAACGAACAAAGATTTGCGAAGGGGAAATTTATACCCGTACACTGTAATTGGTTCTACAATTCCACTTTACAAATAAAGATGTTGAAACTGTATAACTATTAGCTGGTCTGATAATTGTTTTCATATGTAAAACTAAAAATATGAAACAGTTATTGTTGATAAGTTCAATAGCAGCGTTTTTGCTGGTAGCATGTAACCGGCCAAGGTATTACGACCTGACAGCAGGTGAATACGTAAATCTTGAAAAAGATAATAACACCGGTAAAATGATAAATACGGATACGCATAAACCTGTTTATATGTATGTGGATACAAAAACGCATGACACTATTTATGGGGCCACGGGTGAAGTGATCAATGGTCACGTGGTGATGACAAGTGATGGGAAATACAAATATGATGGTGATGATGAATACAAAATAAAAGAAGAAGATTATAAAAAGAAGGTGGATGGCGATGAAGTAAAGATCAAAACCGAGGATAGAAAAATAAAGATTGAAGACGGTGAGAAAAAAGTAAAAAAAGATGATTGATCATTGAATTGAATTTTTGGAAATGGCTGTAATAATTTATTACAGCCATTTTTTATAAAATATTCCCCGGGGTCAATAAAGCTACCAACCAGGTAAAAAGTTCAAACCAAAATTCGCATTCTTGAATCCTCCGTTCTGCCACGGAACCGCATAATAAGGTTCAATTACAAGGTAACCGAAGAAATTAATACGGAGAGATACTCCACTGCTGAGAATGAATTTGGAATTTTTTGGAATAAGAGTTTGTTTCATGTCACTTGTCGGAGAACCCGGATTACCCCATGCTACTCCGCCATCTGTAAATAAATTAAGTTCGGTAAGTAAGAACCGTGAACGGATTGCCGATAATCTTTCAGGGCCTGTCAATGGAAATCTCAATTCAGCATTTGTAATAAATATTTTACTGCCAATAAGATCATTGATGCTCAATTTTTCTCCGGCCTGCTCTGCAAAACCGGTAGCCTCATAACCACGTATGAAAAAAGGATAACCAATATACAACGGTGGCAATATTCCACTCTCAGCATCTTTACCAAACCGGCCCATAAACATATTGCGGGTCGCTAATGTGAAAGGAGCTAAACGAAAATATTTTCTATAATCGCCGAGTAAAGATTGCAAATTAACAATACCAAAATATTGGCCGGCTTCAAACCGGTAACGATGACCAATAAGCGGAGACGCTATACCAAATTGCGAATTATCACCGACATAAGCGAGGTAGGCCTGTCCAAAATTAAAACCTTTTGGTGTCGGTAATCGACGCCGGCGATCACTGCCGATGAATACCTGCAAATCGGTTGTATAATAATCAGAATAACGATCCAACCGATAATAATACCGGGCAAAAGAACCACCGGCTTCTAAACGCCGTGTTTGGGAAAATGGATAGGCAGCAAATAACGCAACCTGGTCTTCATAGGTTCTCAAAATATCTGTTGACAGATTTGCAACTTGTGTTGTATCTGTACCGTTCAATACCAACGTATCAAGAAATAAACGTTGCACACCTGACAAATACGGTACGTGAGATATAGAAGCGCCCCAATTGAATCTTTTCTCAGCATTGAGATATGCAAACTGGCCACCAAAATCATATATCTCTCCATTCAAAGCCACGGTACCATATAACTGGTGATTACCAAGCATGTCGCTGAAAATTCCATTAACACCTCCTGAGACACCTGTGCCAAACCCTCCCCCGGTACTCACACCAACACCCGTATTTCCAATATAGTCAAGCTGAAATTTGGCACGATAGGGTTTATTTATAAGAGAGGTTTCGCTCACAAGCGCAAATGATGGGTTATCAATATTATTTTGAACGATATCATTGCCGTTTCGTTTTGCCGGCGGTAAAATAGCAGCACTCATGTTAGCGATCATGTTACCGTCCACCGCTTTTTTTGTAAGACTGTTATCATTGACTGAATAAATATTGTATTCATCTTTGTTATAATAGGAATACAACAATTGATCAGTTTGTCTTGAAACTGAGATAGCAGGTGCATATAGAGTGATGCCGGTTATGCCAGTAAATAAATTACTAAGTTGATATAACTCCTTTGTTTCGATATTATAGCTATAAAGATTTCTTAAGCCATCTCTGTCTGAAAGAAAATAAATAGTCCGGTTGTCAGAAGCAAAAACAGGGTTTAGATTATTTGCGCCTTCGAATAAAGAAATTACACGGACATCGCCTGAGCTGGTATTCATTAAAGCAAGATCATGTGCAAAATGATGTCCGGTTGTTTTGAAATTATTCCTGTCTGTTGAGAATGCCAGCCATTTTCCATCCGGTGCCCAGTAAGGATGCAGCTCTGCATATTTATCATTGGTTAATTGTCTTACTGTTTTGGTTTCAATATTGAATGCGTACAGATCCGTTTGACCACTCACCAACCCGGTTACCACAATTGTTTTTCCATCCGGTGCCCATGCCGGATTACTAAAACCATCTACACCCGGAATATCCAGTTCATGCTGGATCTTTCCTTCTCTATTTTCAATGATCAACCTATTCCTGCCTTTTTCAAAAACTACAAAAGCCAATTGCCTGCTATCCGGTGACCATGCAACGGCTGATTCATAAGAACTATATTCATCAATATGGGAACTGAATGAAGTCGAGGTTAATTTTTTAATGACCTTACCGGTTGTCGCATCAGCAAGAAAAAGATCCAGGTTGAATATTTCCTTTTCAGACCAGAATGCCATTAACTTTCCATCAGGACTTAAGGATGGAACAATATTGAATTTACCTCCATTGTTTTTGCCAATCAGTAATGCACCAATAGGCGTTGTTGAAGTGTTCTGTTGCAATGATAAATATGTGTTTTGTATCGCTTCCTTCCATTTCTCCGAAAAAACTTTATCCGTTATACCTAACACTCTTTTAAATGCATCCGCATAACCATATTTAGCAGTCGCTATAAATAAAGGCCTGATAATATTATCGCCCCAGACACCTGTAACATATGCCCAGAACGCCTGTCCCCAGCGATACGGAAAATATTCATCAGGTCGATTGTTCAAGAGTTTTATTGTCGGGAGCTTATTATTCAGTACGGCATTGCGCAGCCATAAAGCAGTATGCGGATCAACATAACCGGTAGACATATATTCAGCAAGACCTTCCACCATCCATAGCGGAAGATTATTCATTGAATTTAATGACAAAGAATCTGACTCCCTGATCAGGTGATATTGAAAAGCATGTACTAATTCATGACCTAATACGTGATCCGTCTGGGCATTCGATTCAAGAAAAGGCATGATCACCCGGTTCTTCAAACCTTCGGTGACGCCACCTGTTCCAACACCTATCAATCCACCCACAGCATTTGTTTGCTGAAAATCAGCATGTGTATTATAAAGTATAACAGGATTTTTTTCTTTGAACGTATCCCGGAATATCACCTGGTGTATTTGATACCATTGCTCAGCCTGCTGTGCAATATGATTTTTAACAGCGTCCTTGCCGAGATAATGATATAATTCAAAATGCGGTGATTGCAGCACTTTAAAATCGATCTCCCGATAGTTCACTTTATTGCGACCAAAATATTGTGCTGAAATATTGTATGTTATGGTAATAAAAAATGAAATGAAAAGAATTGCTTTGTTTGGGGGTAGAATACGGCCGGCCATGGTAACAGATTTTTGATAGAATGGCAGGTGCAAACTCTATACCATCGCTTTTGTAAAAAATTAACGGTGATCTTTGTTTGATTAATTCATGTACTTAAAGAAAATGTTTTCATTAAAACTTATAGAGTTGTTAAGACATTTACATTCATGTTCTGCGGCAATGTATTTGCAAAACAGAACACCTAAATCAACCCATTATGCGATATTTAATTTCTACTTTGTTAATCACTGTCTTAATCCTATTATATAGTTTTCATGGAAAAAAAGCAGATGCAAATGTGAAAGAAAAAGTGGTTGCAACAACAAATATGATTGAAGAAAAAGAGATAAAAAAAGACAGCTTGAAATATGTCGCAACAACAACACAATCTTCAGAATTTGTGAACTATGCTAAAACATTAATTGGTATTCCTTATTTGTATGGTTCGGCCGATCCATCTAAAGGCCTGGATTGTTCGGGTTTCATCAATGCTGTTTCTAATCATTTCGGAATAAAAGTTCCAAGATCATCCGTAGAGTTCACAAATTTTGCTCCTGCTATCGAAACGAACAATGCACAGCCAGGCGATCTTATATTATTTACGGGAACTGACCCTGGAAAGCATGTGGTTGGACATATAGGAATCATTACAGATAACAACAATGGACAAGTTCAATTTATTCATTCATCATCCGGCAAAGCGAATGGTGTTACCATTTCCGATCTTGATGGTTATTATGAAACAAGATTTGTGAAAGTGATCCGCATATTTTCAACTGAGAACAGGGATAGAGTTTAATGAGTTTTATAACCCAATTTTTTTCATCATCGCGTCAAACCGGAGGTCGGAGCGAAGCGAATCAAGTTTCGGATCAATCTTGAGACTGCATAAAGATTCTTCATGATTTTCATAACTTTTTTCGAGCCAGTAAAATGCACGGTCTTTCTTTCCCAGGGCAGTATATATTAATGCCATTCCCCTGTAATCATTTCCGCTCAATGTATAATTGCTCACCACATCATCTACTATTTTTTTTGCTTCATCTTTTTTACCGGCCGTAGCATAAATATGAGCTAATGCAACTTTGGTTTTTACATCATTTCCTGTTAACATTCCCCACATTTCATTTTGTTCAATCGCTTTTTCAAACAGGCCTTTGCCCTGGTAAGCAAGAGAAAGCAGCCGGTGTACGGGAACAAAACTCGGATCCAGTTCCATTGTTTGCATGGCCATGTCGATTGCTTCATCATACTGCCGTAAATAATAATGAACGATGCCCTTGTCTTTAAGAATGCCTTGTGAAACCGGGTCCAATTCAACAGCCAATGATATTTCATGTAATGCCTCAGTTGTATTGCCTGTAAACAACAACCATTCAGCATACCAATGACGACCTGTTGCATAATTAGGATTCAGCTCAATTCCTATTCTGAATTCTTTTTCTGAATTAACCCAATCCCAGTTGTTCAACATGAGTGATATGCCCAAAGAAATATGTGCCTCCGCCAATTGATCATCAATGGCAAGTGCCTTGTTGATTGCAGCCATTTGTTTTTGATACAATACCCGTCGCGAAATGTTTGTGTACTCACCCATTAAGCTATACGTGTCTGCGAGCCCCGCCCATGCCAGCGCATACCCGGGATCTTTTTCAATGGCTTTCTCGAAAAATCTTGCGGCTGTTTTGAGTCCATCTTCATTTCTCCTGATCCAGAAATGCCGGCCCTGGAGATAAAGTTGGTAAGCTTCCGTATTTGCAGTAAAACGTTTTTGCAGGTTATTTTTTTCATCATTGCTTAGTTGCATTCTTAAGGCATCAGCAATTTTTACAGACACCTTATCCTGTATATCAAACACATCTTCTACCAGGCCCCTGTAAGTATCTGCCCACAGATGTATGTCGCTCCTTGCATCAATGAATTGTGCTGTTATTCTAAGATCCTTTCCTGATTTTCTCACACTTCCCTCCAAAATATAACTTGCATCAGTCTCTGTTCTTATCGTTTTAACGTCCTTATTCGTGTTTTTGTATTGCATGGACGTTGTCCGGGAAACCACCCGTACATTACGCAGCTTTGAAAGATTTGAAATGATCTCTTCAGTAAGTCCATCACTGAAATATTCCTGTTCGGGATCATTGCTCATATTAATGAATGGCAATACAAGAATACCTTCGGAACGGACTTTTTCACCTTTGCCCTCCAGGCTTTTGGAATCAGGGATTTTTATCCCTGCATTACTGACAGCAAATATCTCTACTTGTTCTTTTACATTTTTAAGAATATATTTTCCCAGTGAAACAGTTTTAATATCTTTTTGATTCTTGATGTCATCATGCGCTTTGCCGGAAATAAAAATGCTGCCGGGTACTGCAAAGGACTCCATCCGGGAAGCAATATTCACTCCATCACCATACATATTGTTGCCATCCACCATTACATCACCCGTGTGTATACCGATGCGCAGGGGTACGGTTGGAAGAATTTGCATTTCAAGCTGTACAGCAAGCGCTGCTTTTACACTTTCAATCGTACTGGAAAAAGTACACAGAGCACCGTCACCTCTTAACTCGAGTATACGACCATTATGAATATCTGTTTCTTCTTTTAATTTTTTATGGAGCTTGCGCCTCACTTGCACCGCTGTTTTCTCATCTTCCTGCATCATGGCGGTATAGCCAGCAATATCGGCAAACATAATAGCTACAAGTTGGCGTGACGTAGGCATGATTGATCAGAAAAATTGAAGTTACCAAAAAAGTTGATGAAGAAAGACCGGCTGACACATAAAGAAAATTTGTCAAAGTTTGGTCAAATATAATTTGGCCAATGAAGATTAAAGAGGTGTTTTCGGATTTGGTTCTTCCGACTATTATGATCTGTCACAAACTCTCTGTGAGAAATACAAAATGCTCGATGTAATATCCCAATTGTGCAATGCTTGTTGTAAACAATCGATCTTTAGCGAATCTTTGTTTTCAAAATAACACGATGAAACAAATCATATTTATTTATTTTTCGATCCTTATCAGTCTTCCTTCAACAGGACAAAATGTTGGAATTGGAACAATGACCCCATCTGAAAAACTCCAGGTTGCGGGTAATATAAAATCTACCGGAACTGTTAAGGCAAACGATATTCAATTCAACTCGCCAAAAACTTATTATTACTCTGTAAGTGGCGCCGATTTCGTTGCAAAAAACAGTAACGATGAAATACATCGGGAAAATCTTACTGCAGGCGGCGCTTATTTTCTGACTTCAACAGAGGGAATGGTGGCATCGGCGCATCTGCCCCATGGTGCTACGGTAACAAAGATGACAGCTTTCTTTGAAGACCAGGGACTCGCTGTCGATCTAATGGTGCGTTTGCGACAGAACTCAGGGCTTTTAACTCTGGCCTCTGTCATCAGCTCAGGCGTTTCGGGACAAGCAAGTCTTTTCGACAACACAATTTCAAATGCTGTGATCAATAACTCAACTACGGCTTATGTCATAGATGCGATACCTATTGGAGGCCCATGGCCGGGGCTTAACATGGTCATTCATAAGGTAATTATAGAATACCAGCTCTCACAACTTTAGCGCTATATTATTGAGTACATCGGAATCATCATAATTTTTCAGTATGCTTCTGTGCTTTGAGCAAATTATTGACACGATAGACCTGGATAATATTTGCAATAATTATAACCACTATTAAATACCCGAGTGTGTTATAATGCTGCAAAGGACTTGTTTTTGTTTTTTGAACAACGATTAATCCTCCGACACCTGCAGCAATGCCGCCTGCTATCTGTTGTAAGGACGAGTTGATACTCATGAATGCTCCGCGATCCTGCATTTTTGGTAAAGCTGATACAAGCGCCATAGCCGGAACAATACGGCTCATAATGCCCATCATCATCAGGATATTCATTAGCATGATAACAACAAACGGAACCGGATCCAGGTTCGTATAGATCACTACGATGATCATCATCCAAACAGCGGCCACCGTAAATATTTTTACCTTGTCGATTTTATCACTCAGTTTACCTACGGATGGCATTATTATTAGTGCAGCGACACCACTCACCATAAAAAGAACAGGAAGCTGTTCATAAGACACCTGCAGATTATTAACGGCAAATGCGCTGCCCCATGGCATCATCATAAAGCCGCCCAGTGATAATAAAGCCGTCATTAAAAACCCGGTTCTGTATTTGCTCTCTTTGAGGGTATGCCATAAATGAAGTACCGGCGTTTTTTCAGTTTTTAAATGCAGGTGTTGTGTAATGGGATGTAATTTTAGCATTGTTGCTAACCAGATGATCGTAGCAAGACCAACGATCATGATAAAAGGTGCCTGCCAATTCCAGTGATTAGCTATGTACAGGCTGATCGGAATACCCAGCACCTGGCTTGCACCAAATCCCATTTGCATAAAACCCATTGCTCTTCCACGCTGATGTAACGGAAACAGGTCTGCAACAATAGCAAGGGATATGGAACCGATCACGCCGCCAAATAACCCGGTTATAATTCTTGCTCCAATAAGCATTAGATAAGAATTGGCTAAGCTACAAAATAGAGTGCCCGCTATAAAACCGATGTAGAAGAATAGCAATAATTTTTTTCTATCAAACCGGTCGGCAAAGCCAGCAGTTAATAAACCGGATACACCGGCGCTGAAAGCATAAGCGGATACAGCAAAACCAAATTGACTGGTAGTAAGTGACATTGATT
>Ga0105249_10002834_pt1 | contig 14961 bp, 30 predicted proteins | sample KBSS44metaG_FD_81522 | JGI IMG/M metagenome (GOLD analysis project Ga0105249, IMG submission 81522) | Switchgrass rhizosphere microbial communities from Kellogg Biological Station, Michigan, USA - KBS S4-4 metaG | ecosystem: Host-associated > Plants > Roots > Rhizosphere > Soil | place... | reverse complement strand
CATCCGCATTTACTTTCTCCCGCTCCCATGGGCGAGGCCGGCCGCCGCTGCGATCGCAAGCGCCGCGTACCACCAGGTGGGAGACGACGGGCAACTCGCTCCCTGCTGCTCGAGGGCCTGTTGGGTCGAAGTCGTCAATCCTGCCTGCTGCGCTTCCATCGAGGCATAGCAGGACATCATAGGACGCCATCCGAAGGACATCATGCGTACACCTTCCGTTCTTCGATTTCAGCGTTGCCGTCTTTCCATTTCGTTCGGACACAATCGGGAGCCTTCGCCGACGTTGCGCATTCGGCGCACACCACGCACCACTGCGCTTCCGTCTGGTCGGGAAAGAGTTTCTTCGGCGGATTCTTGATGACCCCAAAGCGCACGAGCGCTCCCTTACTCTGTGGGTCGATTCGCTCCCTGATCAGGTGATGGCACATCATCACGACGTCGCCGTTCTTTGGATCGAATGGGGACATCATGCGACACCTTCCAGAATTTCTTTTACCCCGCGTGAATACGAGTCGTCACCATTGGCGGCGTCGATCCCTTGGGCGAGAAGCGCGAGCGCTCGTTCGATTCTTTCGAGGCGCTCCGGGGCCGACTCCGCCTGGAGCTTATCGTGGACTCTTCGCATTCCTGCTTCGAGTGCGGCGTCGTCGGCATACAGTCTTCCCATCACGCCCACCCAATCGCGTGCGGCATCTGCAACACACGTCCCATTCCCCGAATTCCGGAGAGTCCATACTGCTGAGAGATGTACGGCGTAATCGCTTGCCAGTATTGCTCCGCCGTCATCTTGATCGTGCGATCCGGGAATAGCAGATCCGGGTCGGGGGCAGTGAAGATCGACTGCACGCTGTTGAGCGAGTATCCCCACCCATCCGGAGTGAGACCGCTGCTCGGCGCCTGCGCGTTCGCCACCATGCGGGTGAAGATTGCGCTCAATGAGTTCGGGTTCAACGGCGTGGTGGTCGTTGTTCCACCGGTCGGCGTGGTGCCGGTCGTTGTCGTTCCCCCGGTGCTGCCCGTGATCGTCGTCGATCCTGGGGTGCTGGTGATGGGAGTCGCGGTGGTCGATCCGAAGTACCCCTTTTTGTAGAGGTAGTACATCAGGATTCCGCCGCCTCCGATGATGAGCAGGGGTCTCATTGGACAGTCTCCGAATAGTCTTCTATGCGCGCCCAGATCACCATGTTGGTGTTCTTGTCGTCGCCCTCGATCATCTCTATGCGGCCTACGAAGGCGCGGCCGTCTGCGTCCTTGATTAACACCAATGCTCCATTCGCTTCCTTGAGCACCCGTCGCGCCTCCGCGTATTTCACCAGAGGTTCGCCTTTTTCTCCTAGCCGCACTTCCATGTTGAGATCGTCGGGGACTTCAGGTTGCGCGTCGACCGTCTTCTTCAGGGCTGCAAGTTTTTCAGGCGTCACTTGTGACCTCCGAAGAAAAGAAATACTCCCACCACTCCCAGCGCGGCGAGCATGGGATTCGCACTCACCCAGGAATCGACGGAGTTGCAGACGGGTGCCGGGGTCGGCGCTACCGTATTCGGCGGGGCCGTGATCGAGGGCATTGGAGCCACCAGGGAGACGGGGCCAAGACTCTGCCCGGTCGCGGCAGCAGTCGCTGGTGACGCGGCGGGCGGGGCGGAGGCATCGCCGAATCCATTCATTGCTACAGCACTCGCGACGGTGATGTCCTTCCCCGAGTTCTTTGCCACTAATGCGGTGTCCGGTGTCGTCTGCGTGATCTGCGTTCGGACCGTTGCATTGGGCCAGAAGTACTTCGTTCCGTAGGGGGCGTAGATGGGAGGAACGTCCATTGCTTGAATCGTGTTGTCGATCCGGGGGGCATACCAGAATCCCGCCGTGGAGCGCCGGACGCTTTCGTTGCAGTAGTTGATCTGCATCTACTTTTTCCCTCCCAGAAACATGAACGCCAGCACCGCTCCGCCGATCAGCACGTACGTTGAGTTGATGCCAAAGATCGTCCCCGGAACTGCTGTCGCTGCGGCGGCGCTCGTCGAAGTCGAGGAAACGTTGATCGGCTGCACGGGCGGCAGTCCCGGATTGATCGTCTCGCTGGGGGCGCTGGTGGGCGGCATCGGAGACGGAGCAATTGGAGTGCTGTCCTGCCCCACCGTCAGAATCGGTTGCAGGGAAATCGGCACCGGGGCGGAGATCATCGGCGCGGGGGCCGGAGGTGGCGGCGGCGGGGGAGGTGGAGCGAGCGTCATTGGGGACACGGGCGACGTTCCCATGCGATGGGAATCGATGTAGTCTTGCGACAGGTACGGGATGTACTTGTCAGCAATGCAGCCGCCCTCTCCGCCAGAGTCGCTCATCACCTGGTAAAGATTGACGCCAAAATCTGGGTTCGATCCCATTGCCTGCTGAATGTCCGACAGATTGAACTGGATGCAATCCCAGCTGCCGAATGTCGCCGTTCCGAGTCCCCGCACTCCACGTCCCAGCATCATTTAGCGTCTGCCTCCCAGCAGTGCGAGCGCCAATACCATAGCGCCCCCGATCATCAGATAGTTGTTCGGGATGCCGTTGATCAAATCGCCCGATGCGGCAGTGGTTGGAGTCGGCGCCGTTCCGCCTGTTGGAGTTCCTCCGGTGGGGGCCGGCGTGTATCCACCCGTGGGAGGAGTTGTTCCTCCGGTCGGCGTGGGGCTCGTGTAGGGAGTGCCCGATCCTGCCGGTGGATTCCATGGGGTGCTCGTTCCGCCCGCTGGGGCTCCGTTGGATGGAGTCGGGGAAACAGAAAAGCTGAAGGTGCCGGCATTGGCCTGTCCGACCCACCACGTCTCCGACCAGTTTCCTACTTCGCTGGCACCGATGCTTCCGGTGAGTGAGAAGTTCCCTGCGCTATCCGTCGATCCCATCGTGTTCCGATTGGTCGCGCCGTTGAACGTTCCGTCCGCGAAGACGGGAGTATTCGGAGCGCCTCCGGTGATTCGAATCTGCCAGGAGTCACCGGGATAGAGCGTTCCTTGCCGCGCCGTCGAGAACGAAACACGCGGCGAGTACGAGGTCGGGACGGTCGGGGAAGTCGGGAAGGTCGGCAAGCTGCCGGTGGGAGGCGTGGACGTTGTTCCGGTTGGGGTGCCGGGATTTGGGATCGTCTGCACGGGAATCTGATTCGGCAAGATCAGAATCCCTGTCGTGTTGAGGTTGGTGTTGGGATCTCCCGCGCTGCCCGGCGTGGGGACGTAGTTCGACGGGACTTGCGACGGGGAGATGCACGTTCCCGCCCAGGATTGAATCAAGTTCAGCGTGGGCTGGTTGAACTGCACGCATGCGTATTGCGATGCCGGGTCCTGGTAGAGCCCGCAGTCTTTGATCATCCCCTGCGCGCGGAATGCTTCGAGGAACCCGTAGTAGTCGTAGGGGACGCATCCCCGGTCGTCGAGTTGCACATCACCCAACCCCTTGACGCCGACTCCGCTTCCGCCAGCGTATGGGGACTGCGGGTAGAAGAATGGACGCGGAACACGCTGGGGATACACGATGCGATTGAGTGCCGTACGGTATTCCAGATCTTGCGCGCTCGTCTGGAAGTTCAGGCGTGTCGGTAATGTGATCTGTCCCATTTAGTTTCCCCACCGATCCGGCAGCCGGTGCCGTGGAAATAACTTCTTCAACCGATCCCTGGAAATCATCAGAACATCGACCACGCCATGAGTTCGTGCCCATGCATATACGCGCTTGAGGCTGTCTCGACTCTTGGATTCATGGGCGAGCCGCAGCGCGAATGCATACTCCTCGCCCTCGGGATTCGGGTACGCAATCCTCTGGTGTCTGCCCGAACGAAGATCCACCCTGAAAGAACGCACGGGAACGATTCGCAACATTGAGGCCCGCATCCGGGTGGTGATCTCTCCCATATCGTTTACCCGCCCCCCATCAATCCAAACGCCAGCGCGGCCGCTCCAGCGATCAGCAGCACATTCGAAAGATCCACTCCACCTACAGTCGCTACGGAGCCCACTGTCCCACTCGTACCCACAGTGGGATTCACCGTCTGCTGCGTTACCACGGCGGGGTCCGCAGCGATCGGGTCGCGGAAACTGTTGAACCAGTTCCAGCACTGTCCGTATTCCGGCTGGCCGGGGAATTCTGGTTGCCCTGTTTGCGTCCAATGACACGCGCCCGCCTGACGATCGGAGATGCAGTGCTGCCCGGCCGTCGAGAGCGAAGGATTCGAGCACTGCTGGGAAAGGTACTGCCAGATGCGGTCGAAGTTCGCGAGCGCTTGCGCTTTTGCTTCTACTGGCCGGGGGGCGGGAAGGGCGAAGTATGCCTGAATGTTCTGCTCAAGCAGAGCGGCGGCCTGATTCGCCCAGTTGCTGGTTACAATGCAAGCGTCCCCGCATCCTGAGTTGAGAATCGCGACGACTCCCAGCGTGATGCCGGCGATCACGGCGCCGATGATCGGGACGGCCTGCGCTGCGGTCAACCCCAGAATCAACCCGCCGTTCGCCCCCACTGTCGCCATGATCGTCGCTGTGGTCGCCGCGGTCGCGATGCCTCCCACCTGTTGGGCAATCTGCGTCGAGGAGGGTCCCTGGGTCACACCAAGTCCCGCCATCCTTCCCCGAGAGAGGAGGTAGTGATTCCCGGCAGCGATTCTGGGGCGGGCCTGGTACACGCCTATTTCTTCCTCCGCACTTTGTTCGCGCTGATCTTCACTTGAACGCGACCATTGGAGTTGACGCGAACCTTCGCCGCAGTCCACTGCTTCGGCAACTGGACTTTCGCGCGGGAGTTCTTTTTCTTCGCTGCCATTGGTTACGCCCCCGCCTTGAAACTTTTATCTGGAGGAGTGACCGCGCTCTCGTCCTGATTGAGCGTCATCTTCAGAGCTGCCAGTGTTGGTGCTAGCGAAATGAAACCGTGACGGACGATATCGGATAGATTCGCCTTCGGATCGCTCGCCGCTTCAATCGACCCCGCACCGAACCCGATCAGGATGGAGAGTCCCCAGCGTTGCCAGTTTCTCATCGACGTCCCCCGCCCGCGAGCAGCGCAACTGCAAGAATTCCGAATCCCCCGATCAGAAACATGGGGCTCTTGAGCATATTGGCAAAGGTAGCGGTGATACTCGACCCGGTGATGGTGGACGTCGGAGTAACCAGGGTCTGATTGCGGCCGACGATCACTCCGTTCGGCATCAGGCTTGAGCCAGGCGGTAATTCCGCTACCGTTCCCAAGCGGACACCGGCGTTGATCAATTGGGATATTACCGCCGCCCAGGAATTCGCTTGCGCCGGGGTTACTGTCGTCGTTCCGCTTGCCAAACTCGGGGTGACTCCGCTCCCCTTGCTCACGGCACCCCCGGATGAGATCTGATATTGAATCCCGTTTGACAGATTCGCCCAGATTGCTCCGTTGGAGTCCACCCAGGTTGACGAGATGGTAGGAGAGACCGCACCGGACAAACAAAGCTCGTTGGGATCGCTGCCACAACCACCCGCGCCCGAGAATAGCGCGGGGTCAACGGTACCGAAGAATCCACCAGAAGAATCAATCGTAGTGGTCGAGTCGGTTATATCTGGAATGGCATAGTTGCAGCTTCCATCGTCGGCATATTCGAGGCAGAACTCTCCGAGTCCCGCCATCGATCGCGAGGAGAACTTCTGCCGCACCTGAAATGGGGACAAAGTCGAATCGGGAACTCTTCCTGAGACGGGAACGGTCATGCAATCCTCCGCGCGGCAACTTCGAGCTTCCGAATCGATCGCCCGCGTTGCGCGCTGGTGAGCTTACGGAAATGCCACGAGAGAATCGCCGCCATCCGATGCACGGCGATCTGCCGTCTCTCCATTTCTTTTCGGTAGCTCAATTCAGCCCTCCGCGAAGCATCTTATAAAGGAGCACCCCTCCGACTGCGAACAGAATGCACTTGCAGATGCCCATACTCTTCGGGACGATCGGCCACTCTCGCCGCTTCCCGAAGCGATTCGCCGTTTCCCACCCTGCATAGGGGCCGTGCGAGAGATCGAGTGGGACGCGCTTCCCGTTTGGATACGCGACCAAGTACACGTGGGAATAAATCGAGGGATCGCTTCCATCTGCTGCGACCGTGCAGAAGGAAACCGGAACTCCCCGCGCGAGAAGATGCGCGGCTCCGTACATGCTGAAGTCGTCACAGTCTCCCTGTGGATTCGAGAGCACTGCTTGATCCACCGGCCGAATGAGCGTCTCGACTACCGGGCACCATCTGCCGATATCGCCCCACGGCCGGCCGGTGTCTTCGTCGTGAACGAACTGCATCTGCCGGGCGCCGTCTTTTCTGGAGAGATAGCGCCAAGTGTCTTCGATGGGATCGCCCGAGGATGCCGCGGCGAGTGATTCATCTTTGATGATCGAGTTCGACGCGTCCTGGAGCGCGTACTCCGACATCAGCCCAATCGTTGCTTCCACCTGTTGATCGGGGTCGTCCGACAGCACGTGCAGTTGGTACGGCACACGCCCGAGTGCGGGGTGATTGACGTACCCCGACATCGGGAAGGCGGGCATCATGCCCGCCCCCAAGGTGCCTCAAACGATGCTGGCCGGAAAATCGGCATACTTACGGGGTACTATCGCATGACCCCGCTGTACGCGTCAATACAATGAATTATATTATAGTCATTTCCGAACCGAAGGAGAACGGATGGAAACAGAAGTGGAAGAAGCCCCAAAACCAGCCCGCGCAGCGCTTCATCATGCGCCCACCAGGCCCAAAGGACGCCCCAAAAAAGACAGCATACCACCAGAAGCGGCGACCGCAAAGCCCTTTCCGAACCCACCCCGCGCGCTTTTGAAGGGAGGAATCGTCTCTCCCGAGAAGTTCATGGACTATCGGCGCACCTTGGGAGGAGAATTCCTCGAACGCATCACCTTCTACGTGAATCGGGAGTGGCCGAAGCTCGACTTCTACCAACACTTCACCGAAAAGGAGATGGAGGAGATTCGGCAGAAGAAACGCGCGAAGCCCGTCAAGTACGTTGGGCAATACGCAGACATCAACCCCGACAACTGGCGCGACGAGATCCTCCGCTACCACGGCAGCGGAGACTACAAGATCTACCTCAACGACACCGGGGTCCGTGGCAACCCCTCGCTGAAGAGCCGCAACATCTGCAAGACAGTAGTCTCGATTCGAGACGATGAGTTCCCTCCGGTGATGGACGAGCACCTCCACGTGCTCGACTGGAAGGACCCGATCAACAACAGCTTCATTCAACAACTCCGCGGAAAGGGGGTGGTGCCTCCGGGCGAGACCCCAAACAAGAAAGAGGAAACAGACGACATGGCAACGAACGTAGCAGTGGAGACCCTCGCCGAACTCGCCAAGCAGGGGAGCAAGCCACACGCCCCCGCAGCGGACAACACGGCAATCTTTCAGGAGATGCTGCGGCAATCGGAGGAGCGGCATCGCCAGGACCGGGAACTCGACGCGCAGCGCCACCAGCGGGAAATCGAAGCCCTCACGAAGCGCCTCGACTCCGCCGAGAAGTCGGGGGGGAATGATAACCTCGCAACGACCCGCGCTGTAATCGAGATGGCGAAGTCCGTAATTCCCGTCGTCCCCGTGGCGCCGCAGAACGACCGCATGCACGACATTCTCCTTGAGATGGTGCGCTCCGGCGAAGCGCGGCACCTCGAAGAGTTGAAACTATCCGAATCGCGGCATGCTCGCGAAATGGAAGCATTGAACAAGCGACTCGACGCCGAAGCCTCCGCCCGAGTCGCCGCCGAGAATGCGAGACTCGCGCAGACGCAGCAGCCGGCCGGAAAGAACGCGATCCAAGACGCGATAGCTCTCGTGAAAGCGCTCAAGGGTGCAACGGAAGAGATCAATGGAGATTCTGCCGGGGGGCCGCAGACCTGGGTGGAACTCGTCAGCCAGCACCTCCCCCGGGTACTCGATACCGTGGGCAACGTGATCACCGCAGTGAAGCCGCCCGTGCAGGGAGCATCCGCGCTCGCACCCTCCGATCCCCAGCAACCGCAGCAGCAACCCCAGCAACGCCAGGAGCCAACCGAGATGGATCAACGCGCCACGTACGCCAGAATGATCGAGCCTCACCTGATCGAAGCGCTACAGAATCAGGTACCGGGACACCGCTTCGCCGGATTCCTCATCGTGAACTATGGAGAACCCGCCTATCAATTCCTGGTAGAGCAGGGAGAAAACGGCGTGATGCAGTTGCTCCAGTCTGCGCCTGATGTTTGGGGGAAGGTGCAACGATTCGGACAACACGTTCCGAAGTTCCTGGCTGAGTTCCTCGACGCACCCGCTGCTATCCAACAGGCAGCGATGATTCGCTCCGGTCAGCAGCGTCAACCTCCGCCCGCTGCGCGCCCGGCGAATCAAGCACGCCACGTCGTGGTGGATGCAGTTCCCGAAACTCCACGCGGAGGAGGAAGGACGATCATCAATCCTGATGGGGGTCAGGTGAAGACAGAACCGAATGGGCCGGTGGTGCCGGAGAGCGCGTAACATCTTCGTACACCGTGCATCGCCAGCATGAGGGAGGGCATTGACGCTCCACCACCACGCGGGCGATGCGCCCATCCCAATAACGGCGAGGCTCCACAATCATTGGCTCGTTCATCGCGTTTTCGGGTAACAGTCGTAATTCAGAAACACATGGGCCGCCCCTGCCTTATAGAGGAGCGGCCCGTACTGCCGTAATGCGTGTGCAATCTGGACGGAGGTAAGCGGACCTCCGGAGATTTCGTTCCGCTGGATTAAATCCTCGACCATCTGCTCGCCGGCTTCGGTGAGGTGTCGTTCCACCGCTTTTTCTTCTGCCGTCATCTCACGCCACCGCTTCTTCGCCGCCGTCCGGATCGTCGTCGTTATCTTCCTCTTCGTCATCGATCGGAGAGATCGGAATAACGCCGTCGTCTTCTTCTTCGTTCTCCTCGTCTTCAAACTCGACGAATTCTGTTTCGGACGCTTCGGGCGAGTAGTGTACAACTCTCTCCACGCTCTGCTCGTCAGCGTCCGGGTCGCCTTCGCAGATGTAGAGTTCCTCTCCGATTTTGATGCTTGCTACTGTGTCCCAGCAGACGCGCTCTCCCTCTTCTCCGTTGGGTCCGATGATTCTATATGTTTCAGTTCCGCATTCCACTTTAAAGGGCATAAAGGTTTGGTTTCCTTTCCGATCCAAAGAGTATCAGAATTTGCCGTAATATCGTTCGATATCTTCGACGGTGTGACCCATGCGGCGCAAATTGTCCATCACGCGGCGTCGGTCAGCATCGTACGTTCGCGGATCGATTCCGCGCAGCGCTGCGTCATTCGCTTGCATCGTGGCGTCCTTGATGGCGTCCGCTTCCTGTTGAGGAGTCATTAGACGGAACGCGCCTGATTTAATTTCCTCCTGCACAGCCTCGACCACTTCGCGCTTCAGTTGGGCCGCGTACTCCTGGCGTGCCTGTCTGACCACGCTCTCAATCGTATTCAGCAGCGTTTGTTCCTGTTGCGCTCGTGACTGGAGAATCCGCTTCGCCGCGATGCGCTTTGTCTTGACCTCTTCTGCTGCCTTTGAAATCTCCGCCTGCGCAGCCTTTCGGACAACGGGATCTCGTACCGCCAATTCGTTGCAAACTTCGATCAGCAGTTCGACAATCTGGTCATCGGTGAGGAGTTCGACACCGAGAGACATTTAGGGCTTCCCATATACGAGCATGATGGCCTCTTCCGAGTGCCCCATGCGCCGGAGATTATCGAAGATCTTTTTGCGGACATCAGCGAAAAGCGCAAGAGGTACGATGCCTTGCTGCTTTACCCACACTTCCGCTGATGCCGTTGCGTCGTCCTCCATTTTCTGGAGTTCTTTCCGGCTGTAGAGTTCAGCCATCCCTCCGGCGAGAATCGCCGACTGCATCTCTCTCCGCTTCTCGTCCTGCAATTGCTTGATGCGCTCCGCCTTCTTCTGCTCTTTCCACTTCGCCGTGAACTCCGCAACGATGTCGGCCTCTTCTATCACCGTCAAGACTCTGGCACCCTTTCGCACTTCGATTTCGAGTTGTTCCTGAATCTCCTGCTTCAATTGCCGGACATATCGCTTCCGCACTTCTTTCACGGCACCATGAACAGCTTCGCGCCGCAGTTTGGTTCGTTCCGCTTCGGTCGAGATGACGGATTGAGCGATCTTTCGGACCACGGGATCTCGATTTCCTAACTCGACACATGCCTCCTGCAAAAGTTCGAGCAGTTGATCGTCCGTCAGAAGTGAGATGCCGAGATCCATTTTGTTAAGTGAGCAGCCCCCGAATATTCGCGGCGAGTTGCGTGCGCATCCCATTCCAGGCGATGGGAGTGCCGCACGTTCTCTCTGAAAGCGACCGCAGGAAGTCGATCGCCGGGTGTCCATCGGGGCCACAATAGATCGTATCCACCACTCCGGTCAGTGCCAGCGCTGCGACTCGCGCCGCCTGCTCATCGTCGGGCAGTCCATCCGAAATGATGATCGTCTTCTTGGGCTTCCACTGGTCGGCAAATGCAAGCGCCCGCGCAAGATCCGTTCCGCCTCCGGGAGATGGAAGTACTCCCTTCTTCCATTCTTGGTGGGTCGAGTTGAATACTACTACCCGCACTTTGGGATAGTTCTTCTTGATGTCGTCGAGCGCGATCCGGAGGTGTTCATGCTTCGTGACATTCAGTCCCCCGATCGTTTCGAGCATCGACCCCGAGAGATCGGCGACTACGATGATTTCTTCCGATGCTCCTTTCAGGCGCTGCTCGTATTTCAAACGCGCTTCGGAAACAACTCCCCCGCTCGCCTTCGCACTCATCGCCCGCTTGATGATATCGGAGAGGGGTGAAGCGATCTGTCCGCCCCCTGGGGATGGTGCTTCCGCCTGCTTCGGGAGAATACGCTCACCGCACTCCGAGCAGAAAGACTCCGCCGTTGAATTCCGATGGCAGTTGCCGCACTCGAATACCATTTACGTTTCCTCCAGATCCCTCAACTTCAGTGTTAGATACATCGCTGCTGATTTCGTTTGGTACATCTTGCCATCGATCAGGAAGGAGCCCGATATGCCCTTCAGCATCACCATGGCTTCATCATCTCCGACACGCACAACCTCTGCGGGCATCTGCGCCATTCCTAATCGTTGAATATCGAATTCATCTCCAGGTTTCATCGTTTTTTCTTCCGTTGTTGAACTTTACTGTAGACTGCCGACTTGACCGCCAGAAAAAGAGGAGAGTTGATCGGCGCCGCGCTTATCTTTCTCACGACGTGCGAAATGGACTCCTCATCATCGAGACTGATGCGCTGGTGATTCTCGCTCCAGTCCCTCTGGCGGCACTCCCGGGAGCAGAATCGCTGCCACTTCCTTTCGGGCGTAAATTTAGCCCCACAGGAGCACATTTTCTCGGGTAACGCCTTTTTGACCTTCGGACGCGCCTTTACCATCACCTGACAATATACCATTCCTTGCGTTGCGGATGCATGCAATGCATTGACGACGCATGCCAGCCATCAGGATACCTCCCCGCCCCTGACGCGGGCCGATTCGTCCTGGCAGACTAGCCGCATTTCATGGGAATAATCGACGCATCCCAGCATCGCCCACCCGAGGGAATCGAAGTCCCTCACCGGGCGGTGCTGCTTGAGTCCTGGCGTTCCACCCATCACCGCCAGTCGGCAGGCGAGCCACGTTGCCCCGAGACGGATGAGAAATTCGCGCTCGAAGTTCACCGCAGATTCACCCCGCAGACGTCGCAGCGATCCCAGCGCCTCTTTCCCGTTTGCGTTTGGGTCGTGTGGCAGTGGTGGCATGTTTCGTTCGGGTTGGGTGGACCCCATGCGCATTTCTTCGGGTCGGGGTTGAAATAGTATACATGCCGCTGCAGTTCCTCTGGGTCAGGAACGCTGGACGGAATCGGAGGCCAGTGCGACATCCGGTAGCACCTCTCGTCCCGATACTTCGACCGTCGCGCCAGTGGGATCGTCAGCCATGCCATCACTTGGACGAGAATCTTGATCCCTGGATGATTCGCATCGCTGCCGCATTCCCGGACGGCGCGTTCGATGATCTCCTGCGTTTTCCCGGAGTATCGCTCGCGTGCCGACCAGAGGGGCTCGGTGTCGAGAAACGAAGGCTTCATCGCGTGCTCTCCTTCGGCACCATGCCCGTGCGAGGCCGCGCTTCTTCGTGCGTTTGGCCGGCGCGATTCTTTGCGAGTACGCCTTTCGAGATCGGGCGGTAGTGTTCGATTGCGAGGTACTGTTTCGCCAGTGGACACGCGAACAGCACGCCGAACTCGACTGCCGCCTGATGCTCGACATGCGATTTCGATGCTGCCCATGTCGAAGTCGTCCAGATTCCCAGGGTTCGCACCCCGGCGTCTTCTAAGCGCTGCACGACGCGCATGCGATTCATTTCTCGCACCACGACTCGCACCAGCCCGTGGAGGTCGGCGTCCGGATGATCGGGCAGGTAGGAGATTCCGGAGTATACGGTCCCTTTCATGGCGTCACCACCTGATCGACCGGCGCCTTGCAGTTGAGTTTCCCTGCCGCGTTTCGGGCCGGGCAGAGGAGGTGTTCTCGCAGGTGATTGATGATCGATTGCCAATCGACCTTGTGGCCTCCGGGTTGAATCATCTCGTGCAACAGTTCCTGCATCTGGATCGTCGGATGGAGTTGCGTTCCTGCCCACACCCGCCCGCACTGTGTGCATTTCCAGTTCGCCTTCATCGCGTCCCGAATGAATCGCATGCAGCGTTTGTGCTGCTCGTCCGCGTCGATCATTTCCGTTGCCGACAGAACGTGCTGGTAGGGCAGTCCCGTTTCTTTGTCAACACGCTGCTGGATGGGCGCTAGCAGTTCTTTCGGTTGATCCTGGCCGGGGATGTAGATCAACTTTTGATCGTGGTCGATTCGGATCTCTTTGCCGGATTTCGAGGTGGGGTTATCGCTCACCATTTCCCCCTTCCGATCACTTCGCGCATTTGCGGAACACAGAACCATGAGGCGGTGAGGGGGTACCCTGAAGCGTCCACGAGAACGATTCGATCGCAGTCGATATTGGGGACGGTCGCCTTCATCGCATGGCTGATCGAACTCGCGTCGTCCCATCCAAGGCGAAACGTGATCGGCTCCCACGATGCCCCCTTCACTTCCCGATTGCCGTAGTTCGTGTTGATCAAAACTGCTTTCTGTTTTTCGTCTACGTAGATTTCGATTGCTCTTGGCATTTTAAGATTCTCAACTCCTCTTCCAGATTGGAGACTTTCTTCTCTAGTGCGACTTCCCTCTTGCTCATTTCCCAAATGACCTGCGCCAAACGAATGACCTCCGCCTCCGATGCGCACAGCGTTTGCTGCACAATACCATCAGCTCGCCGCGCTTCGGCCAGTTCTTGTGTAAGCCTGACGATCGTTCCCGCACCACGATCAAATTCTCGGCGCCAATGAGCGAGTGCCGAGAGTTGCGCTCGAACGACGCCCTCCGCCTTGCAACGGGCGTTTTCCGAAAGCTGAAGCAGTTCCGCCGACTGCTCCGCCGTCATACCCCACCCTTCAGCATCGCGTCCACGGAAGCCTTCAGCACCGGGTCCCGCTGCGAGCGCTTGTATTCTTCGACTGCTGCCTCTCCGACTCCCAAAATATCGGCGAGTTCTCGTGGGTGGTGATGCGCCATCCACGCCGCCATGCGATCCCGTTCGTCCTTCACGCGGCGCGCCTGGTCGGCTTGAAACTCCACTTGCTCGAGCGCTCGGAGTTGCGCGTAGAATCCATTGCGGATCTGCTCGGCAAATATCTTCTCGGCGTCGTCGCGGGAATCGGAAAGTGCTCTGGCGGTCGATTGCGATTTCGTTTTGTGGGGATCTCGCGCGGAGGCGTCGAGCAGAGTCAGGCAGTGGACGGTCGAGCCCTTCCACTTCCGCGGCTTCATGGTCGAGTTTCCTTCCGCGTCTCGCTCTCGGATCGCGGGGACGAAGTGCCCCTCCGCCTGAAATTCCTTGATGGGATGCGCTTCGTAAAGCGCCGGGAATGCGACGGGGATTCGGGTGTTCTGTTTTTTGGTCATGCGTTTTCTTCTCCAAACAATTCGCGGCGCGCTCGCTGGTCGTGCAGTTCGTCCACGGCGCGTTGGATCTCGATATCCCCGATGGGTCGATAATTGGGATTCGTCGGCGCTTCGCCTGTTTTCTTCGTGCGCCTGCGGATGTCTTTCGCGTGGGCGAGCAATCGAATCTTGCGATCAAAGCGCGCATCCGCCGATACGCCTTCCACTACTTCGCCTTCGATTGCGAGCTGCGGCACTGCAGCCGGAAGCGTGAGCGTGGATTCTTTCGCATCCACTGGAAGTCCCCCCGGATACGCCGCAGTGCCGTAGATCTCGATCCCATCGGCCGGCCGGTAGCGGAAGCATACAATCTGCCGCAGTCCCTGGAGCCCGCAGCGGTCCCAGTGCTGGTAGAGTTCGCAGGCCCGCCGCACGACGTACCGCAACGCTTCGACGTTCGGACACATCGCCGCGAGCGCATCGCCGATGATCGTCTGTGCTTCATGGTCCCGTGGAAAGTATCCGATCGCCGACAGCGCTCTGGTCGCAAGCGCGAGCGACCTCCCATCAATCGGAGTCTTCGGAGTGTCGGATCGCTGATCGACGAAGCACTCGCAGCGTCGGGCGCCGTTCGGAGTTTCGACCCATCCGTTCCCCTGGCAGATCAGGCAGTCTTTCATCTGGTTCTCCTGAATGTGTCGATCGATTCGGCGAGGTCGTCTACGGTTGGACCCTTGCGTCCGTTCGTCGATGCCGGCCATCGTGCTTTGAATTTCTCCAGCGCTTGCTCGGAGAGAAAATTCTCCGGGTGGTAGCCTCGCGCTGGGTTGTCTAGCGATTGCAGGTAACTCGCGGTGCACTCGAAGCAGTCGAGTTCGGCAACGGCGGGAACTTTCTGGACGTATGCCGATTCCGCTTTCATGCGATGGCTTGTTCCT
>Ga0105249_10002832_pt1 | contig 14963 bp, 7 predicted proteins | sample KBSS44metaG_FD_81522 | JGI IMG/M metagenome (GOLD analysis project Ga0105249, IMG submission 81522) | Switchgrass rhizosphere microbial communities from Kellogg Biological Station, Michigan, USA - KBS S4-4 metaG | ecosystem: Host-associated > Plants > Roots > Rhizosphere > Soil | place... | reverse complement strand
GAATATTATCTATCAATTGCTCAACAATTGAAAGTGATTGGCGCATTTCTTTCATTCTTACTAAATATCTCGACCAGCAATCACCACCGTTTTCAATTATTTCGTCAAATTGTAATTTGCTGTACACTTCATAGGGATATAACTTTCTTATATCACAACTAACACTACTGCCTCTTGCAGTTGGCCCAGTACAACCATAGGAAATTGCATCTTCTTTTGAAAGATAACCAACACCCTTTACCCTATTTTGAAAGATCACATTGCCTGTTAGCAATTCATCATACTCATCGATCTTCTTTTTAAAGTGTACAATAAACGCCTTTACTCTTCTTTGAAAATTTGGATGTACATCCACCATCACACCACCAGGCACCATATAATTCATCGTTAATCGTGTGCCGCAGGTTTCTTCCATGATATCATTGATCATTTCTCTTTCCCGAAACGCATGAAAGAATGGGGTCAATGCACCAATATCCATTGCGCCAGCACCCCACCAAAGTTGATGTGATGCAAGCCTTGTCAATTCATCCATCAATACTCTAATTACCTGTGCTCTTGGTGGCACTTCAATCTGCATTCCTTTCTCAACACATAAACAACAACCATGATTATTGATATGTGAAGAGAGATAATCCATTTTACTGGTTACATAAATGAATTGCCGAAAGCTCAAACTCTCACACATTTTTTCAATCGAGCGATGGATGTAACCAAGATGCGGCTCAACTTTTTTGATCGTTTCTCCATTCAATGTAATTACCAAATGCAATACACCATGCGTAGATGGATGCTGCGGCCCGATATTAATGATCATATCACCGAATACATCCGGTTCGCCTGCACCAGGTTGCTTTAATATTTGAGTTTCACGATACATTACAATTTTATCATATTAACCGGGTCTTCAAAATCTTTTCGCATTGGAAATTTTCCTTCCCATCCATCTGGTAATATTAATAATCGCAGATCGGGATGATTCAGGAAGTTTACCCCAAACATTTCATACGCTTCACGTTCATTAAACTCAGCTGTTCTCCAGATATGCGATACTGTTTCTATTTCAGGTTTGTTTCTATCTAATTGAACTTTCATTACTACCTGGTGCCGATAAGTTGTTGACTCGAGATGGTAAACCATTGTAAGATGCGTTTTCCAGTCAACACAAGTTTGGCAAAAGAGATAATCAAAACTCAGTTCAATTTTATTTCTAAGAATTTCTGCGGTAGAAAGTAGGTCCGTATATGCAATAGTAAAATTCAGCCATTCACCACTTTCATCAAAGGTGGCTGTTGGAAATAATTCAGTGAGTTCTATTTTTAATTCTTCCTTTGTCATTTATAAAAAGCTTCTTGCTCACCTTTAGGGGCTAAGAGTTTACTTTCTTCTCTTATTTGTTCTCTGGTTAATCCTTTTTTTATTTTATCCTGCAATAACATCAATGCATTTATCAATGCTTCGGGTCGTGGCGGACAGCCGGCAACATATACATCTACCGGTATTATATGATCAGCACCTTTCACAACAGAATAAGTATTATAAAAAAACGGACCTCCACTAGTAGCACAAGCCCCCATTGCGATCACATATTTCGGGTCACCCATTTGATCATACAACCTTTTCAATACGGGTCCCATTTTGTTTACAATAGTGCCGGCAATAATAATTACATCAGCTTGACGCGGGGTTGCTCTTGCCACTTCAAAACCAAACCGGCTCCAATCATATTTGGCTGCAGCAGTACTCATCATTTCTATAGCACAACAACTGGTACCAAATACCAATGGCCATAAAGAGTTTGACCTTGCCCAATTAATCACGTCATCTAGCTTACTTACTAGCACTCCGCCGGAAGGAGTTGGATGAACTTCTCCTGGAAAAGCAAGTGGTGAATCTGATTGAAATTTGTCTGTCATGTACTATTCTTTATTGCCACTTTAGTGCCCCTTTTTTGTGTGCATACAGAAAACCCAGAAACAGAATGAAAAAGAAAATCACAATTTCTATGAAGGCGATCCAGCCTACACTTTTAACAACGACAGCCCAGGGGTATAGAAATATCAGCTCAACGTCAAAAATTAAAAAAATTAATGCAAAAAGATAGTATCCCACATTAAACTGTATCCAACTGGGACCTGTTGTTGGAACACCACATTCATAGGGCTCACCTTTCTGGCTATTTTTTGTAGCTTTTAAAACAACTTTGGAGATAAGAATAGCAATGCCAGAAAAAGCAATCGCAGAGATCATTAAGACAATGAGTGAAGATGCACCCATAGGGAAATTCAGATTTTTACGAATATAGCAAGTGTGACTGAAATATGAACATGAGAGTTATCAAGATAAAAATTGATTTCTAACCGTACAGCTCCTGGTGAATTGATTTTTTGTCATAACCCAATGCAAGAATTCTTTGCTTGGCTTCATCGATCATCACTTTCCATCCACAAAGAAGGAATAGGGCTGGTTGCTTGTTAGCACATATCTCTTCATAAATAGAATGCACATAGCCAGACCGGCCATCCCATTCCTCACGGGATAAAGTGGGGATATAATGAAATTTTTCCAGCTGAAGATTTTTCATTTCTTCATAATATAAAAGATCAGTTTTTTTCCGTGTACCGAAGATCAAGTAAATATTATTATGAGGAATATTGTGCAGTTTGATGTAGGTAGCCATGCTTCGGAATGGAGCAATCCCTGTTCCGGTGCAGACCATGATTATTTCTTTTTGCAAATCCTCTTCATCTAATGTAAAAACTCCTTGTGGTCCACGCAGGGTCAATTCACTTCCTACATCTATATTATTAAAAAGATATGTTGTTCCTAATCCGCCTTCCAGTAAAACAATAACGAGCTCCAATACATTTGTTCCATCGGGCCAGCTGGCGATCGAATAACTTCTTATTCTCTTATTTGGCTTTTCATGAATGGGCAGATCAAGAGTGACAAATTGTCCTGGGATAAAATCAAATTTTTCTAATTCAGGGATCTGTATCCAATAACGCCTTGTATTTGGTGTTTCATTTTCTATACGAATCACCTTACCGGTTCGCCAGGGTTGAAGCGCCATAATTAAAAAATTTCTTCAAAATACAAAAACATAACAGAAGTATAGTCCGATGCTTGTTATTTAATTATATGAATTAAGTAAAAATAAAAGCGGCGCCGTAGCACCGCCTTTTGCCCTAAATGGCAAGCAATCGAACTTTTAAAAATAAAAAAAAATCTGGTAGCGACAAATATATTTTATGGACGAACATCAGGATTTAGTTGTTTTAATTTTTTTAAGGTCAAATAGTACTTTTTATTTTTCCATAAATAAGCAATGACCAACTCATTTTTATTTGTAAGACCTGTAATATATTTTGAATTGATTGTCGTGTCTTTGCTTTCACCAGATGGATAAATAAGAATTATTTTATTTTTTGTAGCCGGCACCATGATCGTTGTATCATTTTTTTCCATACCAGTAAAAATCATTTTCTTTATCGGTGAATTATTTACCATTTCATATTTTATATCGTGGGAAATGCCCGAAATCCATAATCCTGTTAGCGTTATTTTTTCAGCTTTAGGAATTTCAAGATAGAACCAATAATTATAGCTTTGTTTTGGTTTATTCTTACCGGTTGGTTTGATATCAGTCTCCTCAGAATAATTAGGTAAAATGCCTGGAATACTTGCCTGTTTATATCCATATATTTTTTTTACCGGAGGTTTCCCTTGTACAGAAGCCGGGGCCGAAACAATAAAAAGAAAAATGAATGGTATAAATATCTTTTCTTTCATGTGATTAAGATGCGGAAATGAAATTAATAACAGCAAAAGAACTGTTAAGAAAAAGCCCTCAATGCGAGGGCTTTATACTATCGAATAATTTTCTGAACGTGACGATATTTCCCATTATCGCTGTAAATGCTCAATATATAGGCGCCTTTTGCAAACCTGTTAATATTAAAGCTTCCATTTTGATAACCTGATTCCTGCCGGTAAATTTCCTGGCCCTTCATATTATATAATTGAACCGATATCTTTTTTACATCAGTTTTATTACCAATGAGATATTGAATGATATTTTCGCTTACTGTCGGATAAACCAATGTTATAAAGTTTTTATCATTTATTATAGGGTTATTAATTCCTGTAATAAGATTTGGGGTACCTAGGAAAGTATAATAAAGACCATTTCCATGGGTGCCGACCAGCAATACGTTATCATCAGGTCTATATGCAAGGGAATTTATTACTGCATAATTTAAAGTTGTTGAACCTTCACGCTGCCAGGTTGGTGCACCGCCTCCGGATAAAGTTGTACCAAGATTCTCCACTGCAAATAACCCGGCTGCAGTTCCTACATAATATTCTATAACAGGATTACCAGATCCATCTTTTTTTACGGTGATCATACAACTGCGAGCAGAAATAAAACCAGTAGTGCTTGTTCCAGCAAGATTCCCTTCAGCAATTTTCCATGTTGGCGAAGCGCTTTTGGCATTATTTGTCCAAAGTATATTCGTTACATTAGTAAATGCTCCGGTAGTGGCATTGGTTCTTCCATAATTTGTTATCACTGCAATTATTTCATTGTCATTATTTGGATTTACAGCAATATCCTGGACATTCAGTCCTGAAATATCCGTAACAGTCGGGGTAATATTTACAGGCACAGCAGCCGCGGCGGAATTTCTTGGATCATCCAATCGGAATATTTTTCCATTGGTAGTGCCAACATACATAGCATGGCTGGTGCCATAATTTCCACGGCTGAATGCAAGTGCTCTGATACCAATATTATCACCGCTGGTAGGGTCAGCGGGATTTACAGCGGCACTGACACCAGTCAATTCTGTCCAACCGGCTGAAGTAACAGTTGATGCATTGGTAGTACGGAATAAACGATTAAAATTTACATAATAAAGATCTTCTGTATTGTCCGGATTTAATTTGAAATTGGTAACAAACTCACCAAATTCAGTTGTTGATCCGGAAGTGGTTAATCCATTAGGACGAATTTCGGTTGAACTAAATGAAGCCTGCAGTTGACCACGGCGTATACTACCTAATTGAACGCCTGCATATAAATATTGTGTGCTGCCGTTCTTTTTTGAAATTCCTACTGAAGAGCCATCGCCCCCAACTAAGCGCCGATGATTATTGCTATCAATAGTGGCAACACCAGTAATACCAGTCTTATCTCTGAATTGTGTTCCGTTATCCTGTGCTCCGCCTGCAAAATTATTAGCACCCACTTCGGGATCAATAGCAACTCTATAATATTGAAGAGTCTGATAATTATTAATATTTGTCCATAAAACATTAGAGCCTGGGGCGGTGATATTAGAAGTGATCTGCATACCGCCATCGTTAGAGCAAATAACTTCGTTCGGATTTATTGGATTGAAAACTACATTATGAATATCCGGATGACTGTTTGGGTAGAAAGTTAATGAGGGCAATGTATTTCCGTAGCCTCCGATCCAACATAATGTATTATTATAATTTGCTGTGCTAAATCCATCCGTAGACCTATATAAACTTGTTCCACCGAGTAATACAAAATTCGGATCGTTTGGTTTTACAGTAATAGACAGATCATAACCTCCCTGTGTAGTAAACGGGTCTGTTGCATCATGATCACCACCTGGAAAATCAGGAAGATTTGCAGAAAGATTTGTCCAATTTCCCGAGGCAATATTCAGCTTGAATAAATCCGCTTCTTTATTGCGACCGGAACTTGTGTTCGTAAGACCATTCTCATACAATACATAAAGCACACTTTCATCCGAAGCTAATGCAAGTAATGTTCTTCTGGTATCATAAAAATTTGAGCCATCTACATCCGTAAAACTATAAGCATTTCCTCTCCAGCCATCAACTGAGTCAACGCCCAAGGTAGTTCCACCAGCTAATCGTGTATAAGAATTAAAGTCACCTGTTGCTGATTTCCAAATGCCTCTTAATGAAAGATCAGGCGCCGCACCGCCAAAAGCAACATATACTTTTCCAGTTGACGATATAACTACATCCCCCTGGCCGTTAGCAGCAAATGCAGCGATTCCACTTCCAAAAACTGTTTGAAATGTAGTACCGCCATTTGATGAACGAACAATTCTTCGGTGACAAGCAATATATACATCTCCATTTACTGGGTTCACAGATATCTTATGTACATAATCAAAAGGATGATCAAATCTTTCAGGTACGCCAGCGGCAATCCCGGTACCATTAAAGTCAGCCATATTAGTTAAAGAAAGCCGGGCCCATGTAACGCCATTGTCGGTAGATTTTAAAACTCCATAAGAAAGATAACCTGCTCCAATTGCATCAGCAGAATTTCCAACATATTCTCCACCGCCGGCATACCATGTATCCTGGTTTCCCGGACGAGGGTCTTGTGCAATTGAAGCTACGTTATGTACTTCGTTTGCCGGAGTTACCCTTGTCCAATTGGCGCCTCCGTCTGATGATCTTAATATTCCGCCGCTGATGCCTCCGGCAATCAATACCTTATTAGTGGTACCATTATAACGAATGTCATAAGCAATAGCTCTGGTTCTTCCCCCCTGGTTATTTGGTCCGGCAGGTAAATAGTTATTTTGTGTGGTTAGTCTTGCAAGTGGCGATGAAGTATTTCTTGCGGGGATCGCTCTTGCAAACTCAATTTCCTGGTCACGCAAACCAAACAAGGCTTCACCTGTTGTTGGGTCTTTTACCATGTCGGCTTCATATTTCCAGCGCAAATATTGATATGCCGCTTCATTTTCTTCATTTTCCTCAGAAAGTTCGTTGTTAGTCTTTCGATCAATTTTCGGTTCATTTAAAAAAAATAGACAGCCGAAAGTTACCAGGACGAAGCCAACAAAAACAATAACCTTTATTTTCATTATTTAACTTTTACAATGGGGCAATTTACTTAAATAAATGGTTCGGATATCTTTGAGTCGAAGGCTCACCGGAATTTTATATTTTTGTTTTTCGGATGAGTGTAAAGGATTTGCTGAATGATTTCATTAACTCCCCCCGCCTTTTTCAATTGGCGGACAGGCTGTCTTTTTCCCAAAAACAAAAAATCTACCTTGAAAACCTCCGGGGAAGCTCACCTGAATTTTTCAGCGCTGCCACCTTTGAACATCCTTCCTGCTCACAGTTTAATCACCTTATCGTATTAAATGATGCCGAAGATGCCGCTTATTTTCATAACACGCTGGAAAACCTGACCGGGGCACTGGATATTTTTTATTTCCCGGCTTCTTTCAAACAAAGAAAGAATTTTAGCCTGCTTAATACCAGCCATGTGATGCTGAGAACAGAAGCATTGACAAAAATCGCTTCACAATTGAACGCTACCGGCTCGGTAAATAAAAAAATGCTCGTTACTTACCCTGAAGCTCTATTTGAAAAAGTGGTTGTTTCAAATACACTTTCTTCCAATATTATTTTTATAAAAAATGGCGATACACTTGATACAGGTACACTTCTTTTAAAACTTGCAGATTTTGGATTTGAAAGAACGGATTTTGTTTATGAACCGGGACAATTTGCTATTCGCGGCGGTATCCTTGATATTTATTCCTTCGGAAATGAAAAACCTTACCGTGTTGAACTTTTTGGAAATGAAGTTGATTCTATCAGGATCATTGATCCAGAAACACAATTGAGTGAAAGAAAATTATTACAAGTAAGCATTATCCCAAATATCGAAACACAATTTGTTGATAAAGAAAAAATTTCCCTGCTGGATTTTTTGCCGGAAAATACGATTGTTTGGATCCGTGATGAAGAACTGGTTTATAAAAAACTAAAAGATTGTGAAGAGGAACTGGAATATTTTTTTGAAAATAAGAATACAAATGATCCAGATAATTATCGGGAAAAAGATAATCCGGACCAATCATCAAAGGTAAACTTTACCAAAGCGGATTTTATTTCATCCTGCGATTTTGAAAAACAAATTGAAGATCGTTCCTGTGTTTATTTTGGCGATGAACCTATCGATCGATCTTCTGTTTTTACATTACAATCAAACACCCTGGTTCAGCCGGCATTTAACCGTCGTTTTGATCTGTTGATACAGGATCTGAAAAATTGGGAGCAAAAAGGATTTGATGTTTACCTGTTTGCGGAAAACCCAAAACAATTGGAAAGACTGCGGATCATTTTTGAGGATTTGAAATCGGATATTGTTTTTAATCCAATTACTGTTTCTATCCATGAAGGGTTTATTAACGAAGACCTGAAAATTGTTTGCTATACAGATCATGAAGTATTTCAACGCTATCATAAATACCGGGTTAAACAAGCTTACAACAAAAGCAAAGCACTGACATTACGTACACTTCGTGAGTTACAACCCGGAGATTTTGTGACACATATAGATCACGGCGTGGGAACTTTCAGCGGCCTGCAAAAAATCGAAGTGAATGGAAGACTGCAGGAAGCGGTTAGAATTATTTATAAAGACAGTGATATTCTTTATGTCAATATCAATTCACTGCATAAAATTGCCAAATACACTGGCAAGGAAGGAACAGTACCGAAAATAAATAAGCTGGGAAGTGATGTATGGAATAAACTAAAGGACAAGACAAAAGCTAAGGTTAAAGAAATTGCATTTGACCTGATCAAGCTTTATGCCAGCCGAAAAGCGCAACAGGGTTTCCAACATACGCCGGATAATTATTTGCAGACAGAATTAGAGGCTTCTTTTATTTATGAGGATACTCCTGACCAGGGCAGAGCAACTGCTGATGTAAAGAAAGATATGGAATCAACTTCTCCAATGGATAGATTGGTTTGCGGGGATGTAGGGTTTGGTAAAACAGAAATTGCCATTCGGGCAGCATTTAAAACGTGTGTTGATGGTAAGCAGGCTGCAGTATTGGTGCCAACAACGATTCTTGCTTTTCAGCATTATAAAACATTTAGTGAACGATTAAAGGATTTCCCTATAACAGTTGATTATATCAATCGGTTTAAATCAGCAAGGGAGAAAAAGGAGACTCTGAAAAAATTGGAGGAAGGGAAGATCGAAATAATCATTGGTACACATGCATTGCTTGGAAAAGAAGTAAAGTATAAAGATCTTGGATTACTTGTGATCGATGAAGAACAAAAATTTGGTGTTGGCCATAAAGAAAAAATCAAAACTATCAAAACAACAGTTGATTGTTTAACATTAACTGCGACGCCAATTCCAAGAACACTTCAATTTTCATTGATGGGAGCAAGAGATCTTAGCATTATCAATACGCCACCGCCAAATCGGCAGCCGATACAAACTGAATTGCATGTGTATAATGAAGACCTCATCCGCGACGCGATCTATTATGAAACCGAACGAGGCGGCCAGGTTTTTTTTATTTATAACCGGGTGCAGAGTTTACCCGAAATGGCAAATATTATACAAGCATTGTGTCCTGATCTGAGTATTGGTATTGCACATGGCCAAATGGAAGGACATGAATTGGAAAAGCATATTCTAGATTTTATTGATAAAAAATATGATGTGCTTGTCTGCACTAATATTGTTGAAAGCGGTGTGGATATTCCCAATGTGAATACAATCATTGTAAACAATGCTCATCAATTTGGTTTAAGCGATCTGCATCAATTAAGAGGAAGGGTAGGACGAAGTAATAAAAAAGCATTTTGTTATTTACTCTCGCCACCGATGAGTACGCTGCCGGATGATTCGAGAAAAAGATTGCAAACACTGGAACAACATAGCGAACTCGGCAGCGGTTTTCAAATTGCAATGCGTGACCTTGATATTCGTGGTGCCGGTAATATGTTGGGTGGTGAGCAAAGTGGGTTTATGGCAGACATTGGTTTTGAAACTTACCAGAAAATTTTGGATGAATCGATTCGTGAATTAAAACGAACTGAGTTTAAAGATCTGTTTAAAGAAGAGATATCAAAGCAAGATGATTTTGTACAGGATTGTACCATTGATACCGATCTTGAGATTTTGATCCCTGATGATTATGTTGAAAGCATCACAGAAAGATTATCGTTATATCAGCGATTGGATAATTCTGAAACAGAAGAAGAATTGCAATTGATGGCGGGAGAAATGAAAGATCGCTTTGGCGCTTTGCCACAGCCGGTGAATGATCTTTTTGTCACTGTTCGTTGCCGTAAGCTTGCAGTTGAACTCGGCTTTGAAAAAATGAGCTTGAAAGATGAAACACTACGTTGTTATTTTATCAATAGACCCGATTCTCCTTATTTTGAATCGCACACTTTCCAGCAAATACTTTCGTTTATACAAGCGGGAACTAACAAAGCTAAACTCAAACAAAGCGGCAGATTGTTCATTATGATAGTTAATAATGTAAAATCAATGGAAGAGATGCACTGGTTCCTGGAAAAAATGCACAGGTTTTGCCTTTAGTGTCGATAAGACAAAATCCTTAAAAGTGATTTTACTAATGCCCGTTTAGTAAAACACACCTGTTTATTTACGCAAATGTGTTAATTTTAAAAGCATAAATCTGGCTATGAGAATCCATCCAATTCCTTTCACCATCCTGCTTTGCTTTTTTTCTATTACTTCCTTATCACAAAAAGATACAAGCTCTGCATTGCAGCTTCGCAGTGGTAAAATATTTACTGAAAAAAATATTACACAGGAGAATGTAAAAAACTTTACAGAACGTTTGCAAAAGGTAAACGGCAAATCATTTGCTGTTCTGCAATTTGAACAATTGCCATCAGAAACAAGGAAACAAGAACTTGCTGCTTCAGGTATTCAATTGCTTGAATATATTTCCGGCAATGCCTATACAATTTGCATTACAAAAAATATTGACTATTCAATTTTGCAAAATGCGCGGGCAAGATCAATTTTTGAATTATCTCCGGTACAGAAGATGCACCCTGCAATGTCCAAAGGAATATTTCCTTCATGGGCGATAAGAACACCGGGCATGGTAGATGTATGGGTCAGTTTTCCCAAAACGATTTCTTTTGATGAAATGAAAAATTTGTTGAGGGAGAAAAAAATCGAGATCGCCTCAACTCAATACAGTAATTATCATGTAATAGGATTAAGAATAATTCGCAATCGACTCAATGAGGTTGCTTCTTTTCCTTTTATTGAATATATAGAACCAGCGCCGCATGGCGATCAAAAATTAAATTATATCGCAAAACAAAATTCCAGAGGCAATGTTTTAAATGCAACGACAGGTGTCGGCGGGTACAATTTAAAAGGCGAAGGGGTAGTAATAGGTGTTGGTGATAATGCAGATCCGCAGTATCATGTGGACTTCACCGGAAGGCTTATCAATTTTGGGCCTGCCGAATATGCTTATCACGGCACTCACGTTCACGGCACTGTCGGTGGTGGGGGGATTGTTGGTGAGCAATACGCAGGATATGCGCCTAAAGCCACTCTGGTTACTCAACTCCTTTCCGGCATTTTAAGTAACGCTTCAACCTATGTTACCGATTATGGAATGGTGGTAACAAATAATTCTTATGGTGATGTTGTGGGTGATTGTGATTACATGGGTTATTATGATTTGCAAAGCCGTGTACTTGACCAGATGGCAATTGATCAACCCAATCTTCAAAATGTTTTTGCCGCAGGAAATGATGGAGGTTTAACTTGTTCAAATTACCCCGCCGCATTTCGTACAGTTTTAGGCGGATATCAATCTGCAAAAAATGTTTTGACTATCGGTGCGACTGACAGAACAGGAGTTGTTACATCATTTTCAAGTCGTGGACCGGTAAAAGATGGCAGGACAAAACCTGAGCTGATGGCTGATGGCTTCTATACTATTTCAACGGTTCCCGATGATCGTTATGATGTCTCACCGGGAACGAGTATGTCAGCCCCTGCAGTCACTGGTGGACTTGTGTTGCTTTATGAAAAATATCGCTTGCAAAATAACGGTGCCAATCCAAAAAGCGGATTGATGAAAGCTCTGATCTGTAACGGAGGAACTGATTTGGGAAATACCGGCCCGGATTACACTTATGGATTTGGATGGATGAATTTGCTGCGTTCAGTAGATATGCTGAGCAATAACCGTTATTATATTTCAAGTATAAATAACGGAGGAAACAGTCCACTTTCAATTTCTGTTCCTGCAAATACTGCTCAACTTAAAGTAACGCTTTATTGGAATGATCCCGCAGCGGTTGTATTTGCATCGCAAGCATTAGTAAATGATCTCGATCTTGAATTAACTACTCCGGGGCCATCTACAGTTTTACCTTATAAATTAGATACGATACCTGCGAATGTGAATAACAATGCAACGCAGGCAGCAGACCGCATTAATAATATTGAACAGATAGTAATTAGTAATCCTGCCACTGGAACTTTTACTGCTAATGTAAAAGGCACTGCTGTCGCTTCAGGCCCGCAAGAATATTTTGTAGTTTATGATATCATTCCAATAGAAACAAAAATTGTTTACCCAATAGGAAATGAAACATGGGTGCCAGGTGAAACAACAACTATTCAATGGGAATCTTATGGTAATCCTGCAAATACTTTTCGAGTAGAATATTCAACTGATAATGGATCAAGTTGGACAACGATCAATGCAGCGGTTGCTGCAAATCTTCGTCGCCTTGATTGGACAGTTCCATCAATTCAAACAACACAAGCATTAATACGAGTAACAAGAAATGGAACGGGATTAATAAGTACAAGTTCTCCATTTACAATTCTTGGTATGCCAACTTTGTCGTTATCATCAACTCAATGCGAAGGATATTATGCATTTGACTGGACAGCGGTCACCGGTGCCACTGATTATGAAGTATTCCAATTGCAGGGAAAAGAAATGGTTTCAATCGGAACCACTTCATCTACAAATTATACATTAAGCGGTTTATCATCTTCAACAGAATATTGGGTAACAGTGTGTGCAAGATTGAATGGACAAAGGGGAAGAAAAGCTTTTGCAATAAAACGTATGCCAAAATCAGGAACATGTACCGGTGCCATTTCTAATAATGATATTAAAATGGATTCGATCATTGCCCCGGTTTATGGCAGGTTGAATACTTCTACCGCATTGACAACAACAACTACCGTTTCGGCAAGAATTAAAAATCTTGATGATGCAAATGCTACCAGTTTTAAAATGCGTTACTATGTTGGAGGTACATTAGTGATAGAAGATCTGGTTTCAACAACAGTGACTCCCGGCAATACTTATACCCACAATTTTTCGGTGCCATATGATTTTTCTGCTACAGGTAATTATATTTTAAAAGTGGAAGTTGAGAATACAACGGGTACTGATCCTGTCAGTGTTAATAATTCAATAACTGATACTATTCGCCAGTTAAGCAATGATCCGCTTCCGCTTCCGTTTACCGATAATCTTGAAGCGGCTACACCCCGCAAATATTATGCAAACCGGTATGGAATAGAAGGAATAGAACGATATGATTTCACGAATACTATGCCGTTGGGAAGATTAAGTACTTTTCTTACTAACGGAATGGCTCGTTCAGGAACAAAATCACTGATGTTGGATTTGGATGGTTGGAATGGAGTCGCAGGGAATACAAATTTTATTTACGGTACTTATAACCTTAACGGGATAAATGCCTCGTTAAAAGATATGCGGCTCGATTTTCAATTTAAATCTCATGGTGATAGTGTAGCAAACGCCAACAATAAAATCTGGATACGGGGTGACGATACAAAGCCATGGGTGGAAGCATTCACACTTTCTTCAATTGGAAATGTTCCCGGAGTTTTTAAGCGAACGCCAAGTATTGAGTTGTCCGATTTATTAATTGCTGCCACACAAAATTTTAGTAGCAGTTTCCAGGTTCGCTTTGGTCAATTTGGAAGAGTTCGTATTAGTGATAATAACGGTTTCCACGGTCATAATTTTGATGATATAAGAATTTATGAAGCTATTGATGATATACAACTTAAAACAATTGATCTGACATTAGCTAATAAATGTGGATTAACAAATGCAGAAACTGTAAAGGTTACCATAAGAAACGCTTCATCAAATTCTATAAGCAATATTCCTATAAGAATGGTGGTGGATGGTGCTACACCTGTTATTGAAACTATTGCTGGTCCACTTGCTGCTGATGCAAGTATGCAATATACTTTCACAGCTAAAGCTGATCTTTCTGCTTTGGGTGATCATACAATCCTGGTTAATGTACAATATGGCACAGATAATTTTAGAGATAATGACACATTAACCGTGAATGTTTTTAATGCGCCATTGATCACAACATTTCCCCATGTAGAAAATTTTGAAACCAATAATGGCTATTGGCGCAGTTCAGGAATTAATAATTCATGGGAATATGGAGTTCCTGCTGCAAACAAAATAAACAAAGCGGCCAGCGGAACTAAAGCATGGAAAACAAATCTCATAGGTAATTATAAGAACCAGGAAACATCTTACCTCTATTCGCCTTGTTACAATATAGCAGGAATGACAAAGCCAACATTGAGCCTAAATATCGCACTTGATCTAGAAGATTGTGGTGGCACGCTGTGTGATGGAGTTTATATTGAATATTCTGGAGACGGTATTACATGGTCCCGATTGGGTAATGTAGGAACCGGAACAAATTGGTATAATAAAGATTATGGCAGTGGGAATAAACTTTGGAGTGTGCAGGATTATACACGATGGCATGTAGCAACAACACCTTTACCAACAGGTGTTCCAACCATTCGATTCAGAATCGTAGTTGAATCCGATCCATTTGTAAACTTTGAAGGAATTGCTATTGATGATGTTCATGTGTATGATAATACAGTGGGAATTTATGACGGAGTTACAATGGGTTCACCGGTTTCTAAAAATATTTCCGGTGGCACTGCATGGATAAATTTTGTTTCCGACGGCAAACTCATTGCATCTGTTCAACCAAATAATCAAAATCTTGGCAACACAGATGTACGGTCTTATATTAACACAACTGGTATACGTAATGATAGCAAGCAATAT
>Ga0105249_10002830_pt1 | contig 14965 bp, 13 predicted proteins | sample KBSS44metaG_FD_81522 | JGI IMG/M metagenome (GOLD analysis project Ga0105249, IMG submission 81522) | Switchgrass rhizosphere microbial communities from Kellogg Biological Station, Michigan, USA - KBS S4-4 metaG | ecosystem: Host-associated > Plants > Roots > Rhizosphere > Soil | place... | reverse complement strand
CAAGAGTAAGTGCACCAAATGTAAGTGCAGAGTTTTGGATAAATGAGCGGCGATTCATGTGTGTAGTTTTGGGCTTTATTTTTGATTTCTCATTTTGTGTTTCAAGATTTTACCCACCCCTGGTTTCATTTCTTGTGTTGCGCTACTTCCGCTCCGCCAAAGGCGGAAGAGGATGAAACCTCACGATTGCTGAATAGCAAACCGAGTATACAAGAGTGCGACCCATTCGTCGCTTCGCTCTTCAGGGCAGGCTCACAAAAGCTTAATAATAGCAATTTTGCTGGTTACATAATTAAAAGAACTTCATCAATAATGAAATTAGTAAAATAAAATGATTGATTAAATCCAAGTTCCCCCTTTAGGGGGACAGGGGGTTTAATATTCAAACTTCCTTAATGTCGGCGCTTTTATCCAGGTAAATATTGTAATAAACAATGTCATACAACCGCCGAAAATAACGGATGGCACTGTGCCCATAACAGATGCAGCAACGCCGCTTTCAAATTGTCCAAGTTCATTCGACGAAGCGACAAAAATGGAATTGACCGAAGAGACGCGGCCACGCATTTCATTTGGTACAAATAATTGTACAATGGTGCCGCGAATGATGACGCTGACCCCATCGAACAATCCGCTAATAAACAGAGCTGCGAAACTGAGCCAGAAATTTTTTGAAATTGCAAATATTATAATGCAGATACCGAAACCGGCTACCATATAAAGCAACGTTTTTCCTTGTTTGGTTTTTAATGGTTTCGAGATAAGTAATGCAATGGCGATAAAGTTGCCAAGATAAGTGGCTGCATAAAGCCAGCCCAATTTTTCCGGGCCAATATGTAAAATATCAACTGCAAATACCGGGAGGATGCCGACGGCACCGCCAAATAAAACGGCAAACATATCAAGACTGATGGCACTAAGCAATGCTTTTTGATGCAGCACAAAATTCAACCCCTCTTTAACGCCGTCCCATGTTTTGGTTTTACCAGGTTGCCAACTTACAGGTTTTGCTTTTATTAATTGAAATAATATAACAGCAATGAAAATAGAAATACATGTAATGGAAAATGCTATTGTAATATTGGTATACCCTAATAGCAGACCAGCTAAGGCCGGGCCCGTAACAGCAGCGATGAGCCATGTCATACTATTTATTGATACAGCTCTTACTAATGATTCTTGTGGTACCAGTTGGGCAAGAAAGGCATTGATGGCGGGTGAGCTGTATGCTCTTATTACTCCTGTACAAAATACAAGTCCATAGATCAGCCATTGTATAATTTGTTTTGATGATGTTTTTCCCAGGGAGCTAACTTCTGATGTGAACCATTCCGATGTTACAATCAACAGCCCGATCATTAATAAAAAATATAAAGCCATGCAAATGCTGATCAATCGATGTTTGTTGCTGCGATCAACTTTTACACCCGCAGGAAGTGCGAATAATACAGCCGGTATCACCTCACTTAATCCAAGTATGCCGATAGAAAGTTTGCTTCCTGTTACTTCATATAACTTCCAACCAAGCAACACCGGCGTCATACGAAGACCGGCAATAAAAAGAAAACGGGCAATGACAAACCATGTGAACTCGATATTTATGACCAAAGAACCACGATTATCTTGATTTGGCATGGATTAGGAGGAGTTATTGGATGATTTTTCTATTATGAAGCCTTTTAAATTGTAATGATTTTGCTCCGAAATTAATTAACAATCCGACTTCATGACCAGAAGTTTCAAGATAATTTAATCCCTGGGCTAAATGAACATTATCAAGATTCGTTACAGCCTTTAGCTCAACCATGATTTTCTCATCAATAAAGAAATCGACTATTCTCATTCCAATTTTTTCGCCCTGATAATAAATCGGCATTTCATACTCACGGATAAACTTGATCAAGGCTTTCTTTAACTCTATTTCTAATGCCCGTTGATAAATATATTCCTGGAAGCCGGAGCCAAGTTCTCTATGCACTTTCATCGCACATCCAATTATCTTTTCAGTTATATCTGAAAACTTCATCATTGTATAATCTTCAAATTTCCTAATAATCCTAAAAATCCTCCTAATCGCGGTTCTACGGCAGTGTCAGATAATGCTGTCCTTCATCGTAATCTTTTTCCAATGCATCAATTACAACTTGCAAATGTTTTTCATTACCGAGAAAATCTGCATTGGAGGCATCAATGAAAAGTGTTTTTATATTATGCTCTTTAATGTAATGCGTGTACGTCTGCTGAATATTGAAAAGATATTCATCAGGAATATTCTTTTCATAGGAACGATTTCTTTTTTTAATGTTTTGTTGCAAACGACTTACCGGCGTATGTAAATAAATAAGAAGATCAGGCTGCAACAATTGCTGATTGATGATCTCAAATAATCTATGATAAAGGCGAAACTCATCTTCTGGCAAATTTACTTTGGCAAAAAGAAGACACTTGGTAAAAAGATAATCTGATATCGTGATGTTTTGAAAAAGATCTTTTTGTTGTATCAGGTCTTTAAGTTGTTTGTACCGCTCCGCCATAAAAAACAACTCAAGAGGGAAGGCATATAGTTTTGGATTTTCATAAAACTTGGGAAGAAAAGGATTGTCAGCAAATTCTTCAAGCACCAATCTTGCATTATAATGCCGCGACAGCAAATGTGATAAAGTTGTTTTACCTGCGCCAATATTTCCTTCTATCGTGATGAAATGATAATTCATTATTTAATGTACTAATATGCCAATTTGCTGATGTGCTAATGAGAGTTGCAAAATAATTGAAATGGCAATTTATAATTTGAATAAAGAACAGATTGTGGATAAATCCGCGAAATCCAAAACAATCCTTTAATCCGTGATCTTTCTTACTTCCAAATTATCAGGACATTCTTCCAATAATTCTGCAATCGTTTTTTTTAAAACAGGATGTTGCAATCCAGAATTAATTTCGGCTAGAGGAACGAGAACAAACCGCCTGTTTTGCATTTCGGGATGAGGGATCTTTAAAAAACGCAGATCATGAATTTCATTTCCAAAAATTAAAATATCAATATCAATTATCCGCGGCCCCAATTTTTCCTTTCGTATGCGACCCATTTCTTTTTCGATCTTTAATATCTTTCTAAGTAACTGGCGGGCATTTAATGAAGTAGAAATTTCCAACGCCTGGTTCAGGAATGATGGCTGATCTGTCTTTCCCCATGCTTCTGTCTCATAAATTGATGAAGATTTTGTTAAAGAACCGCATTGTTCATTTATCAATGAGATTGCCGTCAAAAGATTATCTTTTCGGTTTCCTAAGTTGCCTCCTATCAATAAATATGCTGTATTCATAATTGCAAATTCGGGGAAGGCGCAAATATCTTTATTTTTACCGTCTTAAATAATCAGATATGGGTGGGTTTTTTAAAATGTTTTTTGCATCACTGCTGGCATTGATCATTTTTTCTGTTATTGGTTTTTTTCTTTTTCTCGTAGTAATTGCGGGTCTTGCCAAAAGTGATACGCCATTAGTGGAAAAGAATTCAGTGCTGGTAGTTAATCTTGGCCAAATGTATCTTGAACAGAAATTAGAAAACCCGTTGGCCATTGTAAGCAGTAATGATGAGCTGACGGTGCCCGGTGTTTATGATGTTGTTCGTCTGATTCAAAAGGCAGCGAAAGATGAAAAGATAAAAGGCATTTACCTGCAAAGCGGAATTAATCCAAATGGTTTTGCTACTTCTGAAGAAATAAGAAATGCATTGCTTGCATTTAAAAAGTCTGGCAAGTTCATCATTGCTTATAGTGAAATGATGAATCAGAAAGCATATCATGTCGCGAATGTGGCAGATAAAGTTTATGTAAATCCAAAAGGTTTTTTTGACTGGGCCGGTTTTAGTTCCGAGCTATTATTTTTAAAAGGAACATTGGAGAAATTAGATATAGAGCCGCAGATCTTTTATGCAGGCAAATTCAAAAGTGCTACCGAGCCCCTTCGTACAGACAAGATGACGCCGGAAAACAAATTGCAGACATCGGTTTGGCTTGGCGATCTGTATGCTCATTTTTTAATGAAAACGGCGGAAGAAAGAAAGATTGATACGGCTACACTTCATCAATATGCTAACGAAGCCGCCATTAAAACACCGCAGGATGCTGTTGATAAAAAATTAATTGACGGTGTGAAGTATGACGATGAAATAAAAGATGAAATAAAAGAGAAATTGAAATTGGGAAAATATGATAAAATAAATTTCATTTCAATAAATAGTTATTACAAAGCTGGCTCCTATAAAAGAACATCGGGAGAAAGAATTGCGTTGATCTATGCACAGGGAAATATAATTGATGGTGGCGGCGACGGGCAAGGACAGATAGCAAGTGCAGAGTATATAAAACTGATCCGCAAAGCAAGACTTGATAAAACAATTAAAGCAATTGTATTTCGTGTGAACAGCGGTGGCGGCAGCGCATTGGCAAGTGAAACGATCTGGCGTGAACTTTCATTGGCAAAAAAAGAAAAACCTGTTGTGGTAAGTTTTGGGGATGTAGCCGCATCAGGCGGCTATTATATTTCTTGTGGTGCTGATAGCATCTTTGCAAGTCCTACAACTATTACCGGTTCTATTGGTGTGTTTGGAATTATCCCTAACATGGAAGGATTTTTTAAAAATAAATTAGGGGTAACATTTGATGGGGTGAAGACGGCACCTTATGCTGATCTTGGCGCTATTAACCGACCGATGAATGAGAATGAAAAGAAATTTGTTCAGCAAAGCATAGATGAAATTTATTTGAGTTTCAAACAAAGAGTTGCTGATGGCAGAAAAAAATCAGTTGAAGATATTGACAGCGTAGCACAGGGAAGGGTATGGAGTGGCAACAGGGCAATTGGTATTGGCCTGGTCGATAAATTCGGTGGCTTGCAAGATGCGATAGATTGTGCAGCGAGAATGGCAAAGCTGAAAGATTATCGTTTACGTGAGTATCCTGAGACACAAAGTATTTTTGAAAAGTTGTTTGGTGCCAAGGACAATACATTAAAAACTGAAATGATCCGGAAAGAATTGGGAGAAGATCAATTTAAAATTTATAATGAGTTGCTGCGTGTAAAGCAAATGACCAATTCAGTACAGACAAGATTGCCGTTTGAGTTTTTTATTAATTAAGAACTCCTGTTAACGGTAGTGTATTTCTTTAAATACCTTGTCATAAAACCTATCTGTATAGCAGTCATAGATTTTATTTTTTTGGAGAACATCTGTCAGATATGTTCTAAAGAAATCGCTATAGTTTTCTATTATTCTAGTAATTTCATTTTTGATATTTACCGCGGTCACTTTAATTGTAAAATTATCTGTTGAGATTTCAGGAAACTGAGTTTCTATAAAATTGTCAATACTCATAAAAGCATTAGTATCATGAATGGAACAAGAAACATTATTGTCAAAAACTGGGAGTTCTTCTTCTTTTAGATTAGGAAATGCTGTTCTAATTCCGTTAATATTATCGGTACTAAAATCTACACTTATTTTTGTCTCTCCATTTCTAAAGAAGAAATTGGAAAAATAATTGAGAAAATTCTCTGCCCGACCATTTTCAATTTTGTCAAGTGCATAACCAAAGTCATTAAGAAACGAGAAGTTTTTATTTACTTCATTCTGAAAATGGATAAGCCTTTCGTTGATCACTCCTGGAATAAGATTGATGTGTGTCATTTTATATTACCGCTAGCACTCTAATTTATGATATAAAAAGCAATATTAAAATGCATTTCGCATTCTCGCCCAACACAATCTACCAGTGAGAAATGAGTCAAGAGACTTACATTTGCCACTCAACATAAATTAATGCCACAATCATACAGCCAGCTAAAGGCTATGATGGCTATAACAAAAGCCAGTCTTACAGGAGTTTTCAGAAGTCCATCCGCAGTAATATTCAGTTTTGTTTTTCCTCTCATTTTTATACTTGTGTTTGGATTTATTGGCAATAGTGGAAGGGTATCAGTACGTGTTGCATTTGATCCAACGAGTGATACAGCAAACAAAGTATATGAAAACTTGAATAGTATTTCTGCATTAAATGTCGTTAAAAAAGATTCTGCAGAGTTGATAAAAGATCTTGAAAAAGGAAGGATTTCTGCGATTATCAGTTTGAAAAAAGATACTGATCCCACAAAGCCGGTTCACATTCATTTAAAAACATCCGAAGCAGTAAATCCACAAAACATACAGGTATTGCGTTCAATAATGGATGGAATGATAAAAGGAATGAATGAAGCGAATTTTCCGAATACTCCTTCTGTCGCAGTAATCAGTAATGAAATAGTACGAATCGAAGGACGACCATATCGTACCATTGATTTTATTTTGCCTGGCCAGCTTGGATTTTCATTATTAAGCGCCGGAGTTTTTGGTGTTGCATTTATATTCTTTAGTTTACGTCAAACACTTGTATTAAAAAGATTTTTTGCTACACCCATCAAGCGACAATATATTGTATTAGGAGAAGCTCTCAGTCGTGTGTTATTTGGGTTAATAACGGCAGTAGTTATTTTAGCAATCGGCCATTATGCATTTGCTTTTACATTAGTAAACGGGTGGGTCACTTTTTTTGAATTGCTTGTACTTAGTTTCCTCGGGCTGCTGGTATTTATGGGTTTTGGTTTTATCGTTAGCGGTCTTGCAAAAAATGAAAGTGTGATCCCGCCGTTTGCAAACCTGATAACATTGCCGCAATTTTTAATCGGCGGAACTTTTTTTTCTACAGATGCATTTCCCAAATGGTTAAAAGCCGTTGCTGATGTAATGCCACTTAAGCATTTGAATGATGCTATGCGTAATGTTGCTTTTGAAGGTGCCCATTTAAATGATTGTCTTAAGCAGATCGGAATTCTTGCCATATGGGGAGTTGCGGTTTATGTGATTGCGATAAAGGTTTTTCGGTGGGAGTGAGGTGAGTTCGGAGTCGGAAGTTCAGAGTTCTGAGTTTTTGACTTTTGATTTTTAACTTTTGACTTATGCGTGTTATCAAATTAGCCATACTGAGTTTTGTATTTCTTTTTTTATTGGTTACCATCATTTCGCTTTTTATCCCGGCGAAGATCAGGATATCAAAAGCGACCAATATTGCTGAGGACGATAAAACTGTTTACACCTACGTTGAAGATCTACCGAATTGGAAACAATGGCATCCAGCATTAAAGAATATTCCGGAAAATGAATTTCATGTTTTAAAGGATTCAAGCATCAGCATTCGCGGAACTACTATCAGAATAGTTAAAAGAAAAAATGAAGAGTTAATAACGGAAATGAAAACAGATAATGGAAGGCCGGTCATAAGCGGTTTTAAGATCATTCAGCATCAGCAGGGTGATTCTTCGACCTTGCAATGGTATATGGATTTTAAACTAAGATGGTATCCCTGGGAAAAATTCAAATCGCTTTTTTATGAGAATATTTATGGCGCACAAATGGAACAGGGCCTGTTAAATTTGAAAGAATTAAGCGAAGGACGCCGTTCGTCAAGTAACTAATCTTAATTTTATAGTTCTCTGTATTTTTAAATCATAAACTATTAATATGAAACAAGCACTTTTCTCAGCAGTATTATTCCTTTCTCTTGTTGCATGCGGACAAGAAGATAAATCAAAAAGAGCAAGCCCACCGGCATTGGCAAAAGAAACAACAAGCGCAGGAGTTACCATCAGCATTGATTATAGCCAGCCTTCAGTAAAAGGAAGAACAATTGGTACTGATCTTGAACCAATGCCTGGTAAAGTTTGGCGTACCGGTGCTAATGAAGCAACAATATTTGAAGTGAATAAGGACGTAAAAGTGGAAGGCAAGGCTCTCCCTGCAGGTAAGTATGGATTTTTTACAATTATGAATGGTGATGAATGGACGATCATTTTCAACAAAACATGGAACCAGACAGGAGCTTTTAACTATAAAGAAGCAGATGATGTATTAAGAGTAAAAGTAAAAGGCGGCAAAGCAAACCCTTTTTCAGAAAAAATGAAATTCACTATAAATAAAAGTGGAAAGGTATCGTTGATGTGGGGTGATAAGCAAGTTGATTTTACTGTAAAGTGATCAATCAGGAAAACTGATCTTGCCCATCGTAACAGAGGGAATTTTATTTCTTCCCTTACCAACATTAATTTTTTCTCCGCAAACACATTCATTAGCAAGCAGTGCAAACAGCACTGCTTCTTTTGCATCAGGGGCTATATGTAAACTATCGGTTGTATAAAATTCCATTTCTGGCAATTGTGACTTGATGTTTTCCATTAACAATGGATTGTGCATGCCGCCGCCACTTGTATAAATTGAATATTCTTTATCATTTTCCATGCAGCGTTTAATTGCATCAGCAATTGTATCTGCAGAAAAACGATTCAATGTGGCCATGGTATTTTCTATTGTTAGCGAATTTGTCTTTGATCTCTCCATTGCATTTTGTAAATAAGAAAGATTGAATAATTCCGGGCCGATCGTTTTTGGAAAATCACCGACGAAGAATGAATGGGCTTTTAATTCCTTTAGTAAGTCAATATTTACTTTTCCTTTTTTTGCAATTGCTGACCCTTCATCAAAATATTTTCCCTTGAAATTTTTTTGCACAAATGCATCCATAATGGTATTGCCTGGTCCTACATCGGTACAGAAAATTTTTGTTCCATCAAGATCACCTGGTAAAAAAGTAAAATTTGCAATGCCGCCAATGTTTAGCATGATCCTGTCTTCTCCCTTTTTTGAAAAGAGAAAATAATCGCCATAAACAGCTAATGGTGCTCCTTCACCGCCTGCAGCAATATGCTTTTGCCGAAAATCACTGATCGTGATAATGCCAGTGTTTACTGCTATATGATCGCCATCGCCGATCTGTAAGGTTGCATTTGGAAATTTTTCTCTTCCATGTAAAAATTTTGGCGCATGATATATCGTTTGACCATGGCTTGCAATAAGATCAATATCTTTTTTTGAATAGCCCCATTTTTGAAGGCACTCATTTATAATTTTTGCATGTTGTATTGCCACCCACTCATTTAGCAAACAAACTTTTTCTAGATCAGCATCGCGACGTGAGAAAATTGTTTTCAATTCTTCTTTAAACTCATTTTGATACGATGATGTTTCAAATTTCACAAGCTCAACTTCAGTATTGGCCCCACTCCCTTTTATTTTACAAAGTGCCACATCAAGCCCGTCAAAAGAAGTTCCGCTCATGAGGCCTATGATGAGTCTTTCTGACTTCAATGCAATATTGTATAACCTTTCAATGTTGCGGTTCATATAATAAATATAGGCACTTAAGTTTGCAGGTTTCGAGTCATGAAATTAGGGGTTGGTGAACGTTTTTGCAGGTTTTTTAAAAATTTCCTGCACTTTTTTGCGGCTTTTAAGAAAAACTAAGTTAGTTTCGAAAGCCTAACAACAAGAACCGCTTATGTTGAAAAAGGAACGACAAGAGTTCATTCTAAGAGAAATTAACCTTCATAATAGGGTTTTGACATCCGATCTCTGCGAAGTCATCAATGTTTCCGAGGATACGATTCGTCGTGATCTGTCTGAGTTAGCAGAAGCCGGTGATATTATCAAAGTACACGGAGGAGCATTATCAAAATCTTTTCATGTTTCATTTCAAACCAACGGCGTTTATTCTCATGACAATAAAAAAATGATCGCTCAAAAGGCCGTGACGTTAATTCGGGATGGTATGTTTATTCTTACAACAGGAGGAACAACTATTCTTGAATTGGCAAAAGCATTACCACAACATTTGCGGGCAACTTTTTTTACGGGCAGTTTGCCAGCGGCAATGGAATATATCCAGCATCCGAATATCGAGGTCATTTTTATTGGTGATCGTATTTCAAAAAATTCAAAGATTACGGTAGGAGGCGATGCGATTACCAAGATCAAACAGATCAACGCAGATATTTGTTTTCTTGGCATAAACGCAATTGATCCTGAGCATGGCATCACTGATAATGATTGGGATGTGGTACAGGTAAAAAAAGCGATGATCCAATCTTCAAAAAAGGTAGTGGCGCTGACGATCGCCGAAAAAATAAATACACAACAAAAACTAAAAGTAGGAGATCTGGATGTGCTGGATATTATGATCACTGAATTAGATCCCGGTGAAAAAATTTTTGAGGGCTATAAAGAGAAAGGCGTAGAGATATTGTAGATCCGTTCCCTATAAAATAGGATGAAGTATATCCATTTAATTTAATTTTTCAAACAAAACACGTATGAACCGAAAAAAAATCTCAAGACCGTTGTATTATCAACTGAGTCTTGTGCTCGTCTTCTGCCTGGCCTCAATAACCACCATGAGCCAGGTAAAAATAAGCGGTAAGGTTGCCGGCTCTGACGGTAAAGGAATTGCTTACATTTCTGTTGTAGTAAAAAACACAAGTTTTGGAGGGGTAACTGACGGAGACGGAAATTATAGTTTTACTGCTGAGCTGAAACCCGGAACTTATACGCTGGAGTTTTCCGGTGTTGGTTTTAAATCAAAAAGCCAATCACTCACTGTTGGAAACGAAAGCTCTTATACTTCCAATAATTCTTTGACGGAAGATGCACTTAATCTTGATGAAGTTGTGGTCACCGGAACTTCCGCCGGAACTACAAGAAAGCAACTCGGTAGTTATATCAGTACAGTAAAAGCTGCTGATCTGAATAAAGGCGCAACCGGTAATGTACTGGCTGCTTTACAAGGAAAAACTGCCGGTGCGCAAATCGTTCAAAATAGTGGCGACCCGGGTGGCGGATTTAGTGTAGTGTTAAGAGGAATTAGTTCTATCTCCAGTTCCAGCCAGCCATTATATATAGTAGATGGGGTAATTGTAAATAATGCTACAACAAGGGTAACTAATACCAGCTCTAACTATGATGGTGGAAGTTTTGTTGGAACGATCGGACAAAACAGGTTAGCTGATATTAACCCTGCAGATATCGACAGAATAGAAGTATTGAATGGCGCTGCTGCTGCTGCCATTTATGGTTCAAGAGCAAATGCAGGCGTAATACAAATTTTTACAAAAAGAGGCAGTGTCGGTGCACCTGTAGTGAGCTTTACCACAAGTGTATTGGTAAGTAAACTTAGGAAAAGTGTTCCGGTGAATATGTCTCCAACAAAATTTGGCGGACCAACCGACGGTGCAGGAGCACAAACACAAGATATCCTTACTCCTGCATTAACGAATACTACCGCTGTTACAAGATATGATTACAACGATTATATTTTTCATACAGGAATTGGCACTGATAATAATATTTCAATAGCAGGGGGAAAAGACAAAACCAAATACTATACTTCGGCTTCATATTTTAAAAATGAAGGCATTGTTAAAAACACGGACTTTCGAAGATATAGTTTCAGAACAAATCTCGACCAGGCCATAGGCAATAAAGTGGATTTCAGGATTGGTTTAAATTATACAAACAGTTATAGCAACGAAAAGCCTGATGGTAACTCTTTCTTTTCGCCATTGAATTCTATTAATATCATTGGCAATTTTCATAACATCTGGCAAAGAGATGCCTTAGGAAACCTGATGGCTGTTGGTGAAAGAGGACGGGTAAACCCAGTATCGATTATTGAGGATATCAAGCAGCATGAAGAAACAAACCGTCTTATCGCCAGTGCAGGATTAAAGGTAAGACCGATGAAAGGATTGACTTTTGACTATACGTTGGGTATCGACCAATATTCACAGCATGGCGAAACATTTATTCCTCCATTTGCATATAATGTAAGTGATGGCTTTTTCGGCGGTGGTCCTACACTTGATCCTACCCGTAATGGTTATGCAAGTGCAGCTAATTATAATTTCTTTCAAATAAATAATGAGCTTAGTGGCACTTATCAAATAAAGGTTACAAAAGATATCACTTCTTTATCGCAGGTCGGTTATTCAGTGCAGTATGAAAAATCAAGTTACTCACTACTGCAGGGCCGTGGTCTTGCACCTTTTGTACAAACAGTAAATGGAGCCAGCACATTGTTGCAGGGAGTTGATGACAGAAGCGAGTTATCCGTCTCAGGATATTATTTCCAGCAGAATTTCAATTATAAAAATCTGTTGTATGTAACCGGAGCTATCCGGGTGGATGGTTCTTCCGTTTTTGGCGAAGATCAACGCAACCAGAAATATTATAAAGCAAGTGGCAGCTATGTCATCAGCGAACATGATTTCTGGCAAAAATCAGGGATCAGCAAAATATTGAATTTTGCTAAGCTGAGATTAGCTTATGGCGAAAGTGGAAACCTGACAGGTATTGGGGCTTACTCAAGATTCAATGCATACAGCAGTAATTCATTTATCAGCCGTACTTCATTGACATCAAGCGGTACATTGGCAAATACCAATGTAAAACCCGAACGCCAAAAAGAACTGGAGTTTGGAATTGACCTTGGATTTTTTGACAGCCGGTTGAGTATCCAAACAAATATTTATAACAAAAAAGTTGAGGATCTGCTGATCAACCGTTTTATTGCTCCTACGACAGGGTTCAGCAGCTTACTTGATAATTTCGGTAGCCTCGAAAATAAAGGATTCGAATTTGTGGTCACTGGTCAACCCGTACAAAATAAAATTATCAACTGGACGGTAACAGCTATTTATAATCATAACCGAAACAAAGCAGTTAAAATTGGACAAGCACTCACATTATTAAGTACTAACGCAGGTGCACCAGTTGCTATTATCGAGGGACAACCAATCGGAATTTTCTACGGGGCATTCTTTGCGGTGGATGCAGGTGGTAATCCTGTTAAAAATGGTTCAGGATTTATTCAGGGAGAAAGAGGAACACAAACGGGTCCTTTGACATATACCGTACAAAGAGATGCAAATGGTCTCCCTATTGCAACTTTCCCATTGCTTCGTAAAGTGATCGGCGATCCAAATCCTGATTGGACAGGAAGTTTGGTTAATGAAGTGACATGGAAAAAGCTTAGCCTTCGTCTACAATTAGATGCTGTACAAGGTTTGGAAGTATTCAATGCAGACTGGAGAACCAGGCAAGGTGTTGGCAATGGAAAAGAAGCGGAAAAAGAGCAAACCGGAGTTTATCCCCGCGGATATATTAACAACTTTTATGCTTCAGTAGAACAATGGCGTATTGATGATGGTTCATTTGTAAAACTAAGAGAAGTATCATTGAGCTATGTATTCGGTAGCTTCAAAATGATGCGGGATATAACATTAGCTGCTAGTGGTCGTAACCTGGTAAGCTGGGATAATTATAAAGGATATGATCCTGAAGTAAACTCCGGAGGCCAAAGCACTATCCTCCGTGGTGTCGATTTTGGATCCGTGCCTATTCCAAGAACTTATAGCATAAGCTTATCAGCAAAATTCTAACCATTAAAAAAAACTAATTATGAAAAATAAAATCATTAAAGGTTCAATAGTGGTAGCAGTTTTTGCCGGAGCAATGCTGCCGATCGGGTGTAAAAAAGATTATACCGATCCTAACAGGGCCACAGACGAACAAGTATTCAGTTCTGCAAAAGGATTGACGGGTGTTGTTACTGGTTTGCAAAGAGTCTATACGCTGGGAAGAGCAAGCAATCTGTATAATCATATTACAATTAATGGCCTTACTACAAATGAACTAATTGTAGTGAACACAGGTAACACGGCCGAGGTTCAATTGGCTGCGGGAGGAACATCAGTTGATGGCAATCATTCCATGCTCACTACTTATTGGACCAATCTTAATAAAGTGATCTATGATGCAGACAAAGTAATTGAAAGCGCCAAAAACTTGTCTGACAAAAATTTTGCAAGTGGCTTGATCGCTTATGCAAGTATTTTTAAAGCGTTGTCAATAGGTGGCCTGTCTGAGTTTTGGGAAAAAGTGCCTGCCAGTAATGGCGTCAATGTTTCTTTTATTGACAGAGTTGATGGCTATAAAAAGGCAATCTCTGTTATCGATGAAGCATTAGCCGCGATAAATGCCAATGCTATTAGTGCATCATTTATTTCCAGTGTGCCTGCAGGTATTGACATCAATAACACATTACATGCTCTCAGAGCAAGATACTCGTTATTCGCAGGTTTGTATGCACAGGCATTAACGGAAGCCAACCTTGTTGATCTTACAAAAAAATCAACTTTTAATTTTGATGCGCTTTCATTGAATCCACTTTATGAAGTAGCAACATCTACCAATAACGTGGTGCAACCAAAAGATTCAACATTGGGCTTATTGGTTCCTCTGCAACCTTCATTAACTGATGGAAGAGTTCCTTTCTATACTTCTATCAATACTACAATAGCTCCCCGGTTTAGAATAAAAGGTTTTGGAGATGCAGCGACTACCGCCTTCCCAATTTATTTGCCTGGTGAAATGATATTGATAAAAGCAGAAGCATATGCCCGTGCAACTGTACCTGATCTTGTAAATGGTACCATTGAATTAAACAAGGTTGTTACAAAAAACAATGATATCTATGGTGTAAATGCAAATCAACTGCCAGCTGTGCCAGCTACAATAGCAGAATTATTGGATCAGATCTATCGTAATCGTTGTATTGAATTATTCATGAGCGGATTAAAATTGGAAGATATGCGTCGTTTCGGAAGACCAACTTCTGAACGCAAAAGAAACTTAATGCCTTATCCATTAAGAGAAAGAGATAATAATCCGAATACTCCCCCTGACCCACCGTTTTGATTCGCCGGTCTATATAAGCAGTAAGGGCTACCAGGAAGGAGGGTGGCCCTTTTTACTTAAGGAGACCAGTCGAACTTAGTTACATGGATATTGATATATAAAAAACCCCAGCCCATTAAGCGGAGGTTAATTAATTTATTTAAGAGGGCGTTTAGCGCTGGTACATTATTAATTTCTTCTTACTCTGAATGTGGCAGATACGTTATGAAGATTATTATTCAATATTTCCCGGAACTGTCCTGTAAAATTTCCTTCAATAAACTGGCCGGGGGCACCGTAAGTGGT
>Ga0105249_10002829_pt1 | contig 14966 bp, 12 predicted proteins | sample KBSS44metaG_FD_81522 | JGI IMG/M metagenome (GOLD analysis project Ga0105249, IMG submission 81522) | Switchgrass rhizosphere microbial communities from Kellogg Biological Station, Michigan, USA - KBS S4-4 metaG | ecosystem: Host-associated > Plants > Roots > Rhizosphere > Soil | place... | reverse complement strand
GGTGATGACTTCATGTCCCCACACCGCCTCTCCAGACAATGCCTTACGGAGTCCTGCTAACGCATCCTCCGGCAGGTCGGGCAATATCTCATCGACCGACCTGCCGATGTGATCGACCGCTGGCACGCCATTCCATTTGGCGAGCCGGTCGTTGATGCTCACAAAGCGCAGGTCCCGATCAAGCATGGCAAGGCCGACAGGAGCGGTCTCATAGATGGCCTTGAGCGGGTCGCTATCCGTGTGATGCCGAGCAGCATCTGCGGAAATTGCGGCTTTTTCCTCTTTGCCGTTTAAGGAATGCATCGCGCTCGTCCTTGAACCAACTGCTTCACATCTGGAGCGAGGGAGACGGATTCGTCAAGGATTTCGCCGAATCGCAAGGACGGATTCATCTAAATCCATATCAAACTGCTACAGGCTTTCTGGCGACGCGTTAGCGCCAGTGATTCGACGATGGGCCGTCCAAGCCGACAACCGGGTCGCTGGCAGGGAATGGAAGGGCAGCCATGTGTTTGCGCTGTTTATCGGTGGGCGGACCCCGGCAAATATCCCACTGCTGACCTGCCGGATACCCTCCCACGACGAGAAAATCGTCGCTCGAAGACAAGGCGCAATGGCCCGTCCCCGTAGGAAGGAGCAGCGCGTCTCCGGCTTCGACCCGCATTTCTCGCCCGCCCGGACCACCGATCATGAGGAGGGCCGATCCGGATGCGACGCCCAATATTTCGTGCGCTGTGGAGTGATAATGATGATAGTCAAAAATTCCGTCTCGCCATTGGGCAGGCCAGCCGTGGCGGGCGAAGACATACTCAAAGGCGGACGCTGTGTCCTCGCAGCCTTTAGGAGCTAAGGCGCGTCGGTAACAAATGACCGGAAGGCGAGGATTGTTGGGAACCCAGCCATGTTCGGCGAGCTGATAGGTTGCCACCTTCATTCTGCGCTGTCCCCTTCCCAATTCTCGCCGCGCTCGCGCTGAGGGGGCTTGAGTGGCGCAAGGATCCAGAAGGTGAGCAGGGTGAACGCAGTCAGCACGATCGCAACGTCGATGCTTCCCAGGCCTACGGACACTCCGATGGCGCCGGTGACCCAAAGGCTTGCCGCGGTAGCGGTACCCCTAACGCTTTCCTTATGCTGCAATATTGCGCCGCCGCCTAGAAAACCGATCCCTGCGATCACGCCTTCCAACACACGGGCGATCGCGGCTGGATCATGCGCCATCATCGTTTCTACCGCCTGCACGAAACCGCAACTTGCGACAGCGACGAGTGGAAAAGTGCGTATGCCAGCGCTGCGCTCTTCCCTCTCCCGATTCCAGCCGATAGGCAGCGCCAAGCCATAAGCGATAGCCAATGCCAATAGATGCGGTAGCAGGGAAAATCCGTCAGCCATGAGCGCCAAACGCGCCAGCGTGAATTCGGATGCGCAACAACCTCTCGCTCAGCCGGAAGCTTCGGACACCTATCGACCATCGATCGACGGCGGTCGTCCAAAAGCCCTACACGACCCACAATCTCGCAAAGGCAGTCGATGACCTCACGGCCTGACTGACAATATTCGAGCCGGTCGGCCGCTTAGACGTCGATAAATGGCTGCTCCCAGCGCAACCGGACGTTTCTCGTGGGGATACGGCAATGACCCGCACTGCGAAGGGAGGCGACGCTGCGCGAGGGGCAGCTATTCTTGTATCCAGTTCCAGACCCGACGTTCGCCTATACAGCCAATCGCGGGCACCCGGAGCGAGAGACCTGAACGTCCGCAGCTGGGTGCTAGAACTTGTCTGCTGAGCGTCTTGGAAGGGTCGCGTCCGCTGTAAGGTGCTGTAGCGATTGCCGTTCGCTACAGCACCTCGACCATTAATATCGCGCGCGGATGCTGGCGAACAGGGTGCGGCCTGGTTCAGGGAACCCGTCGGTCAGTGTGTAATAATCATCGAACAGGTTGCGCCCGCCAACGCCGATATCGACATGATCGGTCAGCGCATAATCGATGCGCAGCCCCGCGTTCACATAAGCGCCGGTACGATAATAGAGTTGGGGTTGCGATGCGGGTCGCGCGGTGAAGAGGGCCCAGCGGTTGGAGGCGAGATCGACGCTGGGGACGATGTGCAGCCGGTCGACCGGCGCCCAGTCGAGATAGGCGAAGCCTTTGTGCGTCGGCACGCCAGTTGGGCGGAACAGAGGGTTGGCGGCGTAGTCCAGCACCCGCTTGATGCCGGTATAGTTGAAGCCGACGTCCAGCCCCGGAAGGATCGTGGCGGAGACCGACAGTTCGATGCCATAATAATGGCCTTTGCCGACATTCTGGCTCTGTGTGAGGTTGGTGAGCGTGCATCCTGCGGTCGGCACGGCCGGAGGCGTGGTTGATGCGGTGCAGGGATAAGCGGGCGTCGCCACACTGAAGATCGCATTGCGCACCCAGCTGTAGAACAGCGCGCCTTCGATCCTAACGGGACCATCGGCCCAGCTGCCTCCGATCTCCGCATTGGTGGCGCGTTCAGCCTTCAGGTCTGGATTGGGAATGGCGGTGTTGAAGCGCTGGCTGAAACGTTCGAAGTTGGTCGGGAAGCGGGCGCGGGAGGACAGGCTGGCGTGGAGGTTCAGTGCTTCGCTCGCGTGCCAGTCGAACCGGCCTTGCAGGTTCCATGTGTCGGCGTCGCGGCGCGGATAATTGTAGAGCACCGACGCGCCCGAAGTGCCGAGCGGCGCGCCATATTCCTCCGCACGTGTGAGGTTGCGCCAGTCGAAACTGCCGCCCAGCGTGAAGCTGAGGTCGGGCGTGAGCTTCAGCTCATTTGCCAGAGCAGCGGAGAAGGTCTCCTCGGTCTGGGTCTGGCGCGGCTCGGTGGTCGATACGCCCGCGTTCGAGAAGCTGGTCTGGAACTCGACATGGCGGTCATGACGGTAATGCCAGGCCAAGCGCAGCGTGTCCGCCTCGCTCGCCTGGAAGTCGAGTTGCAGCGATCCACCCCAGGCGCGATCCTCATAAGGAGAGTTGAAGGCGTAGGGGCGGCTCTGCGTCGTCTGGGTCCGGTCGTTGAAGGAGCGCAGGATGGAATCGAACTGGTTATAATAGGCCCGCGTCTTCAGCGTTGCGCGGTCTCCCAGCGCGGTGGTCGATAGGAAATAGATACTGGTGATGTTCCATTCCGGCCAGTCCCAGAAGCGCGGCGTTGTCACTGTGTCGCTGATGTGCAGCGGCGCGCCCTTTGCGCCCTCCTGATAGGTGTAGCTCAGCGCATATTCGTCGGTGGCATTGGGAGTGAAGCCGACCTTGGCATTCACGCGCCAGTCGCGGGTGCGGGAGAAATCCCGCTCGCCGCCATCCTCCAGCGTGGTGTTGCGTGGGCTAAAGTCGTTGGGCAGATCCCAATGATCGGTGAAGCTGCGCGCATAGCTCGCCTGCGCATACCACTTGTCCTGCTTGGTGCCGACCATGGCTGAGGTCGAATGGCCTGCATAGTCGGCGTCGTTGTCGAAATTGACCGTGCCTCGCACTTCGATGTCGAGTTCCTTGGATGGCTTTCGCGTGACGAGATTGATGGCACCGCCCATCGCGCCCGGGCCATCGAGGACCGAAGCATAGCCCTTGGCAACCTGCACTTCGGCGACGTCGGTGGTCAGGAAACGACCATAGTCGAGCCGGTTGTCGGCCGGCAGATGGACACGGATACCATCGATGGATAGCGGTACCTGGAACCGGTCGAAGCCGCGCACGAATACCAGCCGCTCGTTGCGCGTGCCGCCGCTGTTGCCCGCCGCTACGCCCGGCATCAGGTTGACTGCGTCATCCAGCGCTGTGCGGCTGAAGGTGTAGATGGCATCGGAGGACAGCGTGCTGCTATCGATCTCGATCCCCTGTGTGCGCGGCGCTGTGACGATGATCTGACCAAGGGAGAAACGGTCGGATGCATCCTCCGGCTGGGTCTGGGCCGCAGCCGCGTTTGAGAAGATGGTCCCCGCCAACAGGGTGGCGGCCAGAGCGATACGCATGAATTTCCCCTTTTTCCGGTCATTCGACTCGATATATTTGGCCGTATATAGCCTTGAGTCTCGGAAGGAAGCCCCCCCTGATGCAGTTTCGTGCCGCTCCTCTGTTGCCATTGCTGGCCGCCACGTTGTTCGCTGTGCCCGCGTCCGCGCAGATGGATCACGACCAACCGCACTGTGCGGCGCTTTCGGAACTGCCTGCGCCGCTCGCCTCCTGGCGCACCCCTTCCGCATTGCAGGCGGCGGTGGATCGCAAGGGTGCGGCGGCGCGTGCCATGTTGACGCCGGGACAGGCGGTGACTGCAGCGCTCAGGAACACGCCGGACGTCGCCTATTCGGTCCGTCCCGCCAAGCCGGGAGGCAGCGTCAGCTATGGCGGCCTTGCCAGCTTCACCGTCAAGGAAGCCGGAACATGGCGGGTGGCGCTGGGATCGGGCGCCTGGGTCGATGTGGTGAAGGACGGCAAGACTGCGGTCTCGGTTGCGCACGGACACGGGCCGGATTGTTCGGGCATCCGCAAGATGGTGGACTATAGCCTGCAGCCCGGTCGTTACACGCTTCAGATCGCCGCCAACGGCGAAGACAAGCTGACCTTGCTGGTAACGCGCCTGCCGTGAGGCGCTTGGCTCTGGGATTGGCGCTGTTGATGCTCGCGGCGGCGGGCGAGCCGTGGCGATGGGACTTGCCTGCGGGCGTGGAGCCGCCGCTGGTTCCTGCCGGCAATGCTATGAGCGCGGCGAAGGTCGAGCTCGGCCGCCGCCTTTTCTACGACGCCGATCTGTCCGCCAACGGCACCCTGGCCTGCGCCGGATGCCATGAGCAGAAGCGCGGCTTTGCCGATGGCAATGCCATGCGACCGGGCGTACATGGCGATCCCGGCCGGCGTAACGTGCCCGGTCTCGCCAATGTCGGCTGGCTGCCGCGCCTCACGGCTGCAGATCCCACCATCACCAGTCTGGAGGCGCAGGCGCTCGTGCCGATGTTCGGCGAGCATCCGGTCGAAATGGGCATGAAGGGACTGGAAGCGGAACTGCCGCGCCGCTTGGGCGCCGACGCCTGTTACCGCCGGATGTTCGCGCGCGCCTTTCCTGAGCAAGGGGGACGGATCGACCCCGGAACCGTGGCTGCCGCGCTTGCCGCCTTTGAGCGTACCCTGATTTCGCTCGACAGCCCCTATGACCGCTTCCGCGCGGGACATATCGATGCGCTCGCGGCCGAAGCGCAGCAGGGTTTTGGATTGTTCAAGACGCTGGGCTGTTCCGTCTGCCATGCCGGTCGCGATCTCAGCGATGCGCAATATTATCAGCTGAAACCGGCCGAGCCTCGCGATACCGGCTTGGCGGAAAAGACCAGCCGGGCCGAGGATGCGGGCCGCTTCCGCACGCCGCAATTGCGTAACGTCGCGGTGACAGGGCCATGGTGGCACGACGGATCGGCGCGTACGCTGGAAGACGCCATTCAGCGTCATCGGCTGGCGCTGCCCACAGCGTCCATTCCGCCGCTGCTCGCCTTTCTGGGCAGCCTCACCGATCAGGGCTTTCTCACCGACCCACGCTTCGCCATGCCGGATCGCGCCTGCGGGAGGAAATTATGAGCGCGCTATTTGCCGATCAGCACGTCGGACGATTTGACCACCACCGTGACCGCGTCCCCTTCGGCCAGCGCCAGATCGGAGACGGCTTCATTGGTGATGCTCGACGTGATGATATTGCCGCCGCCGAATATCGACGTTCACGGTTCCGTTGACAGCGCCGGGCGTCGCTTCGATAATTTTCCCGGCAATCTGATTGCGTGCACTGATCTTCATGGTTGCCTCCATCAATGTGCCACCATATCCTATTTGACGGCGTCCGCGAACGCGCCTGCCAGCATCTCTGCGATCATGTCGCGAAAGTACGCGATCTGGTCCCGCTCGATGTCGCGTCCGCTTGGCGCCAATCTCTGCCATTCCGAGAACAAGATTCAGAGCCCGGAACCGGCCATTCTCCACTCGTGAACCACCCAGCTTGACATTCGCTTTGAGCATCGGCTCTGCGGATGAAATTTGCCCGGCAGCAGATAATCAGAATTGCCGGTGGCGCAGTATTCATCGCGGAGTTTGCCGGAATTCAGAACAACCGTACGGTTGCGTTACTTATTTAAGAGCAGTTATCCAGGAACCATTATTCTTTCCGTCGGACGGATATGTTTATAATCTTCGGAGCCGGATGTTTTCAATTTGCGCCATTTTGCGGGCAATCTGCTAACAGCGAGGCTGTTACAGCCATGCGATTGCCTTTGCGCATCGGCACGGCCCCATGCGCGTAGCGGACGAACATAAACCTAATACAGTTTCACGATTTTAAACGGCACAGATTTTTATCTGGCAGATTACGCGAAATTTTCGCAACTGCCGTTTTTGCGGGAATTACTTAAAGTATATATATATCAATATGATAATGGAATGATCGCGCTGCGCCTCTTACCAGTGGCCCCACGGTGCACCAGCAGCAAGTGTGCTTGACATTGACCTAATTGACATTAGTCTGGTGGTGCAATCATCGTTCAAACGGTGAGCAAATGAATGGGAGATGGCAATGGATCTGAAACGGCAACTGTCAGTCGGAGCATGTTTCTTGGCGATCGCCGCCGGAATGCCGGCTTTGGCGCAGAACGTACCAGAGCAGGGTGGTGAAAGGGCCGCGGATAACGTTCCGGCTACGTCGGATATTATCGTCACTGCACAACGGCGTTCCGAGTCTTTGTCGAAGGTGCCGGTTTCGGTGTCTGCCTTTAATGCTGATATGCTTCAGCAACGGAATGTTTCTAGTGAACAGGATTTGGCGGCGCTGGTCCCTGGCCTGATCGTCAAGAGTGGGCAGAATTCCAACCAGATCAGCTTTACGCTGCGCGGCCAGACACTCGATCCCTTCTCCGGGTCCAGTCCCGCGGTCCTGACATATATAAATGAGGCGCCGCAGAGCGCTGGCAATACATCCACCGCCTTCTTCGATTTCAGTTCGGTGCAGGTGCTGAAAGGGCCGCAGGGTACGCTGTTCGGTCGCAACGCGACCGGCGGTGCGATCCTGTACGAAACGACCAAGCCGGGCGACGTCTATGGCGGCTATGCGACGATCAAGGGTGGGGAGCGCAACTACATCCAGCTCCAGGGTGCGATCGACATTCCTCTGTCGGATTCGTTGAAGGTCCGCCTCGCCGGTGATTACAACAAGCAGGACGGCTATATCCGCAATGCCAACACCGGCAGCACGCTGGGCGACACCGATGCGCTGTCCGGCCGCATTACCGTTGTGTTCGAGCCGTCGTCGACCTTCAAGAACACCATCGTAGCGCAATATAGCGACTTTGGCGGCAGCGAGGGCGCGGGCGGCCTTTATTCCTATCACGCCTGTGGCGAGACCAATAATGGCTATACGCTGACGGCGACGCTCGATTGCGTTTATGGCCTGAACAGCCCGTTCGCGCCGACGCTGGGCGACGGTCCGATGGGCGAGGGCACATGGCCCGGCGCGGTGCCGGGTTACCTCGCCTGGCAGCAGGCGCACCCCTATGAAGTCTGGCTGAGCTATGATTTGCCACACAAGGCGCATGCCGCCTATGTCACCAACACGACCGAGATCGAGCTGGGCGACAATCTGAAGCTGAAGAATATCTTCAACTATGCCGATGCCTTCGCCCGGACGCCGGGCATTCTTTCTGGCTCACCGTTCGGCTCGCTCAACCTTTATAATCGCAGCGGACTTGGTAACGGGCGTCCAGGCGGCGAGGAGTTCAGCACCAAGGCGATCTCCAATGAAATCCAGTTGCAGGGCACGTCGGGCGCGCTGGAGTATATCGTCGGCGCCTTCTACTCCTGGACGAAGAAGCAGGAATATATTCCCGTCATCGTCGGCGATGAGTTGGCTACGCCGCTGGCTGACATCGCTTATAATTACCACCAGAAATCGGAATCCAAGGCGGTGTTCGCGCAGCTGACCTATGCGTTGACCGATCAGCTGAAGGTGTCGGCGGGCGGGCGCTATACCTGGGAAACGGCGGGGCTTGACCAGATCCAGGGCAGTCTGTTCAACCTTGATGGCAGCACGCCGATGAAGCAGAAGGCCAAGCTGCATGATCCCAGCTGGACCTTCAACCTTCAGTATCAGATCAACCCGCAGAATATGGTCTATTTCGCGCAGCGCGGCAGCTTCCGCGCGGGCGGGTTCAACGGCGCGGTTGTGCCGTTCAACAACACCAACTTCTTCGACAATGAAACCACCTATGATTTCGAACTGGGCTACAAGTTCGCGGGCAATGTCGGCGGCGTGCGATCGCGCTTCAACGTCGCGCTCTATCGCCAGATCGTGAAGGATGCGCAGCATAGCATTTATGCGCTGGTCGGTGGAAATCCCGCCGCCTTCACTGTCAATGTGCCGGAGAAGCGGATTCAGGGCGTCGAGTTCGACGGCAATTTCCAACTGGCGTCGTGGTTCGAATTCGGCTTCTCGGGCGCCTATACCGATGCCAAATTCACCAAGAATGTGGTCGACCTGTCGGCGGCGACCGGTGTGGCGGGCCTGACCATCCCGTTCGATACCTATACTGATGCGCCAAAATGGGCGGGATCGGTCTATACCGTGATCGGCCTGCCGGTCCCAGCTGAACTGGGTGAGGTGAAGCTGCGCACCGACGTGTTCGGGCAGAAGAAGACCTTTTTCTCGAACAATGAAGGATCGATAACGCCGCGCACCCAGTTGCCGGGCTATGTCACTGTCGACATGCGGCTGAGCTGGGACAATGTCGCGGGTAGCAAGCTGAGCGTCGCAGCCTATGCGAAGAATCTGTTCGACAAGCTCTATTACAACTCAGGCTATGTCGAGGGCGCAAGCGGCGGATTCAACACCGCGATCTGGGGCGAACCGCAGACCTTTGGCGCGGAGGTGACGTACAAGTTTTGACGTCTTTCAAGAAGGCGTCCGGGCGAGGGCATGGGGTAAGATCCATGTCCTCGCTTTGTGCGTTTTTGAAGTATGAGTTTTTCCTGCGCCGCTCCGGGAAGCGGGAGGGGCGGCGAGACTTGCGAAGCGAAGTTAGTTGCAGCGGGGAGTGCTGTCCGCCGAGCTGTTGAGCCGAGCGCAGACCCCTCGCTAAAAGGGGAGGGGGAACAGCGTTAGTTGCCCGTCAGCGGCCCGTCCACACCGGCGGGCGGCGTTCGTGCCAAGCAGCCTGGGCTTCGACCTCATCGGCAGAGGTGCGATAGGTTGATATAAGCGGATAGGTGGCGTCGAGCGCTTTGGACAGTGGGCGGTCGAGGCCGACCAACGTGGCCTGCTTCGCGGCTTGCGACACCAGCGGGGCGCAGGCCAGCAGCTTGTCGGTCCACTGCGTGATCGCCGCCGGCAGATCGACGTGGGGGACACAGACGTTGATCAAGCCAAAACGCAGTGCGTCGGGCGCGCTCAGCGGCTCGCTGGCGATGATCATGGCCATGGCGATATGATGCGGCAACTGACGGATGGCGCGATGGACGACGCCGCAATGGTCGATGACCCCGGCCTTAGCTTCGGGCAGACGGAAGACTGCGTCGTCGGCAGCGAGTATGATGTCCGCACACATCGCGAGTTCGAACCCCAGCCCCAGCACATGGCCGTGGACCGCGCAGATCAAGGGCTTTTGCAACGGCCGCAGCCGTCCGCCGATGCCGGTCAGGCCGCCGCCGAATGACAGGCCGTTATGGCCGGTCGGGGGTGTGCGCATGTCGCCGCCAGCGCAGAAGGCGCGGTTGCCTGCGCCTGACAGGATGGCGACCCAGATGTCCGGGTCACCATCCACCCGGGCCCAGGCATCGGCAAGGCCGCGCTCCATATCGTCGTCGATCGCGTTCAATGCGGCGGGCCGGTTCAGCCGGATGTGGGCGACTGGACCGTGACGCTGAAAGTCGATCGACGACATGACGGCGTGTCGATCAGTGAGCGAGCATGCCCGCGTCGACCAGATGTTCCGACGCGGTGATGTAGGAGGATTCGTCCGACGCCAGAAACAGCACCAGGTTCGACACTTCCGAAGGATCGGCGATGCGACCCAACGGTATCTGCGCCAGCGCCTCGCCCCCGACCTCGTCGGTGGCCTCGACCATCATCGGCGTCTGGATGAAGCCGGGATGCACGCTATTCACGCGGATATTGTTCTTGCCATATTCCATGGCAGTCGCCTTCGTCATGCCGCGCACAGCGAACTTGCTGGCGACATAGGCGAGGCTGGGGAAGCCGTAGTTCGCCGCCATCCCTGCGATCGAGGAGATGTTGACGATCGATCCCTTGTTGGCCTTCACCATAGTAGGCAACACCGCCTGCATTCCGTAGAAGACCGAATGCTGGTTGATCGCGCAGACCTGCTGATAGCCTTCCTCAGTCAGATCGATGGTGGTGGCCATTGGCCCCAATATGCCAGCGTTGTTGACGAGGATATCGATCGTGCCGAAGGCGGCCAGCGCCTTTTCCACCACATTGGTCCAGTCGCCGGGCTTGGTGACGTCCTGCGCCACGAAGAACGCCGCATCGCCGATTTGCCTGGCGAGCGCTTCGCCTTTTTCGACATTCAGGTCGGTGAGGACCAGTTTGGCGCCTTCACGTGCAAAGGTGAGGGCGTGCGATTCGCCCATTCCGCGCGCGGCGCCCGTGATGATGGCGACTTTACCTGCGAGGCGGCCCATATACTCTCCTTTGAGATTGACGTACCTAATTTCCATTATTCAACATTTCCGTAGGGCATCTGTCAATAGCGAGGCCCTCCAGGCGACAGGACCACAATGATACTTGATGAACAAATGTGCGCATAAAATACGGAAAATAAACAGAATATGTCTCGTATCTGGAGCCGTGGCACGCCAAGCTAATGGATAGAAATGTCAAAGGCTCTTGTATCCTTTGACTAATTGATATTAGCTTGACGAAACATTCGCATGGGCTTGGATTGCCTGCTCGCGCATTCGCGCGATCATGGCCAGGAAGCCGGATGAAGAAGAGAGGATGGATGATGCTGGGCAAGGCTGCGGTACTGGTGGAAAAGAACCGGCTGGAAACATGGGATGTCGACATTGCAGCGCCCGAAGCCGGTGGCGCATTGGTGCGCACCATCTTGGGTGGTGTGTGCGGCAGCGACGTCCATATTCTGACCGGCGAAGCGGGCGAGATGCCTTTTCCGATTATCCTTGGCCATGAGGGCGTCGGCCAGATCGAGCAGCTGGGCGCGGGCGTTTCCACCGACTATGCAGGCGTGCCGGTGAAGCCGGGCGACCTCGTCATCTGGTCGCCGATCGCGCTGTGCCACCGCTGCTACAGCTGCACCGTGCTGGAGCAGACGCCGTGCGAGAACAGCCAATATTTCGAAGATGCGGCCAAGCCCAACTGGGGCAGCTATTCGGACTATGCGTGGTTGCCCAACAATATGCCCTTCTATCGCCTGCCAGACCATGCGAAGCCCGAAGCCGTAGCCGCGCTGGGCTGTGCGCTGCCCACGGTGCTGCGCGGTTTCGATCGCTGCGGACCCGTTCGTTTCGGTGACTCGGTCGTCGTGCAGGGGGCAGGGCCGGTGGGCCTGTCAGCCGTGCTGGTCGCCGCGCAGGCTGGGGGGCGCGAAGTGATCGTCATTGATGGCGCGCCGTCGCGGCTGGAAGCCGCGGTAAAGCTGGGCGCGACGGGGACCATCTCGCTCGACCTGCCCGCCGACGAGCGTAAGCGCATGATCTACGACCGGATCGGGCGGCAGGGACCGGACATCGTTATCGAGGCGGCAGGGGCACTGCCCGCCTTTCCCGAAGGCGTCGACATCAGCGGCATTCACAGCCGCTATATCATATTGGGCTTGTGGGGGGCGATCGGCACCCAGCCCATTTCGCCGCGCGATCTGACGCTCAAGAATTTGACCGTGGGCGGCGCGTCCTTCCCGGCGCCGAAAAATTACTATCAGGGCATGCAGTTCGCTGCGCGGGTGCAGGATGAGGTGCCGTTGGCCCAGTTGGTGAGCCATCGCTTCGGCATTCATCAGGCGGCCGAGGCGCTGCATGTGACCAAGACCGGGGTCGCCACCAAGGCGGTGATCGATCCGACCATTCGTTAAGAGAGGAACGCGTTCATGACCCTCGACACATTGTCTCCCGCGCCCGCAAAGCCCCGTGCCGCCGTGCCCGACCATGTCGGTGCGGAGCTGGTGCGCGACATCGACATCTATGATCTGGACGGCATCGAGGAGGGATTTCACGAAGCCTGGAAGAAGGTGCAGGGGCCGGACACGCCGCCGTTGGTGTGGACGCCGCTGACGGGCGGCCACTGGGTCGCGACGCGTGGGGTGGTGATCGACGAGGTGTATCGCCATCCCGACCGCTTCTCCAGTCGGGTGATCTGGGTGCCGCGTGAAGCTGGCGAGGCCTATGAAATGGTCCCGACCAAGATGGATCCGCCAGAACATACTCCCTATCGCAAGGCGATCGACAAGGGGCTGAACCTTGCCCAGATTAGGAAGGTGGAGGCGGACATCCGCGCCGTTGCGATCGACCTGATCGAAGGGTTCGCGGAGAAAGGCGGATGCGATTTCGCGCGCGATTATGCAGGCATCTTCCCTGTGAAGGTGTTTCTGGCGATGACCGGCCTGCCAATGGACGACGCGCCGATGCTGAACGCATTGGCCAAAGACATGACGCGGCCATCAGGCGATACGCCAGAGGAACAGGGGCGTACGCTGGCCGCCGCCAACAAGGGCTTTTTCGCTTATGTCGCGCCCATCATCGAGGCGCGGCGGGGCGGCAGCGGCACCGACCTCATCACCCAGATGGTAAACAGCGAGATCGATGGCCAGCCGATGCCGCAGGACAAGATGCTCGGCCTCGTCTCTCTGTTATTGCTGGGTGGGTTGGACACGGTTGTCAACCTGTTGAGCTTTATGATGATCTACCTCGCCCGTCATCCCGAGACGGTGGAAGAGATGCGGGCCGATCCGATGAAGCTGCAACGCGGGGTAGAGGAAATGTTCCGCCGCTTCGCCGTTGTGTCGGACGCGCGCTATGTCGTTTCCGACATGGAATTTCATGGCACGCAACTCAAGGCCGGGGAGCTGATCCTGCTGCCCACGGCCCTGCACGGTCTGGACGACAGTCAGCATGACGACCCGATGACGGTCGACCTGTCCCGGCGCAACGTCGCGGCCCATTCCACTTTCGCACAGGGGCCGCACCGCTGTGCGGGCATGCATCTGGCGCGGATGGAGGTGATAGTGACATTACAGGAATGGCTGGCGCGTATTCCTGCCTTCGCCATGGCCGACGGCGCGGCCCCTGTCTATCACTCGGGCATTGTCGCCGCCGTGGAAAACATCCCTCTCACGTGGAAAGCCTGACTTCGACATGACCGTTATCGATCCTGCTGACTTCCGTCGCATATTGGGCCATTATCCGACTGGCGTTTGCGCCATTACCGCCGTTCAGCCGGACGGCGTGCCCGCTGCGATGATCGTGGGTTCGTTCACCTCCGTATCGCTTGATCCGCCTCTGGTGGCCTTTTTCCCCGATCGTGGATCGTCAAGTTGGCCGAAGATCGAGGCAGCGGGGCGTTTCTGCGTCAACGTGCTGAGCGATGCACAGGAGGGGCTATGCCGTATTCTGGCTTCGAAAGACCCCAACAAGTTCGATGGCGTGCCGCATCATATGTCGGATTTGGGATCGCCAGTGCTGGACGGAGCGCTGGCGTGGATCGACTGCACCATCCATGCGGTGCATGAGGCGGGCGACCATCATATCGTGCTGGGCGCTGTCCATGCGATGGATATTCACCATGACGGCGGGCCGCTGTTGTTTCACAAAGGGACTTATGGTCGCGTGATGGCGGTCTGAGTGCGGGCGGGGTAACCCGTGCCGTCCTTTCCCGGTCAAACATCAAAGTAATTTGGAAAAGATCCATGAGTCTTATTGATAAGCGTATTATTGTCACGGGCGGCGCGCAGGGCATCGGTGAATCCGCGGTACGGGCCTTTGTGTCCGCAGGCGCGATCGTCACCTCGCTCGACGTAAAGGCCGACATGGGAGCGGAAGCGAGCGAACGGGCCAATGCCGCAGGGCCGGGTTCGGCGCGCTTCATCGCTTGCGATGTCAGTGATCGCGCGCAGGTCGACAGCGCCTTCGATCAGGCTGTTTCGTCGATGGGCGGGCTTGACGTGCTGGCCCATATAGCCGGCGTCCATCGCCATGCTGCCACGCATGAGGTGCCGGACGATGTGTTGCAATGGACCTATGCCATCAATGTCAACGGAACGATTTACACGAATGGAGCCGCATATCGGCACATGCAGGATCGAGGTGGATCGATCATCAACTTCGGATCGGAGTCCGGACTGACTGCTGAAGTCAACAACGCCGTCTATGGCTCGTCAAAAGCAGCGGTTCATGCATGGACCAGAAGTGTCGCCCGCGAATGGGGCGCGCGGGGCATTCGTGTGAACGCTGTGCTGCCCTATGTGGTAACGCCGATGTATGCCGAGTTTCGCGAGGCGCTTTCACCCGAGGATCTGGCGGCGCACGATCGCGCGACGGCAGAGCAGATCCCTCTTGGCGGCAAATTCGGCGACCCGGATCAGGATCTCTCGCCGGTGCTGCTCTTCCTTGCCGGCGAGGGATCGCGCTTCATCACCGGCCAACTCATTCCTGTGGATGGCGGCCTTATTTCGGTTCGATAAGTCGCCGCTGCATCAGGGGAGGTGGCGGGACGGTAGTGTCGCGCCGCCTTAACACAGCCCGCTGTTAGAGCGGATCGCGCAGCGGTCGACGCCCGGTTACGGTGAGGCCGAAGCCTTCCAGCGCCGCAAGCTTGGCCGTGCTCGACGTCAGTAGGGTCATGTGGCTTACGCCAAGGTCCAGCAGGATTTGCGCGCCGATGCCATAGTCGCGCGTCGCATTGGTGTCGTGATAGGTCTTGCGGCCACCCTCGATCCGTTTCGAGATGGAATCCGGGCTGG